>ENA-ORBV01001623-ORBV01001623.1-microbial-mat-metagenome-genome-assembly--contig:-NODE-1623-length-49546-cov-11.528432_pt1 | contig 49546 bp, 38 predicted proteins | sample MGYA00237777_ERZ505514 | MGnify/ENA primary metagenome ERZ505514 (study PRJEB26160, sample SAMN06269048) | microbial mat metagenome | isolation source: Oligotrophic lake microbial mat | place... | reverse complement strand
CATTCAGACACATAATACTTGGTATTAACTACGATATTTTAACTCATATAGACATCTTTATGCATATCTGAGAATAATTTTAGGGTGGTGTATGCTTATGTCCTTTTCAGTTGAGAACTTTCGATCCATAAGGTCAAGGCAGGAGATAACATTCGTGCCTGACGGCAGACAACGTGAAAATTCCGACAACACTTCAGTTGCTGGAGATCGGAATCAGTATCAAGGGTTAAGCGCCGTAATTCTATTTGGAAGAAACGCTAGCGGAAAAAGTAATCTGCTCCTTGCCCTACGAGCATTTCAAGTGTTAGTCACATCATCTATACACACAAGTATAGGCGAAACCATACGGCAACACAGTCCATTCTTACTCGATTATTCAAACAATGTGCTACCATCCACTTTTGTATTGGATTTCGTAGCTCATGATACACTCCGATATCAGTATATGATCTCTGTCTTTTCTGAGAGCGTAGCCGAGGAAAGTCTACATGTTTATCACTCGGCAAAGCCAACGATGATCTTTCATCGTTCCAACGCTGATGGGAATTCTGTCACTTTTGGGGTCGGTGTAATAGGCCAAAAAAATATTGTTAAGTCACAGCTACTAAAGAATCAACTAGCTCTTTCAAAGGGCGCAAATTCTAACCTTAAGGCCCTGATTGCTCCGTATGAGTTCATCGCAAGGATGAAATTTCCTGGATTCGATTGGACCAAGTCAGAAACGGTTGATTCTATTCGTACCGATAATCCGTTTCTAAATTTTGATTCCTCTAATGGTGCAGGGGAGATGTTTATCGCAATGAAGGCAGCAACAGATCCCAACATTATTCCATTCTTAAATCAACTCCTTAAAGCGGCTGACACCTCGATCGAAAGTTTGATCACTTCATACGAGGAAAAAAGTAGTGACGATAATGGAATACCTACCAGTTTTACAGGTGGAATCTCTACTGTGCATAAATCCAATTTTGGTCCTGTCATATTCCCTAGTCAAAGGGAATCAGATGGAACACGTCGACTTCTAACACTAGGTGCTTTGATTTACGACGCCTTCCAAGACGGGCTACTTCTTGTTGTTGATGAGATTGATAAGAGTCTTCATCCTGCAATTAGTCGCTTTTTGATATCGTTGTTTAATAACTCGGCACTCAATCTAAATGGCGCTCAGCTAGTAGCGACCTCACATGACGTCACATTACTGGATGAACAGTTACTTCGAAGAGATCAAATTTATTTCGTGGAAAAAGAACGCGAGAGCACAGAAGTATATCGACTTTCTGATATCTCGGGAGTTCGAAAAGGCTCCAACATCTGTGACCTATATACCGCCGGACGTTTCGGAGCGACACCTCGAGTAGGAGTCATTTCGCCACTTTCGCCAAAAACGAAAAAGTAGTCTGTATGAGTCGTAGACACTAGAGGCTACAGGATTCTGCGAGTGATCCCCAAGGGCAATTTGACGTCGTTTGGTGTGTGTTCGACCGTGATACGCATCCATTCCTTTCCGAAGCTTTCAGCGAGGCCCTGAATTCCGGAATTCAGATCGCTTTTTCATCGGTGTGTTTCGAGTTCTGGATCTGGCTTCACGTGAAGAAGTCAACGAAGAATCATTCAGAGTGTGATGATTTAATCAAAGAAATTGATGGATATAATAAAGCAGGTTGCGATTGTATAGACGGCTACGTCGATCTTGTCAATACTGCATGTAAGCATGCCTCGGAGATAGTGGCGGAGGCAGCCTCAGAAACAACGAAACCTTGGCAAAGGCATGCGTATACAAATGTCCATGAATTAGTTGCAGACCTGCGTGAGGGAGTGTCCGAAAGCTAGTTGAAAAAAAAACGAGGTTCTGAATTCGCAGTTAGATTTGATTACCACATCAACCACAACCACGGAGAACAGAACCCCATGAGCGAACATACACAAAGACAATCGTTTGATTGGCTTAAAGCGCAGGACGTAGCAACGCAGGTTGCGATGGTGCGCGACATCACAGAAATCATGAGGATCGTCGCGACAGAGATCCTGCAATCGGAAGTAGAGAGCTTAGCCGGTGCGCGGCATGCACGCGAGAAGCCACATGGCGGTGCGTACGTTCGTCACGGAACGAATCCGGGCAGTATACAGATCGGTGAGCAGCGTATACCGATTGACGTGCCCCGCGTACGTGACCGCGTGAAGGACACATGCCGGCCTCTGAAAAGCTATAAAGCAATGCATACGGTTGTCGAACCGAGCGAGGGACTCTTGCGTGCGATAGCCCTAGGTGTGGGGACGCGCAACTTCAAGGACGTGATGGATACAGCGGTTGATGCCTTCGGGGTCAGCAAGTCCAGCATCAGCGCAGCGTTTGTCGAACGCAGTGCGCAGGCCTATGAGGAGTTCCGTGTACGCAGTCTGCCTTCCGAGCCGATAGCAGCCATCATGATCGACGGCAAAACATTCCAGCGTGAGCAGATTATCGTGGCACTGGGCTTTGACCGCACCGGTGAGCCGTTTGTCCTGGATATGATCCAGTCCACGAGTGAGAATGCGCGTGCGATTGGCGACATGCTGCGTCGGCTACTCAAGCGTGGTATGCGCATCTCCAAAGGGGTGTTGATCGTCTGCGACGGCAGCAAAGGCATCAAGGCCGCCGCCGAACGCGTGCTCGGTGATCGGGGCGTGCTGCAACGATGCCGCGTGCACAAAGCGGAGAACGTTGCATCATACTTGCCAAAGGATAAGCAGGCCGTATGGAAGCGCAAGCTTTTTGCTGCGTGGAAGATCGATGACTACCGCGAAGCCAAGCTACAATTGCAGGCATACATCCTGGAGCTCAAACACATCAATCCAAGCGCGGCACAATCACTTGCGGAAGGACTCGAAGAAACCATCACGCTACAAAAGCTCGGTATGCCGCCGGCTCTGTTCGGAAGATCGCTTGGTACAACCAATCGTATCGAAAATCTGAATCGATGCATGGAACGCTTCACGCGCAATGTGTGCTACTGGTCGAAGGCTGATCAACGATTACGTTGGGCCGTCTTGGCCGCCGTGCATCATGAAACGAGAATGAATCGCATCGGCAACTATCAGGCTCTCGATGATCTTGCTCTTGCCATCTCGAAAGAACTTCGTAAATCGAAACGCGATTCAGCCTCGTGATATTTCAACTAAGATTTGGACACCGCCAATCCAATTTCGATAGTTGCATTAGTTGCTGTTCTGGCCATTATTTACACAATATCCCAATACTTAAAATCACTTTAAAATGAAAAAAATAACATTAATATTATTGACAAGTCTTTTCTCTTTGACCGTTTTTGGACAAGATATTATAGGACCATGGAATGGAGCATTAAAAGTTCAAGGAACACAATTAAGACTTGTTTTTAATGTTACTAAAACCAACAACGGTTTTAGTTCAACAATGGACAGCCCAGACCAAGGGGCAAAAGGTATTCCTGTAACAAATACTACTTTTGCTAATTCAAAAATAAAATTTGAAGTTGCTAATGCTCGGATTGAATATAATGGAGAATTAAAAGGGAATGAATTTGTTGGAACTTTTAAACAAGGCGGACAAGAATTCCCAATGAATTTATCAAGAACGACCATTGAAAAAGAAGTTGTAAAACGCCCTCGAGAACCGTCAAAACCATATCCTTATTATTCAGAAGAGGTAACCTTTCAAAACACCAAAGCCAACATTTCATTATCTGGAACATTGACTTTACCAAAAAAAGACGGAATTTTTCCAGTTGTTATTTTAATTACAGGAAGTGGCCCACAAAACAGAGATGAAGAGTTATTAGGACACAAACCTTTTTTAATAATTTCCGATTACTTAACCAAAAATGGAATTGCAGTTTTACGATATGACGACAGAGGAGTTGGACAATCAAACGGGGATTTTAAAACAGCAACTTCTGCCGACTTTGCAACGGATGTAGAAAGTGCTATTATCTTTTTGAAAACAAGAAAAGAAATTAACGAAAAGAAAATTGGTTTAGTTGGACATAGTGAAGGTGGTTTAATTGCACCAATGGCTGCTTCAAAATCAAAAGACGTTAGCTTTATTGTTTTACTAGCAGGTACAGGAATTCAAGGAGACAAATTATTATTACTTCAACAAGCGCTAATTGCAAAAGCGAATGGTGTTTCAGAAACTGACATAAAAAAATCAATTGAAATAAATTCAAAACTTTTTGAAATCGTTGTAAAGTCAGATGATAATATCAAATTAAAAACAGATTTGACAAACTCCATAAATGAAATGCTTAAAAATGATACAAGTGCAGAAATTCCAAATGGAATGACCAAAGAAGATTTTGTTTCAATGCAAGTAAATCAAATTTCAAGTCCTTGGATGCAATACTTTATGAAATTTAATCCAGCAACAACATTAGAAAAAGTGAAGTGTCCTGTATTGGCAGTGAATGGAGAAAAGGATCTTCAAGTTCCACCAAAAGAGAATTTAACAGCAATAAAAAACGCGTTGACAAAAGGAGGAAATAAAAATGTAACGACCATAGAATTTCCAAATCTAAACCACTTATTCCAAGAATGTAAAACGGGTTCGCCAGACGAATACGCAACTATTGAACAAACTTTCTCACCAACAGCATTATACGAAATCACTAAATGGATAAAAATACAAACCAAATAAAAAAACTTCTGTTAACAGGGGTTTTGCAAAAAAGCGGGTTCAGTGCTAAATTGAACATTCGGAATTCTAATAAACATTTGTACTAAATTGAACATTTGTGCTTCTAATTCCGCTTCCCATGCCTTGGTTCGTGTCCGCACGAAACAAGAAGGAGATATGTTTCAAGGTGGTTCGTGAAGACACGAACCCCTGTTTAGATAGTTTGTCTTATTTACTTTTTCGTGCTATCTATTAATTGACCATTTTGAAAGGAATAGGTGCCATCACTGCCGGTGTCGGTATTGTAATTAATACTAAACTTGTCTGGATTGGCATTTGGCAAGGCTTGAGTTTTATAAAAAACGCGGTACTTATCTTTTGAGTAGAGCTCAGATACGGGCGTAAAACTGGCAGGATGTGCTTCTTCTATTTTTTGGGTATCGTAATAGACGCTGTTTTTATCTTTCATAAAATCGCGGTCAATAATTTCGATACTTGCGATATCAATGTCATCCATTCGTTTGCCATCACTTAAGAGTATGCCGTTCACGGCTATATTTCGTTCATCGATGATTTTGACTGTATCTATCGACTTAAAAGGAAGCAAAGAAAAATCATTTTTCCAGTTAGATAGAAGAATCGCATTGCCAATACGGGCATAAAAATCATTAATCGGTTCAAACGTACCAACTGGTTTATCTATTTTTTTAACCACTTTCGTATTATCTTCTGCGGTACCAGTTTCTGAAGTATAATCCTCGACAATGGCGTATAAATAACTGGAGTCGTAAGCGAGTGTTTGATTAATTCGTGCAAATGTTTTCCCATGGACATTTACTTTTTTCCCGTACAAGAAAACAGATTCAGCGTCTCTTGCCCATCCTTGGTTGTAGGTCAGGCTTTCTAGTTTATAAGGTTTATAAGTTTTTGGATCAGCCCCATCGATCACCGTAAGGCCAGGGCTGTATCTCAAATCGTAATATACGCGCTGTGCATCTTTGGGAATATTATTTTCATCAATTGTAAAACTGGCATTGTCAACTTGTTGTGCTTTGCCCTTCCAGAAAATCGAATCCTTATCTTTTCCAAATTCGCGCGAAAGTACGGTAAACGTTTCCAGGTTAGCATCCATCTCGGTATAACCCAACTCAAACCAATTACCCATGGGGGAGTAAATTATTTTCGATTTCCAACGATGGTAATAATAGGAGTCTGATAGTTCTTTATTCACAGGATTACCCATACGTTTGAACAGACGGGTGAAGAGCACCACCATGATCAAGAAGACTGCTCCGAAAATGATCAAAACTATTTTCATTAAAAGTTTTTTGAGTTTAGTAAGTAACGGGGCTAATTTAGTGGTGATAGGCGTATGCCACTAATTTTTTTATGCCCATTTGAGGCAAAATAAATTGTATGTAACTAATGGTACATTTCGTGTATAAACTAAGGAATTAACAATGCAAGCTAAACGGGAGATGAGAGGATTTTAAAATCCTACCTTCGGGGGTTCGACTGGTTGGCGCGGTGGATGACCAACAACGTATAAAAGTTAGGCCAAACGAGCTAATCCATCTGTTGGCATTGCATGTTGTATAAGAGAGGAAATATTGTGCAATGTTACCTGGGCGATTTCAGTTAGTGCGTCTTCAGTAAAGAAAGCCTGGTGTGCGGTTATCAATACATTCGGAAAACTCATTAGTCGCTGAATGTTGTCATCAGCTATAATATCAGAAGAAAGGTCTCTGAAAAATAATTTTTCTTCCTGCTCATACACGTCAATACATAACGCACCTACCTGTTTTGTTTTTAGTGCATGGATGATGTCAGCTGTGTTCACAAGCCCCCCGCGACTAGTGTTTATAAGCATTACGCCTGGTTTCATCTGATTTAATGTTTTCTTATTAATCAGGTAATGGTTGTCGTTGGTTAATGGACAGTGTAATGAAATGATGTTTGATTGTTGAAGCAATTCCTCCAGCGATACATAAGTTACTCCGTTGGCCAAAAGCGATTGGTCAGGATAAAGATCAAAGGCTACTACCCGGCAACCAAAGCCAAGCATGATACGGCAAAATGCTTTACCAATTTTTCCCGTGCCTATAACCCCTACTGTTTTACCGTTCAAGTTGAAACCCAAAAGTCCGTTTAAGGAAAAATTTTGCTCACGCACACGGTTGTAGGCCTTGTGTGTTTTTCTGTTAAGGGTGAGAATCATGGCCACGGCATGTTCGGCCACTGCCTCTGGCGAATAGGCAGGTACGCGGCACACGGCCATGTTGAGTCTTTTTGCTGCCTCCATATCCACATTGTTAAAGCCTGCGCACCGAAGGGCGACCATCTTTACACCTTTAGCGGTTAGAACCTCCAGTACGGGAGCGCTAAGTTTATCGTTTACAAATGCGCAAACAGCATCCGTATTCTCTACCAGGTTCACAACGTGCGGACCGAGGTGTGTTTCGTAATAGGTGATGTTGAATTGGTAATTTTCATTGAAACGGTCAAAGAAAATTTTATCGTAGGGCTGGGCTGAAAAGAAAGCAATATTCATGAGCGTAAAATTATAATGGATAGAATAATAGATAAAGGCAAAGATACTCATTACAAGAAATATTTTTGAGTAAATACTCCTTGCCAATGCTTGTTTTGCAATTTTCATTGAAAAATCAATAGCTCATTTTTCAAGCTTGTATTTGCTGATGTATGCAACAACATCACCACCAATATAAAGATGCCCGTCAAATTCTTTTACCGCTCCCGCCTCGGGTACAAATTTGCCCGTGGTATCGTATAACCCAAAGTTGATCTCCCCTTCGTTGGAAATATTTAACACCATGCCAAACAGTTCTTGTTTCGGTTGTAGAAAATTAGGTAAGCAGTACACAAATTTTTTCATTCCAGGTTTAAGATGGATTTTATCGAGCGCATCGTTCCTTTTGGTAGAGAAGCCCAACCAGTAGCTGCCATCATCGCGTATCGAAATACCATTTGGAAAACCGGGAAGATTATCCATAAACACATCAGTCGTTCCTTGCTGTTCTCCCTTTAGCCAATAGCGCAGTATTCTGTATTTTTCGGTTTCTGTCATTAGAACATAACTTTCATCTTTACTTAACACCACTCCATTTCCAAAATAGGTACCATCGATAAGGGTTTCTACATGGGTGGTAGTTGGATCATAACAATACAATCCACCCATTGGGCGAATTTCCAAAATCAATTTTCTGCCATATTTTACATTGTACGCAGATTCGGAAGAAGTATTGGAAAAATAGATTTTACCATCGCTGGCAATATCCAAGCCGTTGGGAATTAGAAAGGGTCTTTCTTTATAATCTTTATTAGCCAACACGGTAACTTCTTTATTAGGACTAATACTGATTAAACCAAGTTTGTGGCTGAGGGCAATTAAATTTCCACTGGTGTCAAAATGTAGCCCTGCCACCCACGAATTGGTGTTAAGAAAAATCTCCACTTTCCCCTGGCTATCAATTTTTAAAATCCTTCCATCACTAAAATCATTTTCTTTAGCATGAACCCCACAATACATATTTCCTTGGCCGTCAAACACAATATCTTCAGGGCCATACCATCCATCCAGTGGAATTTTTTTTATTGCGCTCAATTTTTCGTTCAACTTCAATTTGCCACTAAACGCGGGCTTTCGTTCGGGTTTCCATGCCAGTGGATGGATCGAACAAGATTCTAACAACATTATTCCTACTGTCAATATCAAGATCATTGACGTGCCGATAGCTATTTTTGATTTTTTCATTGCCGTTTTTTTAGATTGATTAGTACGGCACAAAAGTATCCTCACACCAAAGTCATAAGCATTAACATAGTTTAATAAATGGAAATTGCTTTATTTTCCAGCCTGTGGATGCCGAATACGGCTAAGCTGAATGGGTGTTATGCCTAAATAGGAAGCAATGTGATATTGGGCAATGAGCTGCTCAAGCCCTGGAAATTCTTTCTGAAATATTTGATAGCGCTCGGTGGCATCCAATAAAATAATTTCAAGTTCTTTTTTCTCTTTTTCCAGAAAATAGTACTCTGCTATTTTTCGTGAAAGCCTTTCCAAGTCAGGGAAGCTATCATAGCGTTGGGTTATTTCTCGATACGCTAGCGTCCAGATAACACAATCAGAAAGTGCTTGCTGCGCAATAAGATTGGGGGCACCAGTAAGCAAAGAGGTATACGCTCCAATAGTAGACGGCCCAACGAAAAATTGTTTGTTGTACTCCTGTCCTTTCTGGTTAATGAAATACGCCCTCACAATACCCGATTCTAGAAAGGCTATTTTATCAGCCTTTTCATTTGCATTAATAAAATGTTGGTTTTTCGGCAATGTCGACTTGTGGAAGAGCGGTTCAAGCTCCATCCAGGTTTGTTCTTTTATTGGGGACACGGCATTGAAAAACTGTTTGGCGGTCATGTTAAAGGAAGAATGCTGGTTGAAGATATATTAAACTGCCCAATAATTTAGAGAAGCGCACGCCCAACGACAGATATCGTCAACCCTGAGGGCAGCTTACGCATCCTAATGCATAAGCTGGGTTTAACAATTAGGCACCGTATTTTCTTTGTATATTTTCGGTTCATCCGATCCGACTATGAAAAAATTATTACTCTTGCTTTTACTGCCTTATCATTTGTTCGCGCAAAGCAATTCGTTTTTAAGTTTTAAAAAATACCCTTTTCCAACAGAGCTATGTGCGGCCTCACAAGGCTCTAAGATTGCCTGGGCGCTGGATGAACAAGGAAATCGCAATGTGTATGTTGCCGAGGGTCCTGATTTTAAACCGCGGAAACTGACCAGTTTTTTAGCTGATGATGGTCAGGAAATTACCAGCCTTTCCATTACCGATGACGGTAAATGGGTAGTATTTGTTAGGGGAGGTGATCATGGCTCGAATTGGGATGACACGCTGCCAGTCAATCCTACATTTGATGCTGCGCCATTTAAAGTACAAGTAGCCTCCATTCTTTTTAATGGTGGAGAATTGAAATATTTATCTGAAGGAGATGAACCGGCTTTCGCACCAAATGGTAATACTGTTGCTTTTATTAAAGCGGGACAAGTTTGGACTTCTCCGATCGATGGTTCAGCTCCGGCAAAAAATCTTTTTATAACACGAGGTACTGTTAGTTCTTTGAAATGGTCACCGGATGGTAAAAGTTTATTGTTTGTTTCCGATCGAAAAGATCATTCCATCATTGGAGTTTATAACAATGAGTCAGGATCACTGAAATGGATAGCACCTTCTTACAGCAGGGATTATTCACCCCGGTGGTCTACCGATGGCAGTAAAATAGTATTTATCAGGACTCCCGGTGTAGGTGGAGAACTGGATTCTTTATTAACCAAAAAGCATAATGCCTGGAGCATCTATACAGCAGAAATTTCAAGTGGTAAAGAAACAAGATTATGGCAAGCACCAAAAACGCTTCGTGGTTCAATACCCACTACTCATGGATCAACGAATTTGCATTGGGCTGCCAGCAACACAATCGTATTTTTATCCTATCAGGATGGGTGGCCACATTTATATTCTATACAAACAAGTGGGGGTAAGGAAACACTACTAACGCCAGGCGACTTTATGTGTGAACATATTCAGCTGAGCCCCGACAAGAAGTTTTTAACATTTAGTGCCAATACGGGTACGGATAAATTTGATCTTGAAAGAAGACACGTTGCTAAAGTTAGTGTAGATAAACCCAACATGGTGGTGTTAACACAAGGTAGTGGTTTGGAATGGACTCCCATTATAACAGGTGATGGATTAACAACTGCATTCATTAGCGCCACCGCCCAGCGGCCTCCACTTCCAGCAATAATGAAGTTGAATGAGAAGAATATTCAATTATTGGGTGAAGAAATAATCAAGGATTTTCCTACAAACAAATTGGTCATTCCGAAACAAGTAATTTTTAAATCTGCTGATGGTGTTATAGTTCATGCTGATTTGTTTGAGCCGGTAGGGGCATCTGGTAAAAAGCCGGCCATTGTATATGTCCACGGGGGCCCTCCCCGACAGATGTTATTAGGATGGCACTATTCCGATTATTATTCGAATGCTTATGCCTCTAATCAATACCTGGCGAGTTTAGGATTTATTGTCTTGTCCGTCAACTATCGGCTAGGAATCGGTTATGGGTTTGATTTTCATCAGCCGCGGAAAGCAGGATGGAGCGGAGCTTCTGAGTATCAAGATATAAAAGCAGCTGGTGAATGGTTACAGCAGCAATCCTTTGTGGATGCCTCGAAGATTGGTATTTATGGCGGATCGTATGGCGGTTATTTAACGGCAATGGCGCTGGCACATGACTCTAAAATATTTGCGGCAGGTGTAGATATTCATGGTGTTCACGATTTCACGGTCGATCGGGCAAAGAACTTTTTGTCTAATGAAAAGTATGAACGCTACCCCGATGGAGAATTGGCGGTTAGTACGGCATGGAAATCCTCTCCCGTATCAGCTATCGACACGTGGAAGTCTCCGGTCCTAATTATTCATGGAGATGATGATAGAAATGTTCGATTTAATCAAAGTGTCGACCTGATTAATCGGTTGGAGAAAAAAGGTATTTCTTATGAAACAATGATGATAGTAGATGATACGCACCATTGGATGAACTTCAGCAACGCGGTAAGTGTATACAATGCAGTAGCTGATTATTTTGTAAAGACCTTTAAAAAACGATAAATGATTTCACGCAAACCCCGTTACTAAAATAGGTACATTAGTTATGAAAGATTGGTGTCACGTACATTGACCTTTTTTTCCTAACTATGGCTAAACTGCTTTACATTTTTTTGAATTAGGTTGTCTGTGAAATAAAATAGTAATTTTAAGGGCTGTCAGCTGTAAGTTTGGTACGACCCAAAAATTTCCATTTAATTGTTTCATCCTTCGGTCTAATTCCCGTAGCGTTAGCGTATGGCGCTGCTCCGGCATATTTTCTTCCATTACTGGTTGACTTCCAAGTGCAAACAATCGACTTGACTCATGTCTTTCGGGCCACCATGGGTTTATACCTTTCTATAAGTATTTTTTGGATGATTGGTATTGTCAAAGAAAGATATTGGGAAGCCGCAACTATTTCTAATATTGTCTTAATGACTGGCTTAGCGCTCGGGCGGTTGATGAGTTTTTTGGTTGACGGCATACCTTCTCCGGTATTAACTATTGGTTTGATCTTGGAAGTAATGATGGCACTGTGGGGATTCGTGAGTTTGAGAACGTATCGCGATGCAGACCAATGAAATATAAAAGTAAAGTAGCCCCAGCACTATGAAGGCATCCATCCATGCCGTATACGGTTCACCGGAAGTTGTAAAGCTGATGTAAGTAGAAAGGCCTTCTCCCAATTACAATAAAGTACTTGTAAAAGTATATGCTACAACCGTCAACCGCACCGATGGTGGCTTTCGCAGTGCAGAGTATTTTATCAGTCGCTTTTTTAGCGGCCTGTTCAAGCCCAGTCAACAAACATTGGGAAATGAGTTTGCCGGAATGGTAGAAGGTATAAGCAAAGACGTAACACTCTTTGTCACCGGAGATAAAGTGTTTGGCTATACCGACACGCGGTTTGGGGCACATGCCGAGTAAATGGTCATAAGAGAGGACGAAGCTATCGCTACCATGCCGACTAACTTTACATTTGAGCAAGCAGCACCGATTACAGAAGGATGCCATTATGCCTTATGCGATATTCGAGCGGCTAAGATTTCGAGCGGCCAAAAAATATTGATCAACGGAACGAGAATTTACATGTCAACCTAACTCGGAAAAAATTCAGAGAATATTTTTCTTGCACTGATAATACCGATGTTCGGAGGAAAAAAAGTATTGTTCCCGATTCGTAGCATCAGTAAAGCGGACGTTTTTTTTCTAAAGGACTTGGCAGAAGCTGGGAAATTCAGACCTGTGATTGATAGACGGTACCCTTGTTGTAGCAGGTCGCCTGACCCGTGGCCTTTCTAATTCTCGTTTACTCAATCTTCAAGCGTTTATCAGTTATAGACATTTGTTGGTCAGCGACCAACAAGAACTAAGGAGGACATCAGCTATATCTGCCACAGCACGAAAACTTGCCGTCATCATCTGGAACATGATCACAAAGAAACTACCTTACAAAACAGACACACAATACAAGTTCCTGAATGAAAAAAGAAAGCGCAAAGTAATGGAAATGAAAAAGCTAATCCATAAGTTTGATATAACACCTGACGACCTCGGTTTGCAATTGAGTATCAACAACTTGTGAAACGTTAGTCAGAATGCCGCTGGACAGATCGTACGACTATCTTTTGACTATCTGTTTTTTTCTGCGGAAAAAGGAAGTGAATAAAAATTAATTAATAATTAACTAATTTTCTTTATGATAAACAAAAATGGTAAATCCAATAAACATTCTTTAGCAATTATACTTTTGTTGTTTATTTTTTTAAGCAACTGCAATCAACCAGTCTTAAATGAATTAGAAACATCTAATTCACCTAAAACCTCCTGGATGATGCTTCCTTTTGTAAAGGATACTACAACTTTTCCCATTTTGAAAACAGATACTACGACTCTTTTCCATTGTCCAGCAACTAATACAGATGTTAAATGGGAAGGCACATATGTCTTCAACCCGGCCGCTATTGTTCGGAATAACAAGGTGTATTTAATATATCGAGGCGAAGATAACATTGGTGCATACGGAGGTACTTCGAGGATTGGGATTGCTGAAAGTGAAGATGGCTTCACATTTAAAAAATCGCCTAAGCCAATTATTTATCCTGACAATGATCCATATCTGGAATTTGAAAAAGATGGGGGATGTGAAGATCCACGCATTGTTGAGTCTGAAGATGGAACCTATGTCGTAACCTACACAGCATTTAATGGCACCTTGGCCAGATTGTGTATTGCCACCTCAAAGGATTTGATAAAGTGGCAAAAACATGGCCTGGCATTTGGGAAAGCAAAAAATGGAATATATCGTGATCTTTGGTCAAAGTCAGGGTCAATTATTTGCAAAAGGGTATCTGATAAGATGATTGCAACAAAAATTAATGGTAAGTACTGGATGTATTGGGGCGAGACTGATATTTATTTAGCTACTTCAGATAATCTGATTGATTGGGAGCCTGTAGTGAAAGAAGAGAAGACAGGTAAGAGACTATCCAAATATTTAGGCAACGGGCATTATGATATTCAATTCGCTAAACCCCAGACTTACTTAAAGACAGCTTTGGAAATTCGTGAGAAGCGTTTTGACTCCGAATTAGTAGAACCTGGCCCTCCGGCTATTCTAACTGACAATGGAATATTCTTTATTTATAATGGTTCAAACAGTGGTTCGTCAGGAGACCCGGATCTAAAGGCCGGAGAGTACACCGTTGGTCAGGCACTTTTTGATATAAATGATCCCTCTGCACTTATTGGCAGATGTGAAAATTACTTTTTAAGATCTCAAAATTCAATAGAAGTAAGTGGACAGATGTCTAATACAATGTTCGTTGAAGCATTAGTGCATTTTAAGAATAGATGGATAATTTATTATGTTACGGGAGAAGCTAATATAGGTGTTGCTTATTGCGATGCAAGCTTTGATTAGTACTACATCTCGTGCGTTTAAGGTACATCAGATTGGCACATATGCATAACATGGTACTGGCAAAAAAGGAGCAGACGTACAAGCCTCAACATTTGTAATTCTATTTGGCTTTGGTGTAAAAACCAAGCTGACGTAATTCAAATGCCCCTTCTTCGCCAATACCTGCCCAATGGATGATTTATTTGAACAATCTTCAAGCGAAGTATGGGAGCAAAGAAGAAACTGGATAGATAAAGAGCTTGAAGAAGCAGAAATAGGATTCAGTTATTTAGTTAGCGACCATGCAACAGCTTTATTTATGGATATGCAAATTGCTTTTTGTGCTGGTGCTTGGTTATCGGTAATTGTAATGGCGGTTTCAGTTATAGATGCCCATTTAAGAGAAACGGCATCGAATGACAATAACATTGGAACAGCCAAATTACTGAATGAATATTACGAAGGTGAAAACATAAATTGGTTACGGAAACTTAGGAATACCTATGTTCATCTCAATATGGAAAAACCCACTTTAGAAATGAATGCTTGGTTCAATAATCAAAAAGAACTTGAAGCAGATGCAGTCATTGCAATGCAAATGACAATCAAAGCACTCTTTCAAAATCCCGGCACATAATCAGGCAATTGACAATCTTGCGTTGAAAGAAAACAGAATTTCACTTGAAACGCCTCTTAAAAATCCTAACTTTGCTCCATGTTTTACAGGCGAAAAATAATATTGGCTTTGCTTCAATTGTTTGACGGGCAGTTGGACAAAATCCGCTTGCAAAAACTACTTTTCCTGTTCACACAAAAGCAAACCAAAACCGAATATGATTTTATTCCTTACCGTTTCGGTTGCTACTCCTATTCAGCCAATGCTGATATGACGGCTATGGTTACAAGAGGTTTTTTAGTGGAATATGAAAAGCATTTTGAAAAGAAAGATAAAACCGATTACCTGAAACAAATAAAGCCCGATGACAAAAAACTTTTGTTGGAAGTAAAAACAAATTACGGTGAAATGAATGCCCGTGCATTAATGAAACACACCTATTTAAACTTTCCGTTTTACGCCACAAGAAGCGAAGCAGCACAAAACATTTTAAGCCAAACGGAATTAGAAAAAGTAATTGCAAGCAAACCCAAAAGCAACAAGACCGTTTTATTTACGATTGGCTACGAAGGCATTTCGTTAGAAGAATATTTGGTTCGCCTGATTAAAAACGATGTAAAAGTTTTGGTTGATGTTCGCAACAATGCCATGAGCATGAAATACGGTTTCAATAAAAACCAATTGAAGAAATTTTGCGACAATTTAGGAATTCTGTATGTGCATATTCCAGAGGTAGGCATACAAAGTGAGCAACGGCAAGAACTCAATTCACAAACCGATTACGATAAATTATTTTCCGTTTACCGAAAAAATAATTTGAGCAAGACCACCGAAAAGCAAAACGAAATTTTGAATTTGTTGAAGCAGCACAAACGCATTGCTCTTACTTGTTTTGAAGCCAACATTTGCCAATGCCACCGCAAACACTTAGCGGAAGCAATAGAAACCTTGCCTGATTTTTCCTATTCCGTGGTTCATATTTAATCAAGTGAATCATTAAATCATAGTCAAGCATGGCAAGGAAGAAAGTATTGATTACCGTTACCGCTTATCCATTACCATCAAGAAGCTATGATGAATTAGTTTGCACCGCAGGTATTTTAGAAAGCGGAGAATGGATTCGTATTTATCCGGTGCCGTTAAGTTTTTTAATTGACTTGAAAGGTTCGGGTAAAGTGAACAATGTAAAATATACTTGGATTGAATTGGAACTAAACCGCAGAACAGAAGATTTCAGACCCGAAAGCTATTCACCACGGCATTATGATTTTCGTGATTTAGAAATTAGCGAACGATTAAACACTGAAAGCAATTGGGCAAGACGAAAAGAAATATGTTTAACCAATGTTTACACCAACAAAGCCAAACTGCTTAAAGATTCTACAGCCCCAACCAATGTTTCATTAGCCACATTCAAACCCTCAAAAATTGTTGCTTTCAAAATTGAGAACGATGAACGGGAATGGAAAAACGAGTGGAAAGAATTGCGCAAGCAAGGCGATTTGTTTTCAGGAGATAAATCTCCCGAAATATTAATTCCGAAATTGCCTTTCAAATTCTCCTATACTTTTTTAGATGATGAAGGAGTGTCAAGCACATTGATGATTGAAGATTGGGAAATTGGTGCTTTGTATTGGAATTGTTTGAGAGGTGCAGATGGCAATGAAGATATTGCTTTACAAAAATAAGAGCGCAATACGAAACACGGTTTATAAAAGAAAAAGACATTTATCTTTTTCTTGGCACTACAAAAGAATGGCACATGCGAAGGGCAAATAATCCTTTCGTTATCATCGGAGTCTTCTATCCGAAGAAAGAAACTCAAACGAAACTATTTTGAAATGGCAGATGAAAGCAAACGCACAGGTGTAAGCACATTTGCAAGCCGCACAAGCCCAAGCACAGACCAAAGCTTGCAAAAGAGCTTCCACCTTTCCCACGCAGACAAAATTGAATTAAAAAAAATCTCCGCCCCTTCTGAAAATAAAAAATACTCAACCGCACAACCCGACACGCCAAAGACCCCCACCTGCTGTTTGCGCTACAAAATAATGCGATAAAGAAAGGAGGTAAGTACGCGCCAGTTAAAACTTAAAACCAATCACTTTTTCCGCTACCATCAACCCCACGCGCTGCTGTGCTTCGAGCGTTGACGCTCCGATGTGGGGGGTGAGGGAGATGTGCGGGTGCGCCAATATTTCCTTGCGGGGTGTCGGCTCGCCTTCAAACACATCAAGGGCGGCTGCGGCTACCTTGCCACTTTGCAGCGCTTCGAGCAAATCATGCTCCACGATTACTCCGCCACGCGCGGTGTTCACGAGCATCACCCCGTTTTTCATCAGCGCGATGCGTTCTTTATAGATGATAGGAGGGTCGCCTTCCTTAAACGGCACATGCAGCGTGATGAAATCACTTTTTGCGAGCAGTTCTTCAAAAGGCACGGTTTGCAGCGTGATGACGGGCGCAGCGTTTCCTACTTTGAAAAAGTCGAGTTCGATTTTCACTTCTTCGTGGTGCAGCTTGAAGGGCAGAATGTTCATGCCCAAGCCCAAACCGATTTTGGCAACGGTTTGCCCGATGCTGCCGAAGCCGATGATGCCGAGCGTTTTGCCTTTCAGCTCAATGCCTTTTGCATAATTTTTTTTCAGCTCGTTGAATTTTTCCGCGCCTTCATGCGGCATCCTGCGGTTGGAGTCATGCAAAAAGCGCGACAGCGAAAACAAATGCGCAAACACCAGCTCGGCAACGGACTGCGCAGAAATGCCGGGCGTGGTACACACGGTGATGCCTTTTGATTTTGCATAGTCAACGTCAATGTTGTCGGTGCCTGTGCCTGCCCGCACAATCAATTTCAATTGAGGGTTAGCGTCAATCTCGCGGCTGGTGACGCGCGTGGCGCTGCGCACCACAATAGCCGAGAAATCGTTCAGCTTATCACGCAGTTCCTCCTGCGGAATTTTTGTTGTTTGAATATCAAAGCCGGCAGCAAGCAGCTTTTCGATGCCTTCTTTTTCTAAGCCATCATTGGCTAAAATCTTTATGGGCATGTGTTTTTGTTTAAGCCTCATCCCGCCCTTCTCCAAAGGAGAAGGAGTCCGAACTGATTTCATTGAAAATAGGAAAAACTACATTATGCTTGAAAAAAGAGATGCTACTCTGACACCCTCTCCTTTGGAGAGGGGCGGGGTGAGGCTTCATATGTTCATCCGTGTTTTTTTGCAAAATCATCCATCACTGCGCAGAGCACGTGTACGCTTTCGAGCGGCAACGCATTATAGATGGAAGCTCTGAATCCGCCCACGGAGCGATGTCCTTTCACGCCCACGATGTCGGCTTTCGCGCAGGCTTCATCAAACGCATCTTCAAGTTCAGGCTTGCTCAGCGTGAAGGTGACGTTCATCTTCGAGCGGTCTTCTTTTGCGGAATGTCCATTATAAAGCGGGTTGCGGTCAATGGCGGCATAAATAGCGGAAGCCTTTGCGTCATTTATTTTTTCGATGGTTTTCAGTCCTGTCTTTTTTATCCAGCGCAACGTGAGCAGGCATACATAGATGCTGAACACCGCAGGGGTATTGTAGAGCGAATCGTTCTCTGCATACACGCGATAGTCGAGCATGGAAGGCAATGTCTTGTCAATTTTCTTCAGCAATTCTTTTTTTAAAATCACAAGCGTAGCTCCCGCAGGACCTACATTTTTCTGCGCGCCTGCATAGATAAAGTCGAATTGCTGCGCATTAATTTCCCTGCTTAAAAAATCTGAAGACATATCGGCAACATACAGCACGGGCGATTCGGGATAACTGTGAAACTGCGTTCCGTAAATCGTGTTGTTGGTAGTGATGTGAAAATATTTTGCCGTCTTTGGAATTTCATAACCCTTTGGAATGTGATTGAAGTTCTCTGCTTTTGATGAGGCGAGCACATCCACTTTGCCAAACAGTTTCGCTTCTTTAATCGCTTTTGATGACCATGTGCCGGTGTCAACGTAGGCCGCTGTTTCATTCTGATTCAGAAAATTCATCGGCACCATGCAAAACTGCATGCTTGCTCCTCCTTGCAGAAACAGCACATCGTAATCATCACCCAAGCCGAGCAGTTCTTTTACCAGCGACTTTGCTTCGGCAATCATTCCCTCAAAAGTTTGTCCCCGGTGCGAAATTTCAAGAATAGATTGTCCGCTGTTGTTCAGTTCAACCACTGCCGCGGATGCTTCCTTCAGCACTTCAACAGGCAGCACACTTGGTCCGGCATTGAAGATGTGTTTTCTCATTTTACAAGATTGAGATAATGATGTTATACAAACGCAACCGAAATTAGGTCTCCTGTCTCATATCTCACGTCTCCTGTCTTGCATCTAACATCTCCTCTCTCATTGATTTTTCCATACTTTTGCCCGTCAAGTTTTCAGAATGAATATCGCAATTATCGGCTACGGCTATTGGGGTCCCAACCTGCTGCGGAATTTTTCGCAGCGGGATGATTGTAACGTCACAATCGTTTCTGACCTGAGGCGCGAACGCTTGCAGGCAGTGAAAAAAAGCTATCCTAATATTTGTACTGTTGAATCGCCTGATGATGTGCTGAATGATAAAACAATTGATGCGGTGTGCATCGCAACTCCCGTTTATTCGCATTTCGAGTTAGCGCAAAAAGCATTGAAAAACGGCAAGCATGTGATGGTGGAAAAACCGATGACCTCCACATCAGCAGAATCGAAAAAACTGATTGACCTCGCGCTGAAGCAGAAGAAAGTGCTGATGGTTGACCACACATTTCTTTACACAGGGGCAGTGCAGAAGATTAAAGAAATCGTGGATGCAAAGAGTATCGGTGAAATAAAATATTTTGACTCCACGCGCATCAACCTCGGCTTGTTCCAACCCGACATCAACGTGCTGTGGGACTTGGCTCCGCATGATATTTCCATCCTGAATTTTTTGGTGAAAGAAAAGCCCGTGAGTCTTAACGCTACCGGAATATCCCACACGCATAACGGCTTGGAAAATGTCGCCTACCTCACGCTGAATTATCAAAACAATCTCATCGCGCACTTCAACTGCTCGTGGACTTCACCTGTGAAAATCCGCAAGATTCTGATTGGCGGATCAAAGAAAATGATTCTGTTTGACGATGTTGAGCCAACGGAAAAAGTGAAAGTGTATGACACGACTTACAACATCAAGCCGCGCTCGGATGAATCGAAACGCCAACTGCTTGTTGACTATCGCACAGGAGACATTTTTATTCCCAAGCTGAAAAAAACAGAAGCGCTCGAAGGCGTTGCGAATGATTTTGTATTAGCAATAACAAAAAATAAAAAGCCCGTGAGTGATATGTATGACGGACTACAGGTAGTGAAGATTCTTGAAGCAGCGCAGCAATCCATTAAACAAAACGGCAAGGAGGTGAAGCTAAAATGAATACTGCAATTGGTTCAAAAATTCCTTTCCTTGATTTAAAGCAGCAATTTCAGCAGGTCAAAAAAGAAACGCTTGAGGCGATGGAGCAAGTGATGGAGCAATCCGCTTTTTCAAGTGGTCCGTTTGTCGAGCAGTTTGAAAAAGAATTTGCAGCGTATTGTCAAACACAACATGCGATTGCCGTGAACAGCGGTACATCCGCATTACATCTTGCCATGCGCGCGCTTGGCATTAAAGAAGGTGATGAAGTGATTGTTCCTGCGAATACTTTTATCGCAACAGCGTGGGGCGTATCACATGCAGGCGCAACGCCCGTTTTTGTGGATTGTGATGCCAATACATGGAACATTGACGTTGAGAAAGTAAAAGCGAAAATCAATTCTAAATCAAAAGCAATTATTGGCGTACATCTCTTCGGGCAACCTTGTGCTATAAACGCATTGCTGAAAGTTGCCGAAGAAAATAAAATCGCGTTTGTGGAAGATGCGGCTCAGGCGCATGGCGCTTTGTATGCGAATAAAAAAATTGGTGGCTTTGGTGAAATGGCTTGCTTTAGTTTTTATCCGGGAAAAAATCTGGGAGCATTTGGCGAAGGAGGAGGCATCACAACAAAGAATGCAGCGTATGCGGAAAAAATTAAGCTGCTGCGCAATCAAGGCTCGGTCGTGAAATATTATCATGAAGTAATCGGTTATAACGAGCGCATGGACGGCATTCAGGGAGCAGTGCTTAGTGTGAAGCTGAAATATCTTGATGGATGGAACGCGCGCAGAAAAGCAATTGCAAAAATGTATCAGCAGGGAATCACACATCCTGAAATCAAGATGCAACAACCGCAGCCAGATGCTGAATCTGTTTATCATTTGTTTGTGATTACGACTGAAAAGCGTGATGCGCTCACAAAGCATTTAAATGAATGCGCTATTTATCCGGGGCAGCATTATCCTGTTCCATGTCATTTGCAGAAAGCTTATGCCCATTTGAATTACAAAAAAGGCGATTGCCCCAACGCGGAATATCTCGCGGAACATTGCCTATCGCTGCCGATGTATGCGGAACTCACAGATGAAGCAGTGTCGCGCGTCATTGATGCGCTCAATCAATTCAAAGGCTGAAAAATGTCTGCGAAGGATTTCAAAAAGGGAACCTCTAAAAACCCTGTAAAGGAAATTCCTTCCCCTAAAGAGCAGGCAATCAGCAAATCAAATCAGCAAATACTCAGCGAAGGAAATTCTCCTCTTTACAAAAAAATATTTTTCATTGCCTTTGCAGTAATGACTATTGTGCTGGCAATTATGTCGCAGAGCACTGCAATCAATGGGGATGAAAAATATCACACGTATATCTCCAATCACATTCTTGAATTTTATTCTTCTTTTGGGAAAGACACTTCGCTTTTCATCAGCAAGAAAGAAGCGCTGGCAATGATTAAAGAACATGGGAAAGCGGAAGCGGAGGAGATGGGGCTTGACACCGATGATATTCCAATGAGCAACGACCTGATGTATTACGGAGGGTTTTTTGAAGTGATTTCCGCAATCAGCGCAAGAGTACTCGGATATGAAGATGATTCGCAACTCGGCTTTCACAACCTGCGGCATTTTCTGATTTCGATTTTCGGTGCGCTGATTATTTTTTTCACCGGTCTTACCGCAAAAGAAATTTTTAATTGGCGCGCTGCGTTGATTGCTGCGGTTTTGCTCTTTCTTACTCCGCGTTTTTTCGGTCATGCGCTGATGAACCCCAAAGACATTCCATTTGCATTTGGCTACATGATGTCGCTGTTTTTCATGATTCGCTTCCTGAAAGAATTTCCTGCGCCATCGTGGAAAACTGCGATAGGGTTGCTTGCCGGAATTGCCATCAGCATCAACATTCGCATTGGAGGCATTTTACTGATGCTGTATTTGCTCATGTTCGTTTCGCTGTTTTCCGTGTATCATGCCGCAATAAAAAAAGATTTGAATTTTGATAAAGCAGCAGTCAGCAAACTTGCAATCAAACTCACCTGCATTATTTTTCTCGGCTATTTTCTCGGCTTGCTCTTTTGGCCCTTCGGCTTGATTGACCCGATTGAAAATCCGTTGGCGGCATTGTCGCGGTTTTCAAAATACCCGGCAAAAATCAACCAGCTTTTTGAAGGGGAGCAAATCCGCTCGCACAAATTGCCCTGGTATTATTTGCCCAAATATCTCCTCATCTCCAATCCGCTGATTGTCGTGTTTGGCGTTGCCTTGTTCACGCTGCTCGTTTTTTGGATGAAAGAATTTTTCCGCAGAGATTTGGCATTGATTGTTTTGTTTTTGTTTGTGTTTCCGGTGCTCTACATCATCATCAAAAAATCAACTGTGTATAGCGGAGCGCGGCACGTGTTGTTCATTTATCCGCCCATGGTTGTGCTTGCGGCACTTGGCTGGGAGAGCGTTTTGAAATTATTGAAACCGGTAGTTGCCAAAAGCGTGATTGCGGTGGTGATGGTGATTCTGTGCGCCTATCCTGCGAAATGGATTTTTGCAGAACATCCGCATCAATATGTTTACTTCAATCAATTGGTGGGCGGCACGAAAGGCGCTTACACGGATTACGTGACAGACTATTGGCAACTCAGTGTGAAGGAAGCAAGCGAATGGTTAGTGAAAAATGTGCCGCAGGATAGAAAAATAATTGTCGCCACAAACTGTCCGTATCCTGCTGAAATTTATCTGAACAATTTAGCTGATAGTTTTGAAGTAAAGTATGTGCGCTATTATATGAAGTCGGATGCAGATTGGGATTACGGAATTTTTTACGTGGATTACGTTGAGCCGTATCAATTGAAAAACGGCTACTATCCTCCTGACCAAACAGTTTATACAGTAAAAGCCGATGGGGCTCCACTCTGCGCAGTCGTGAAGCGCACAGACAAGTCAGATTACTATGCGTTCCAGGCTGTTGACGAGAAAAATTTCGATAAGGCGCTGGCGCTGTTTCAGCAGGCGGCAAAAGTGTATCCGCACAGCGAGTCGGTGTTTATGGGAATTGGCGCTACCTACCTTTTTAAGAAAGAACCGGAAAACGCGATTGAGCCGCTTACACGCTCACTGCAATTACATCCCGACCAGGGCTTAACGAATTATTACCTCGGGCTTGCAAACGCGCAGTTAGACAAAGAAGACCGCGCAATACTCTATCTGCAACGGGCTATTGAATTAAACAGGAAAATCAAGCCCGCCTATACTTTGATGGCAGCCATCTACGAACAAAAAGGAGATAAAAAAACTGCGGAGTTCTACCGGAATCTTGGGAAGAAGATTCAGATGCCAGTGAAGAAGTAATCACTCCATCTTATCGAAAAACTTCCGCACGCCTAATTTTCGCAAAGAGCCTTTGATGAAGTTTTTGGTGTTTTCTTTCAGCAGTGTTTGTGTTTTCTTCAGTCCGCCTTCGCTGGGGCGCGTCTTGAAAATCGTGTCGTGATATTTCACGTGTTCGCCTGTGGTGATTGGCGTATAGAAATAGGTGAAAAAAGAATTGCGAAACAAGCCTTCCGGAACGGTGATTGTTGAATAGCCGTGATACGAAATATCACTGGTGGCGAAAATCACGCAGCGATTAAAGGTGGGTAGTATCGCCTGCCCGCAATTTTGCACGTCTTTATCCCATAGTTCTAATTTACCGCCATAGCTTTCTTTCCATTCTTTGTTAAGAAAGAAAAGCAGGTTGAGTCTGCGATGAATATTAAGCACAGGATGAATGCTGAAATCAACATGCACATCAAGAAAACTTCCGTCAGTGCCTTGATGTACTCCGGAACCGCGATGGTCATCGGGTAAAATCAACCCTTCAACTCCGGTGGCTTTTTCTAAGAATGATAAAAACTCTGAGGTGCCGAGCGCACTTCTTAATGTCCTGAAACTTTCATGATACAATTCAAAGTTGGAGCCTTCTGATTTCTGTTCGTTCAATCCTTTGTAATGCCTGCGCATGTCGTCTTTCTTCGGAAAATTTTCGACAAGCGTGTTAGCAAATGCTTCATCCAGCAGTCCGTCAATTTTCAGGAAGTGATAAGGCTGCGCATGTTCAAAGTCTTTATGCAGCTTCTCGATTTCAGCAGTTTGAAACCATTTTTCATTAAAGACTTTCATGGATTATTTTTTGAGCACGAGGAAGAAATCGAAACATTTGTCATCAGCAGAACGCAGGGAAAAGTTCTCCTGACCGATTTCCATCACGAGGCTGTCGTTTGTTTCTTTCAGCTTGTTGCGGTTCATGCGGTTGAGAAATTCATAAGGCGCCTGCAACACAGAGCGCGGGAGCAGGTATTGCAGGTTGAAAATATCAAACCGCGTGATTTTGCGCACCGACTCTTTATTTCGTTCATAATACTCATTCACCTTTTCATTGCCATACACGCCCAGCAGTTGCATATCAGTAAACTTTCTGCCTGCCAGCGCGAGCAATTGTTCTTTCGTGTATTCGCGCACATGCCAGGGATTGCGCGTGAGCGACATCTTTAAATTGGGCGTTGTCACCACCGCCACCCCGCCCGGCTTCAGCGCGCGATAGATTTCATCCACGAAAAGCTCATCATCTTCGATATGCTCAATCACTTGAAAAGTAATAAGGGTGTCATAAAAGTCGCTTTCAATTCCGGGAAAAGGAGGTACGTTGCTCGCTATTAAAGTGAGGTTTTTGTGCTGCTGTTTCAGGCGGGCGATAACCGCTTCATTCTTATCAATTGCGGTGTAGGTTTTGCATTTCGTCAGAAGCAATTCCATGCCCCTGCCTTCTCCGCAGCCAATTTCAAGCAGGTCGCCCTTAATGTAATTGAGCGCCTGATAGTAGGCAAAAAGAAGTCGCTGATGAATAGGATTGTCTGATGCAATCGAAGCTGAGGTTATTTCTGTGGTACTGATAGCCGTTGATTTTCAGGTGATGAAATAAGTGTGCAAAGATATTACATTGATATAACCGTTAGGATGAACAACCTTTAGAATTATCACAGACCTTACAGGCGGCATATTTTATTAAATTTGCCCCTCTTGCAATAAAGAAAATTTCATGAATACATTCAAGCTGATAAACAACGTGGTGGGGTGGGTCATGTTCGCCATTGCCCTGATTACTTACACGCTCACGTTGGAACCCACCGCAAGTTTTTGGGATTGCGGTGAATTTATCTCCGGAGCCAGCAAGCTCGAAGTGGTGCATCCGCCAGGCGCACCCTTCTTCCTGCTCGTGGGAAGAATTTTCACCTTGTTTGCAAAAGACTCGTCCCAGATTGCTTACATGATTAACTTCTTCTCCGGCTTGTCAAGCGCGTTTGCCGTGTTGTTTCTGTTTTGGGTAATCACTGCGCTTGCAAAAAAAGTGGTGATGCAAAATGGAGCAGAACCTTCCTTCTCAGAAATCGGTGCGGTAATCGGCACCGGCATTATTGGCGCGCTTGCCTGCACTTTCTCTGATACGTTTTGGTTTTCAGCGGTGGAAGGTGAAGTGTATGCGCTCTCTACGTTCTTCATTCCTTTAGTAATGTGGGGCATTATGCGCTGGGAAGCATCCGAAGATGAGCGTCATCGTGATAGATGGATTGTGCTGGTTTCTTTCTTTGTGGGGCTTGCCGTAGGCGTTCACTTAATGAGTTTGCTCGCCATCCCCGCGATGGCAATGGTGTATTATTTCAAAAAATACAAGCCGACAATATTGGGCATGCTTGCCGCGCTCGTGATTGGGTTAGCTGCGCTCATGATGGTGTACATCGGTATCGTAAACAAGTTGATTAATATCCTCGCTACGGCAGATTTGATTTTTGTAAACGACTTCAACTTACCGTTTGGCAGCGGAGCCATTTTTGTTTCGGTGTTGCTTGTTGGTGCAATTATTGGCGGATTGATATATGCCCACAAAAAGGGTATTCCGAATCTTCAAACCGCTTTGCTCTCGCTTTCGATGATTCTCATCGGATTTTCTTTGTACGGCATGGTGGTGATTCGCGCAAATGCAATTCCCCCGATTAACATGAATAAGCCTGCGGATATTTTCAGGTTGCAGTCTTACCTCAACCGCGAGCAGTATGGCGACCGCCCGTTGCTCTATGGTCCGCACTTCAATGGCTATCCCACGGAAATTGTGAAGAAAGGAAAACGCTATTACAAGGGGGAAGACAAATACATCGTGATTGGGGAAAAGATTGAGTACGAGTTTGATGAAAAGGATATGATGGTGTTTCCGCGCCTTGGCTCATGGCAGGACGACCGCCATGTGGAAGCCTATCGCGCCATGCTGGGGTTGAAAGAAAAAGAAAATCCCACGATGAACCACAACATGCGCTTTTTTGTCAACTATCAGGTGATGTTCATGTGGTTCCGCTACTTCATGTGGAATTTTGCCGGCAGGCAAGACGATATTCAGGGCAGGTTTGATAATAACAACGGGCATTGGATGAGCGGCATCAACTTCATTGATGAAGCGCGCCTTGGTCCGATGGATAACTTACCGGAAGATTTGAAAAATAATAAGGCGAGAAACAGGTTCTATTTCATTCCTTTCTTGCTTGGCTTGCTGGGCGCGGCATATCATTATGTGAAAAAGCGCAATGATTTTTTCGTTATCGCAACCTTGTTTCTGTTTACGGGCTTGTTTGAAATCGTGTTTTTCAATTCACCGCCTTTTGAGCCGCGCGAGCGCGACTATACGCTTGTCGGCTCATTCGTTACCTATTGCATTTGGATTGGTTTTGGTGTGCTGGCGATTTTTGATTTTCTGCGCACAAAGGTCAGCCCGTCCATTGCTGTTGCGATTGCATTCCTTGTGAGCCTCACTGGTCCTATGCTGATGGCGAAGGATGGCTATGACGACCATGACCGTTCGGGCAGATATACGGCTCGTGATTTTGCAGTGAACTATTTGGAGTCATGCGCGCCCAATGCAATTCTTTTCACGCAGGGCGATAATGACACGTATCCGCTGTGGTATGCGCAGGAAGTGGAGGGCATCCGCACGGATGTGCGCGTGGTGAACCTCAGTCTGTTGGGCGTTGATTGGTACATTGAGCAGTTGAAATATAAACTGAATGATGCTGATCCGGTAAAGCTGGTGCATACCCCTGATAAATATCTTGGTAACAAACGCGATGTAACGCGCTACTTTGACACGAAGCGTGTGCCGCAGGATAAGGCGCTTGAATTAAAGAGCGTAATTGAATTCATAGCGAAAGACGACCGTTCAGCGCAGGTGCCGTTGACAAGCGGTGAATACATCAATTACCTGCCGACAAAAAATCTGAAGATTACGGTTGACTCAGCCGCAGTGGTGAAGAACAAGATTCTTTCTGATTCGCTGCAGCCGCAGATGCTGAAGGAAATGAAATTTAATGTAGGCAGAAACAATTTGTTGAAGAATGATTTGATTGTACTCGACATCATTGCCTCAAACATTTGGGAGCGTCCGATTTATTTCGCTGTGTCGGTTGCGCCTGATGCGTATGTGGGAATGCAAAAATTCTTCCAGTTGGAAGGATTGGCGTACCGCATTGTGCCGGTTGAAAAGAAAGACCGCAGCGGGCAAAACGGCTACGTGGCGGTTGACATCATGTATGATAATGTGATGAACAAATTCAAATGGGGCGGCATCGAATTAAGAGACTCCACGCAATACACTGTGCAAACGGGTGAAACAAAATCTGCCATTGCTGCAAAATTCAACGTGTCGGAAATTGATTTGCCCGCGGAAGTGAAGGCGGGCGACAACATCAAAATCTACACGCCCAATCCGCTGTATCTTGATGAAAACATTCTGCGCATGACGATGAACCTGCGCAGCAACTTCGCAAGGCTCGTGGAAGAACTGATTAACGCAGGTGAAAAAGAAAAGGCGAAGAAGGCAATTCAGCGCTGCCTCGAAGTGATGCCGCGCCAAACTGTTCCCTACAACGTCTTCATGGTGCGCTTTCCCGAATATTTATACAAACTGGAAGAGAAAGAGAAAGGACGCGCGCTGATGCGTGATTTAGGAAAAGTGTTTGAGCAGGAACTGAACTATTATTCCAACCCTGAAGTGATTGAGCGTGACCCGGGTAGCAGGCACAACACCCGTCAGGCGTGTGCCGTGATGCAGGAAATTTCGCGCGTAGCGCTAATGTATCAGGACAAGGAAATGTCAGACGAGATTGACCTGAAATACAAAGCCTTGCAGGAAGCGGTGTGCGGGGGAACGCTCATGGATAGATAAGTTTCGAGTTGAAGTTTACAGTTTGAAGTGGCTTTGTTGCATGAATCTATATTTGGAACACACTCCTCCTTCCTCAAAAAATCTCTTAAGCTGCTTTTTTAACCACTTAGCTTTTCGGCATACCCAGCAATGTCATTTTATTGAGCAGTTTACATTTGATGTTGGCTTCAACTATTTGCTGTTCTGTTATTCGTGACCTTAATTTATCTCCGTAAATGATTTTCCATCTGTACATCGTGGTTTCAGCTTTGCTGCGTCTGTGATAGTTGTTTTTTCTTTCCATCGTATTCGACCCCTCTTGCGAATGTCCCTTATGTTTTTATCTCTTGGCCAAGGTTTCCCCTTGCCATTCCCATGCTTTTTTATTCTTGCCCCTTTTCGCGGTGGAATGATCGGCTGAATTTTTCCTTCTTCTAAATAGCGGCAAACACTTTTTGACTTCTGCGGTTGTTGGCATCACTCAGCGTGCTGCGCTTCGGAAAATAATCGATAGCCAAATGATTGAGTTTGCCCTCGCAAGCCAGCATGGCAGTAGATAGTTCACGCAACGAAGTGCAGCCGCTCAACACCGAATAGAGCAAGGTGATCAGATGGTCGTAGGTCTTAAAGGTTTTAGTGTATCGGTCTGCTTGCTCTACAGCTGTCCGATAAACCAAATCTCTTGGAATGAAATTTAAAATCTGACTGATAATGGGTTTACCCGAAAAGTTGTTTCTTTGTTTCATGTGATTGAAGTTGTGGTAAACTCAATCTACATGAAAAAGCCGAAGTGCCTAAAAGTACTTGGGCTTAATTATTTTTATCGAACACTACTGGTTGCAGATATTAAATTCTCTTTCCCTTTCCTAATGATTTTGCAATGGAAGATTGAGAGTACTTCTCCATCTCTACCCTTCTTTCTATCTTCACACAAACCCGTTTCGCTTTGCGTTTTTTAAATTGGATTTTTTTCGTAGTTTTTTTCCCTTTAATTGTTCAGGCACAATCCACTTGCCCGCCTTCCACGCAAACGCGCGTGATGCTGTTAGGTGACAGTTGGACGCACATCATGTGGAACAATCGCACTTATAAAGATGTGTTTGACCAGTTCGGATTTGCGGATAAAATCGAGCGGGGTAACAACACTGCGATTGGAGGAACTACCGCCAGCTATTGGGCATTGCCCGGAAATCTTGCTGTGATTCAAAATGAATTGCAGCAAAATCCAACGATTGATATTGTCTTGTTAAGCATTGGCGGAAATGATATGCTCGCGGGGGCAAACGGACCTCAACCGGGTTGGCACACGAACTTAACTTCCGTGAGCGAAGCGCTGTTGTTTGACAGAATTCAGGCTGATATGCAAACCATCATTGATGGCATTAAGAGCATCCGCTCAAATATCGAAATCGTTTTTAGCGGCTATGATTATTTGAATTTGGTGGAAACGGTTATCAATGATCAAACGGGTTCCATTGTACTCACATGGGCAAATCTCGGACAACCGGGCGCAGTGCAAATCAATTCTGCTTTTGCGCGCTTTGAACAGCGCAAAGTGAATATGGCAAATGCAGATCCGCATGTGCATTATGTTCAGGGCTTCGGACTAATGCAGTTTGTATATGGTTATCCCGGATTTTTTCCTGCGTTTTCAGTTCCCGCACCGGGGCAGCAGCCTCCTTCCTACGCTCAGTTTCCCGGTGGTGATGTGCATTATCCCACACCGCCTGTTGCGCTTGCCGCAAGCGGCTCCGATGCGATTCATCTTAGTGATGAAGGCTATAAGCATTTTGTTGTCAATCAAACGAATGCTTATTTCTTGGATAAATTTCGAGGCAACCCGAATGCAACATTCAGATCGGAAGGCGGCACGAATGACGGCTGGGTGCGCTCTGATGGAAATCTTGGCGTGGGTGGAATTCGCGTGGGCGACAATGGTTCAGCAAATCTCTATCGCGGCATCATTTCATTCAATACTGGCGCGTTACCGGATAATGCTGCGGTTACGGGAGCGAGTTTATTTATCAATCGCGCATCGTTATCAGGAATAAATCCATTTGCAGGCGGCTCGCTTGGTTCCGCGGCAGTTGATGTGAAAACCGGAACATTTGGCGGTGCCGGAATTGAAATTGCAGATTATTTCTCCGCTGCCGATGCAGTAGATGCAGGATGTTTTATTGGCACTGCTACGGATGATGGTTATACAATCAGGATTGATTTTACTGCAAATGGTTTCAGCAAAATCAATAAAGCAGGGCAAACTCAATTCCGCATTTATTTTCAAAATGCAAATGGCGCATTGAATGATTATGTTCAATTCAACAATGGCGACCAAACGGGCTTGCTTGCGCCTTACCTTGACGTATTTTATTCTATGCCGTTACAACCTGCTACTGCCGCTGTTTCGGGCGATACAATAATTTGTCCGAGTGCAAATGCAACATTGCAAGCAATATTAGAAGGCACAGCCCCTTGGACAATCATCTGGTCTGATGGCGTGACGGAAAACAACATTCAATCTGCCGTTCACACGCGCATAGTCACTCCAACTGCTTCAACGAATTATTCAATCATTACAGTTTCAGACGTGAATGGACTGGGTACTGTAACAGGCTCTGCGCAGATAGAAGTGCTGCCTGATCTACATGTAACTGTGATAGGCTTGGATGGAAACTATTGCGCGAACTCGCCCGTGACAACGCTTATTGTAAGCCCCCCCGGTGGCGTGTGGACAGGTGATGGCTTGACAGGAAACACTTTTAATCCTGCGCTCGCAGTTGTCAATTCCGGTGGTGGATTGATTACGCTGAATTATTTCAGCATTTATAATGGATGCAATTACTCGGAAGATTTTTCGGTGTTTGTTGATTCAAATAGTTGCAGTCAAACCGGGTCGTGTACGTTTGCTCCCGTTTCGGGCACTATCAATTGTGTTGGCGCAACACCAGTTGTAAAAACTTATGAAAGCAGCGGACGCCTGTGGGTATATGCAGATTTGATTCCGGGTAAAACATATATCGCATCAACATGCGACAGTTGCGGCTATGATTCTTTTATGATGATTCGTGATGAAACCGACAGTTCGTTTATCGCGGAGAATGATGATGCGTGTGGCATAAAATCATCGGTGACGTTTGTTGCACCTGCATCGGGCAAAGTAGGAGTGAACCTGACAAGCAATAGAACATACAACTGCAACGGCTATCCGTGCAATCCGCATGATTGCAACCCGTATGCTTGTAATCCTTACAATTGCAATCCATATCAGTGCAATTGCCAAACGTGCTATCAAACCTGTTCTCGTGATGACCAGGTTTTAATGACCTGTTATCCAGGAGGAATTCAAGTAATCAATGGATTGCTCACGAGCGATTGTATCGGGGTGTGTACGGGAGGATTTTGCTGGAGAATCCAGTATCAGGTTCCTTACGATTGCAATCCTTACACATGCAATTGTCAGACGTGTTATCAAACTTGTTATGATACGTGCTATGAAACATGCTACGACACATGTTATCAAACATGCACCGACAAATGCGGAACAGATAATTTCATTCCATGCGATGTCCGACTTGTGTGTGTGGATTGTGTAGTGCCAACTGCTTCCATTTCTGCAAGTAATACCAGCGCCTGTGAGAATGACAGCATTTCTTTTTCAGCAATTATTAGCGGAACAACTTGCAACACAACCTACGCGTGGGATTTCGGTGTGGATGCAACTCCAGCTTCCTCAACATTGCTCAATCCGCAAAATGTGATATGGTCAACGGGTGGGGTGAAGCTGGTTTCGTTTCAAGTTATTGAACAGGGTTTAGGAGGGAATACCTACCAACTTGCAGTAAGCTTTAATCAAACACCAACAGGTGGCGTATTGCATGTTCCTACATCAGTATGCATCGGGGATACTGTTCACGTTTCGCTTGACTCCATGCAAAATGCTTCAACCTATCATTGGGAATTCAGCAGCGGCTCGATAACTGGTTCGGGCGCATACCGCGATGTGGTTGTTGCCGATTCCCTGGTTCAGTTTTTTGTTGTTCCGTTTAATGGGGTATGCGGAGGCGATACTTTTTCGGGAAGCGTTTTGCCAACTACGCTCGCACCACCTGAGTTGATGGTAAATGAAAATAGCATCTCCACTTCTGAAACTCATGCAGGCTATCAATGGTATCTGAATGGTGTAGCGATAGCAGATGCTGATGAAAATGCGCTTGAGATTCATGCTTCAGGTAATTATCAATTGGAAGTCACAGATTCTAACGGATGCAGCGCAATGTCAAGTGCGATTTACTTAGTGTGGTCGGGAGTAAAAAATCTTGTCTCGGAAGAAATCAGCATTTATCCGAATCCGGCAAGCGGTAAACTTTTTATAAAATGTAAAAATGGATTTACCTCGAAATCAATCTCTCTTTTTAATTTCCTGGGAGAAGAAATTTATCTCACAGAAATTGTACATTCAACCCCGCAAATTGAAATTGACCTCTCTCGGTTTTGTCCGGGAGTTTATTTTCTGCGACTGGATAGCATTGGGATTTATAAAGTTGTGAAAGAGTAACGATGAAATAAATCAGAACACTTTTTAGCACCGTTTCTGCACTTGCCGTTCAATGCCTGTGCGCGCATGCGCCTGCCGACTTGCCTGCATAACGGTGGTTGGTGAAAACACCAAGCACAGGCAAAAGCCCTTCATCATAGTAACTTCCAAGTAGCGCCCTACTCAAAGTAAACGCAGGAAGACTTGGAAGAACCCTACGTGTTTAGGGGAGAATTATCCTGTACGCTAACTGTCAGTATATATTAATCAGAGCATAAAATAGTAAGGAATCTAAGAGATACTTCTTAAATTTGTGCATGGCAAAAAAAGATGGACGAAATCGAAGTGCCTCAGCACAAGGTACAATAAGGAAACAGGTAGTGGTATACCTTAAAAAGAAAAAGGGCAGCCAACAGGAGGCTGCTGAAATATTCGGACTGAGTAATAGCGGAGTTGAAAAGATATGGCGAAAATATCGGGAGGGAGGCAACCGTGGAATCGAAGAAAAGAAGCGCGGAGTGCGTGAGGGAAAAAAAATAAAAGGGGCGCAAGTTGCTGACGTATGCAGACTGATAAAAGAAAAATTACCTAACCAGTTGAAGTTGCCCTTTGGTTTGTGGACAAGAGAGGCAGTGCAGCAATTGATAATAGAGAAGTATGGAATAGCGCTATCGCGGTGGCAGGTGGTACGTTATTTAAAATCGTGGGGGTACACCCCACAAAAGCCTATCAGCAAGACATTTGAGCAAAAGCCGGAAAAAGTGCAGCGCTGGTTAAAAGAGGAATTTCCGGCAATAAAAAAGAAAGCGAAAAAAGAAGAAGCCGTCATCTATTTTGGAGATGAAACAGGAATGAGAAGCGACCATCAGGCAGGGAGAAGCTATGCACCGCAGGGAGAAACCCCTGTTATAAAAAGAACAGGGCAACGGTTTTCATTGAACAGGATATCGGCAATCAGCAACAGGGGACATTTGCAGTTTATGATTATTGATGGCAGATTCAACAGTGCTGTTTTTGAAACATTTTTAAAGCAAATGATCAAGTACACCAGACAAAAAATATTCTTTGTTGCGGATGGGCATCCGGCACACAAGACCAAGAGGTTGAATGAGTGGCTATCGGAAAATACAGATCGCATCGAAGTATTCTTTTTACCACCGTATAGCCCAGAGTTGAACCCGCAGGAATATGTAAGTCAAGATGTGAAAACCAATGTGATAGGCAAGAAACGCCCTATTAACAAGGCTCAGATGAGAAGCAATGTTGAATCATTTATGCAAAAAAGAAAAAATGATCAAAAGCAGGTGAAGAAATATTTTCACGAAAAGCATGTCAGATATGCCGCGTAGAGATTTCATTCTTACTATTTTACTAAACGATTAATAATTACTTCTGTTACAATTCAAGACGGTTATCAAGTGAACACCGGAATGATTGCTGGCGCGGATTCAGCGGACATTAACTAAACGGCAAGCTACAATGTGAACGCGGGATTGAATTGTACATGGAGTGTAACAAACGGAACAATCTTATCAGGGCAAGGAACAAATAGCATTGAAGTAGATTGGAACACCATTGGACAAGGCATATTGGAAGTTGCCGTTACCGACAGCGGCTGTACGCAAAGTGTTTCAAAAAATGTTGTGCTTATTGACCCGACAGGAATTGAAAATAATGCCTTGCCGGGGATTGAACTTTATCCTAATCCCACAACAGGAACAATTACGATAAGAGCAGCAAATATTCAAACACAGGGAACGCTAATCTTATACAATGCCATAGGAGGGATAGTGATTCAGGACTCCTACGAACCCGAAAGATTCCAATCGGACATAACAATAGATTTAAACGAACTCAATGATGGTGTTTATTTTCTGAATGTGAAAACCATGAACGCTTCAGTAATACTAAAAGTCATAAAGATTGAGAGACGATAAGTTCTGTTTAACTTTTTTAATAAAATTTTCAAAATGTATTCCCTCAAGGGTTCGCTCAATTTACTGTTGCTTTTTCTTTTCTTGAATGGTAAGACGCAAACTACCGGCTGCCTCTCTCTTGATTTAGGTCCGGATGTTAATCTAAGTTGCAGTAATTGTACAACCCTTACCAATATCATTCAATCAGGTGTAAACACAAATTACACGGTAGATTCCATTCCTTATGCTCCGGCATTTTCATTTACAGGAGGCACACGGATTTCCAATGTTGATGACCAGTGGTCAAGTGCAATCAGCTTACCCTTCAGTTTTTATTTTTATGATAGCGCGTACGATGTAGCTATTATCGGCATGAACGGGGTGGTTTCCTTTGATACTTCACTTGAAGGCAGTTTTTGCGCCTGGATGTTTGACAGTCTCATACCTGTGCCAGGTCCTCCTCCCGGAGGTATTTACAACAACTCTATCAATGGCGCTTATCACGATATTGATCCAACCGCAACAGCGCCTATCCCAATATTCCCTTATTTTACTACGCCCGCTAATATCAATTATTTCATTTCCGGAAACACTTCTAACAGAGCTTTTGTAGTCAACTTTAGCACTGTGCCTCAGTATAGTTGTGATACACTTCGAACAACTCAACAAATTGTTCTGTATGAAACAACCAATATTGTGGAAATCTATATTGCCAACAAACCAATATGCAGTTCATGGAATGACGGGAACGCAGTAATAGGATTGCAAAATGCAGATGGGACAAAAGGTATTACGCCTCCCGGAAGAAATACCGGCTCATGGTCTGCAACCAATGAAGCATGGCGCTTCACGCCAAATGGAATTACGAATTTGACAATGACCTGGCTTGATACCACTGCTAACATAATTGGAAACACAGCAGATATATCTGTTTGTCTGAATGAGACAACTCAATACAGAGCTGAACTTACCTACACTTGTAACGGAGTCGATGTAGTATTAAATGATACGGTGACGGTAAATGTGACTGGGACCCTATCTTCATCATTCACTAAAACTGATGAAAGTTGTGCAGGAATGAATAATGGAACAATTACCCTGAATGCAGCAGGCGGTACAACTCCATATACTTATACCATTGGAACCGGTATGTCAAACAATACAGGAATTTTTACGGGGCTGGCTCCAAATACATATAACTATACTATAGCAAATTCAAACGGCTGCGAGATAATTTCTTCCATCACGATTCAAGACGGTTATCAAATTAACTCCGGAATAATTGCAGGTGCAGATTCAGCAGAAATTAATCAAACTGCGACCTACAGTGTAAATGCAGGATTGAATTATACGTGGAGCGTAAACAATGGTGTAATTGTTTCAGGGCAAGGAACGAACAGCATTGAAGTAGATTGGAATGCAATGGGCAAGGCACCGTGCAAGTTGCTGTTACCGACAGTGGCTGTACGAAAATGGTTTCAAAAACTGTTGTGCTTGTTGACCCGACAGGCATTGAAAGTGATGCGCTGCAAAATCTTGAGTTGTATCCGAACCCAACAAACGGAACGATTACGTTAAAAGCTGCGAACACCCAGACCAATGCTATGCTGAAACTTTATGATTCAGTCGGTAAAGAATTGTTTCAAAAAACTGCAACACCTTCAGCCTTGCAACAAGGTATCGTTTTCGATCTCAAAGAAATGAACGATGGTATTTTCTTCCTGAGCATCAAAACGAAAGCTGGAACGCGGGTGATGAAGGTAGTTAAGTATTGAGCGCGTTTAATTTACAGCGCTTCCAAATACAACTTCTTAAAGTCTTCCCTTGTCACCGGCTTCGGATTGTTCGGATGACAAAAATCTGCAAAGGCAAGGTCAGCCAGCGTTTCGATATGTTCTTCTTTTACACCGATTTCGCTGAGTTTATGCGGAATGCCGATTTTGGTATTCAGTTCAAACAGCCAGTTTACCACGCCTTCGCCTGATTCATCTGCAAGTTCGAGATTGCGCGCCATGCGTTTGAATTGAGTTTCAAAACCGGGATAGTTGAACCTCATGCCGTAAGGAATGTTCACTGCATTTGCCAAACCATGATGCGTATCGAGCAACGCAGAAAGCGGATGCGCCAATGAATGTACCACGCCTAAACCTTTTTGAAACGCAATCGCGCCCATCATTGAGCCGAGCATCAACTTCGCGCGTGAAATTGGCGTGGGATTGTTCACTGCTTCCTCCAATGATTTCGCAATAAGGTGCATGCCTTCCAGTGCGATGCCTTCGCAAATCGGGTGAAAATTTTTTGCGAGAAACGCTTCCATATTATGCGTAAGCGCATCCATGCCTGTGGCTGCGGTGATTGCGGGAGGAAGGTCATACGTCAGTTCCGGGTCAGCAAATATTTGCTTCGCCATGAGGCGCGGGGAAAACAGAATACGCTTCTTCTTGCTTTCATCTTCGGAAATGATTGCGCTGCGCCCCACTTCGCTGCCTGTGCCTGAAGTGGTGGGAACGGTAACAAAGTAGGGAATGATTTCAGTTACATATTTATCACCGCCAATCAAATCATCATAGTCAAACAAATCACGCTCGTGATACGCATGAAGGGCAACGGCTCTTGCCACATCCAGCGCAGCGCCACCGCCAATGCCGATGATGCTGTCACACTCTGCATCATTAAATGCCTGTCCGCCTTTGATGACATCTGACTTCACCGGGTTTTTTGAAATATCCGAAAACACCGTCACGCCAAATCCTTCCTGCTTCAGCATTTCCACAATCTTTTTAAAGAATCCCAACTCAGCCACCGTGGGGTCGGTAACGATGAGCGGCTCTTTCAGCCTTTGACTTCTTAAATGCGCGGGCAGCTCGCGAATAACGCCTACGCCAAAACGGATACTTGCCGGAAATGAAAAAGAATACGCCTGATTCAGATTGTACATGACTATTTTGATTTTTTGTGTGGCAAAGATACTTGTTAGTTGTTTTGAAAAAAGGCGAATTCTGTTGCTAAAAATTCAAATCTTTTTCTCAAGCAGCGACCACACTTGGTCAGTTTCATAGCCTTTGCTAATCAGATAATTTGCCAGCTTTCCCTTTTTTTGGAAAGCGTCTTTTTCATCGCGCAATGCAGTGAGTTTTTTTTGCAATAATTTTTTCAGCGTTTGCTCATAAGCCGATTGGTTAATTTCTGCAAGTGCATCATCAATCGGCTTCTCCTCAATTCCTTTTGCTCTGAGCGCGAGCCCTATTTTCACTTTGCCCCATCCGTGCAGATTGAATTTATCGAGCGCAAATGCGCGGGCGTAGCGCGTTTCATCAATGAACTTGTTTCCTTCTAATTGTGCGATAATTTGTTGTTGAACCGCTTCATCTGTTTCTCCAAGCAGGCGTACCTTCTGTCGCACTTCCTGGCGGCAGCGTTCCTGATAGGCGCAGTAGCGTTCCATCTTTTCAACGAGTTGTTTGTCATTGGCTTTCCGGGCGGACATGGGTGATTTCGTAGTTTCGCTCCTCGTTTTTGTGAACACCCAAATGTACTTATTACGCTTCATTTCCCCTCTCCTTTGGAGAGAGGTTAGGGGGTGAGGCTTATGAAAAACCGCCAAGCCATTAACTATCTCTTTGCTGCAAACTCCATCTCGGGTTTTGCGCAAGGCATCACGATGATTTCCATTCCTTGGCATTTTAATAATGTGCTCAACATGCCCAGCGAGTTTGGTACTATCAGCATGATTATTACTTTTCTCTCCTTATTGTGGGGGTTGTATGGCGGCACGCTGATTGACCGCTACAACCGCAAGCACGTGTTCCTTGCTACCTGCGCATCGGGCGCATTCGTGCTTGGCTCCATCGCTTTGTCTGGTTTTTATTTTGAACACCTTCCCATACTTCTCGTGAGCATCGTGTATGGTGCGATGTTTTTTGTTTACAGCATTCACTATCCCAACCTGTTTGCCTTTGCGCAGGAAATCACCGAGCCGAAAGATTACGGAAAAATTATTTCGTGGATAGAAATTCAGGGGCAAACTACGACTGCCATTTCAATGGCGTTTGGCGCGATTCTTTACAAAGGCACCGAAGGCGGGCATATCAACCTGTTCGGGTTTCCCGTGCCCATCGGGTTTGATATTCAGGCGTGGGAACTGCATGAAATTTTTTTGCTGAACGCGCTAACTTTTTTGATTGCTTCGCTGCTCATCGCGCAAATCAGGTTTGAAGCGGTGGCGCATCGTCATACTGAAATCAACTCCGTGTGGGAACGGCTCATCACCGGCTTTGATTTTCTGAAACAACATCCGCTTGTGTTTTTATTCGGCACGGCATCGTTCTGCATTTTCATCACGATACTTGTTGTCGGTTTTTATCTTAACCCGATTTACATCAAAAATCATTTGAATCGTGATGCGGATGTCTATGCTTCCTATGAAATGTATTTTGCTTTAGGAAGTTTATTCGCAGGTATCGGGGTGAGCGCATTGTTCCGCAACACAAACAATGTGCTTGCGATTATCATCTTGTCGCTCTGCATCAGCGCGATTTATTTTCTGTGTATGTTCAACATTCCTCTTGCGGTGTTTTATGCTATCGGATTGGTGCAAGGCTTTGGCAACGCAGGTACGCGCATCCTGCGGATGACGTATTTGTTTCATCACATTCCCAACCAACTCATCGGGCGAACAGGTGGCGTGTTTATGACGCTGAGTATTTTCATCAGACTAATATTTTTATTCGTGCTTTCACGTGCGTTCTTCGTCACGGGCGATAATGTGATTTACAGTTTCGGCATCCTCGCGGTTTTCATCCTCGCATCCGCGCTGCTGATGATAGTAAACTATCGGAAGCTGGTGGAAATGCCGGATACAGAGGCTTGATTTTTTTTGAAAAGGATACCGGTCTTTGTCATTAAAGGGCAGTTCAAAAAATTAATTTTTTAACCACAAAGGACGCAAAGAATTTTTCACAAATAAACACAAAGAAAATAAATTCAATGCTTTGTGAGCTTTGTGTTTTTTCTTTGAGTTCTTTGTGGTTCGTCTTTTTTTGAAACGCCCTAAAGGCAGTTGCTTCTTTCTATATTTCCTCAAACTTCACCCTTCCGACCATCCACCAAAATCGCGCAAGCAACAAAACAGAGGCAACCGTCAGCCCGATGATGAAGCCAATCCAAATGCCTTCCAATCCTAAATCGGTATTAAATGCAAGCAAATAGCAAAACGGCATCATCACGCCCCAGTAGGAAAAGAGCGCAATCACCATTGGTATTCTAACATCCTGAATGCCGCGCAATGCGCCCGAAGCTGCAGACTGCAAGCCATCGCTGATTTGAAACAACGCGGCAAACACCAGCATGGACGATGCAAGCGTAATCAACTCCGCATCATCGGTGTAGAGCGTGGGAAGAAAGTTATTGAATAAGAGAAACACGGCTGCAAAAATGATTTCTATGCCGAGCGTCATCGCGAAAATCGTGTTGCCTGCAATGCGAATCCCCTCGCGGTCTTTTGCTCCGTAAGCAAATCCTGTAAGAATATTTCCTGCTGCGGAAATGCCGGTGATCACCATGAATGTGATGGATGCCAGCCCGATGGCGATGCCATGAGCTGATAATTCTTTGATGCCAATCCAGCCGCTCATGAAGTGCGCAATTTGAAACGCAACTACTTCAAAGAAAAATTGTAATCCTGCGGGAATACCGATACGCAAAATTGACGGGAGATAATTTTTTTTCCGTTGCCCGGAAGCGTTCACCTGCGCGCGCAATTCGCGGATGCTGCGGTCGCTGCGGATGATGAGCAAAAAGACAAACGTCATCACAGCTCGTGAAATCATGGTGGCGATAGCAGCGCCTTCAATTTCCATGCGGGGCATTCCGAATTTTCCGTAAATCAAAATCCAGTTCAGAAACACATTCAGCACGAGTCCGCCAATGGTGATGTACATGCCGATAGCAGTTCTGCCCATGCCGTCAAGAAATTGTTTGCATGCGGTGAACACAAACATAAAAAACACGGTGGGCACGATATAGCGCAAATAGCGCAGCGCGATTTCGTTTACAATTTCTTCCTGCGCGAAAATGTGAATGTAGCGCATGCTCAAAAATGTGAGGAGCATAAAAAGAATGGACAGCGCGATTGCCGCTTTCATCCCCGAACGATAAATGCTCACTGCTTTCCAGAGTTTATTTTCTCCTTTCGCTTCTGAAACTAATGTGGAAATGGCGAACAAAATACCCATGCCCAGCAGGTTCACCATCCAGAACAGGTTGTTGCCAAAGCCAAGCCCTGCGATGTATTCGTGCCCGAGACCTCCGATTTGCACGGTGTCGAAAAAGCCCATGAGGATTTGCCCCAACTGCCCGGCAATAATGGGCAGGGCGATTTTGAACGCTTCTTTTGCTTTTAATTGATATGCGGGGGAGAGAAGGGACATTGGAAAAAGGGAGAGCAAAGTTATTTGAAGAAAAGAGTCCGGCTATTTCCTCGCCAGTTTTAACTCCCACTTCCATGCGGTGCTCATCATGTTATCAATGTTGCGTGAAGGAACCCAGCCGAGGAGGTTGCGGGCTTTGGTGTTATTTGCATAAATGGATTCAACATCGCCTTTGCGCCTGGGACCGAGTTCATAATTTACTTTCACCCCGCTCTCTTTTTCAAATGCTTTGATTGCTTCTAAAACAGAAACACCATTACCCGTACCGAGATTAAAGACCTCGTTGTTGGATTGATTTTTTCCATTAATCAAATATTGTAGCGCGAGCGTATGCGCGTGTGCAACATCCATCACATGGATGTAATCGCGCACACAAGAACCATCGCGCGTGTTGTAATCGCTGCCATAGACTGTTATTTTTTCGCGCTTGCCGATTGCAGTTTGCGTGATGATGGGCGCAAGATTCTCAGGTTTCTCTACGGCATACTCGCCAATATTTGCCGACTCATGTGCGCCAACGGGATTGAAATAGCGCAATGAAATAAATTTTGTTGAAGGCACTGAGCGGCTGAAATCACGAATCATTGCTTCCCCCATCTGCTTGGTGCGCGCATAAGGCGACTCTGGCTCCGGCATTGGTGTTTCTTCTGTCACCGGCAGCGAAGGGGGATTGCCATACACGGAGCAGGAAGAAGAGAACACAAAGAAGGGAATGTTGAATTCCTGCACGCACTTCAGCAGGTTAATGAGTGATTGATTGTTGTTCTGAAAATAGCGCAGAGGATGTTCAACCGATTCGGGAACCGTTTTGAACGCGGCAAAATGAATAATGCCGGTGATGTCGGGATGCTTTGCAAAGATTTCACGCACTCTTTCCAACTCGCACAAGTCAATGACATAATTTTTTATTTCCTTGCCGGTGATTTTCTTAATTCCTTCAAGATATTTTGTCGTCCCTCTTGAAAGATTGTCAACCGAAATAACCTCGAATTTATTTTCGAGCAAATCAACAACGGTGTGCGCACCGATGTAACCGCATCCGCCTGTAACGAGAACTTTAGCCATTTCTTTTGGTTTGTTTGAAGTTTGAAATTTGGAGTTTGAAGTTCAGAGTCGTACAACTTTAAACCTCAAACTTTAAACTTCAAACTCATTTTACCCACCCCGATTCAATCACTTTTTTAATCCCTTCCTGCATAGGCATAATTTCTTTTCCCAGCAAAGCTTTCATCTTGGTGATGTCGGGAACCCTGCGCATCATGTCGCCTTCTTTCAGCGGAGGCACGTGCAGGATTTTCGATTTTGATTTTGTGATTTTGATAACGCTTTTCGCCAAATCCAAAACAGTAATTTCGACATCGCTCCCGATGTTCACGGTGTCATTCACATAAAGGTCATCATACAATGTTCTGATTGTTGCAGCGATGTTGTCGTCAATAAAGCAAAAAGTTCTTTTCTGCAATCCGTCTCCGTAAATTGTGATGTCTTCATTTTTCAATGCCATGTGGATGAAGCGCGACATCACGAAATCTGTGCTTTGCTTGGGTCCGTAGGTATTGAAGAAACGGAAGATGGTGTAATCCAAATCATACTCTACTTTGTAAGAGCGGCAAAAAGATTCACCCACATTTTTCACAACTGCATAAGGCAGACGCGAGTTGAGGGGTGTAGTGTATTCATTTTGCGGAAGCGTGGTCGGCTCGCCATATACTTCAGAGGATGATGCGAAGAACACGCGCTTCACTCCTGTGTTCTTGCTGAGTTTAAGAATGTTTTGAATCCCCTGTATGTCGTTCAGCACCATCACGGGATTGGCAAGCGTGCGCTGTACACCTACCACTGCCGCATAGTGAAACACATAATCAAATGCATACGAACCCATCAGCGGATGAATATCTAACCAATCGTTCGCATCGCATTTGATGAACTTCCAGTTCTGCTTTTTTGATTTCGGAAGGCGGTCAACCGTGCCCGTCAAAAAATTATCAATTACAACCACGAAGTTGTCATCGTCTTCAATCAGCTTTTCTGCAAGGCAACTTGCGATAAAGCCCGCTCCTCCTGTTACAAGTATTTTTCTTTTCATCAGAATTTTTCTTCGAGAATGCCCATGAGATATTGTCCGTAACCGCTCTTCATCAAAGGTTTAGCAAGTTCTTCCAATTGCTGTTTTGAAACAAATCCTTGCCTGTAAGCGATTTCTTCAATACAACCTACTTTCAAGCCTTGCCGCTGCTCAATCAACTGCACGAATTGAGAAGCCTGCATCAGCGAATCAAACGTGCCGGTGTCCAGCCAAGCTGTGCCGCGACTGAGAATCTGCACATTCAATTTGCTACGTTGAAGGTAATGTTTATTTACATCAGTGATTTCATACTCACCGCGCGGGCTTGGTTTCAAATTCTTTGCAATCGTCACCACTTCATTGTCATAATAGTACAAGCCGGGAACAGCATAGTTGGATTTCGGCTCTTTCGGTTTTTCCTCAATGGAAAGCGCTTTCTTGTTTGCATCAAAGTCCACCACGCCATAGCGCTCAGGGTCAGAAACATGATATGCGAAAATGATTCCCCCATCGGGATTGTTTGACTCCTTTAGCAACTTCTCCATTCCGCTGCCATAGAAAATATTGTCGCCAAGAATCAAACACACTTTGTCGTTGCCAATGAACTTTTCACCAATCACAAATGCCTGAGCAAGTCCGTTGGGTACTTCCTGTTTCGCATAAGAAAATTTGCAGCCAAGACTTTCACCACTGCCCAATAATTTCTCAAAATGAGGAAGGTCATGTGGAGTGGAGATAATCAGGATTTCCCGAATACCCGATAGCATCAGCACCGACAAGGGATAATAAATCATCGGCTTGTCGTAAATCGGCATCATTTGCTTGCTGATAGCAAAGGTGATAGGGTGCAACCGTGTTCCTGAGCCGCCTGCGAGAATGATTCCTTTCAATGCAATAGGTTTTAGTAAGTCAAAAATAATTATGAATTCTCCATTTGTAACTCATAATTACTCACAACAGCGTATTCTCTATAAAATCTTTCTTATGCGGATAATCAGTAGTATAGTGCAATCCTCTGCTTTCATGACGCATTGCTGAACAGCGCGTAATGAGATAGCCGATGTTAATCATGTTGCGCAACTCGCAAAGCTGAGGGGAAAGTACGGTGGTGTTATAGAGAGCTTCCGTTTCCTTGTGCAACAACTCTAACCTTTCCGCTGCGCGTTTCAAACGAACATCTGAGCGCACAATACCTACGTAATAACTCATAATCTCTTGTAGCTCTTTTCTACTCTGCGTGATGAGCACCATTTCTTTTGGCTCCGTTGTTCCCTGCGCATTCCAGTCGGGAATGTTTTCCTGGAATTGAACACGCTCAATTTCATCTGCGGAATCTAAGTAGATGCGGTGCGAGAAAATCAATCCTTCTAAAAGTGAGTTGGAAGCAAGGCGATTCGCGCCATGCAATCCCGTGCTGGCACATTCACCGCACGCGTACAAATTTGTTATTGACGTTTTGCCAGAATGGTCGGTTTTAATACCACCGCAGGAATAATGCGCTGCCGGAACAACAGGAATCATATCCTGCTGCGGATTAATTCCCTCACTCAGGCATTTTTGATTGATGTTTGGAAATTTTTCCGGGAAGTCTTTCAAATCGCGTACATCTAGATAGACATGGTCTTCCCCGCTGATTTTTAGTTCACTGTCAATGGCGCGCGCAACAATATCTCTTGGCGCAAGCGATTTACGCGCATCATATTTATGCATGAATTCCTTTCCATCGCTGGTCTTCAGAATGCCTCCATGCCCGCGCGCAGCTTCAGTCACTAAGAAAGATGGCGACTCGGCAGGATTGTATAATGCAGTGGGATGGAATTGAATGAACTCCATGTTTTCCACCCTGCCCTTTGCGCGATATACCATTGCAATACCATCGCCAGTTGCGATGATGGGATTCGTAGTGTTTTTGTACACCTGACCTACTCCACCTGTTGCCAGCAGTGTGATGCGCGATAAAATTTTTTCAATCCTTTTTGTTTTTGTATTCAGCACATATACCCCATAGCAGGTGATACCTGCTGTTACGCGCGTGACTAATTGTCCAAGATGATGCTGTGTAATTAAGTTGATGACAAAATGATGCGTGATGAGTTCGATATTTTTTGCCGCGTGAATTTGTTGCAGCAATGCGCGTTCAATTTCTTTTCCGGTAACATCTTTATGATGCAACACGCGGTGTGCAGTATGTCCGCCTTCTTTCCCCAAATCAAACTCGCCTGCCTCATTGTGGTCGAATTGTGTTCCCCATTCAATGATTTCTTTGATACGTTCGGGAGCTTCTTTCACACAAAACTCCACCACCTCGCGGTTACATAATCCATCTCCCGCATCCAGCGTGTCTTCAATATGTTTTTGAAAACTATCTTTCTCAAAATCAACTACGGCAGCAATTCCACCCTGCGCATATTTGGTGTTGGTTTCATCTTCGTTGCTCTTTGTGAGAATCAGCACTTTTTTTTCGGGAAACCGCTTGGCAATTTTCAGCGCGTAAGAAAGTCCGGCTATACCCGAACCGATAATGAGAAAATCAACTCTGCTCTCCAATTTATTTTGGTTTTATTTTGAATTCAGAAATCACGATGTCGAATTTATGATAAAGAAGTTGCACTACAATATTAAGGTAACAGGCAAGGTGCAGGGCGTGTGGTTTCGTGATTCCACGCGAAAGAAAGCAATGGAACTTGGCGTGAGCGGGTTTGTAAGAAATGAACCGGATGGCTCGGTATATCTCGAAGCAGAAGGAACACAAGATTCGTTGCAGCATTTAGCCGCATGGTGCGCTGTCGGACCGCCTAAAGCTAAAGTGGAGAACGTGGAAGTCATTGAAGCTGAAATGAAAAATTTTTCAAAGTTTGAAATAACATGATGAAAACGCTTTTCATCACGTATTGCGTAATAAGTTGGAATAACTTTGAGAAATGACATCCACCCTCGCCATTCAATTCCATCGTCAGGATTTATCCAACGAAAAACTGCTTGAGTTATACAAGGCGATTCTGCTTCCAAGAAGGATAGAAGAAAAGATGTTGTTGTTACTTCGGCAAGGCAGAGTAAGCAAATGGTTTTCGGGAATCGGGCAAGAAGCAATCTCAGTTGGTGTTACAAAAGCCTTGCAGGAAAATGAGTATGTATTACCGCTGCATCGCAATCTCGGAGTATTCACTTCGCGCAACATGCCGCTGGAACGATTATTCATGCAGTGGCAGGGTAAGGAAAAAGGCTTTTCAAAAGGACGGGAGCGTTCGTTTCACTTCGGCACAAATGAATACCACATTGTTGGGATGATTTCACACCTCGGTCCGCAATTGTGCGTGGCAAATGGAATCGCGCTTTCGCATAAGTTGAAAGATGAGAAGAAAATTTCTGTTGCGTTCACAGGTGAAGGTGGCACAAGCGAGGGCGATTTTCACGAAGCGCTTAATGTGGCATCTGTGTGGAAGTTGCCTGTAATTTTTATTATCGAGAATAATGGTTATGGTCTTTCCACACCTTCAAGTGAACAATATAACTGTAAGCATTTGGTTGACCGCGCAATCGGTTATGGGATGAAGTCTGCGCAGATTGATGGTAACAATATTCTTGAGGTTTATAGTACGATTTCAGGCATTGCAAAAGACATTCGTGAAACCCCGGAGCCGTGGCTTATCGAGTGTATGACGTTCAGAATGCGCGGACATGAGGAAGCATCAGGCGTAAAATATGTTCCCAAAGAATATTTTGAAGAATGGGGAAAGAAAGACCCGGTAAAAAATTATGAGCAATATCTTTTTGATGAGGGAATTTTAAATGAACAGATTCAGGGCGAGATAAGGAATATGATTGATGCAGAGATTGAAGCAGGATTAAAGATTGCTTTTGAAGAACCTCCGGTAAAACCTGATACAGCAAAGGAAATCGAAGACGTTTACAAACCATATCAGCAAGTAGTTCTTCAACCTGACGGTTCAAAAAAATCAGAGAAGCGTTTAGTGGATGCCGTTTCAGATGGCTTACGCCTTGCGATGCGCAAACATCCAAACCTTATTTTGATGGGACAAGACATAGCCGAATATGGTGGTGTATTTAAGGTCACTGAAAATTTTGTGCAGGAATTTGGAACAGAACGTGTTCGCAACACACCGTTGTGTGAATCAGCAATTCTTGGCGCGGGACTTGGCTTGTCGGTTGGCAAAATGAAATCAGTGATTGAAATGCAGTTTGCTGATTTTGTGTCAAGCGGGTTTACGCAGGTGGTAAACAACCTTGCAAAAATTCATTATCGCTGGGGACAAAACGCAGATGTTGTCGTGCGGATGCCGACAGGCGCGGGCGTTGGGGCGGGACCATTTCATTCACAATCCAATGAAGGTTGGTTTTTTCATACTCCTGGATTAAAAGTAGTCTATCCATCTTCCCCTTACGATGCAAAGGGGTTGATGCTCGCTGCAATTGAAGACCCGAACCCGGTGATGTTTTTTGAGCATAAATTTTTATACCGTAGTATTTCTGAAGAAATTCCTGATGATTATTACACGATAGAAATCGGGAAAGCAAAATTGGTGAGTGAAGGAGAAGATGTCTCCATCATTACATACGGACTTGGAGTCCATTGGGCAAAAGAAGCGCTGAAAGAAAAACCTGAAATTTCTGCTGATTTACTTGACCTGCGCACACTTCTCCCACTTGATTATGAAGCCATTGAAAAAACTGCAAAGAAAACAGGACGAGTAATTGTTCTTCACGAAGACACACTCACAGGAGGCATTGGCGCTGAGTTAGCCGCCTGGATAAGCGAGCATTGCTTTCAATATTTAGATTCGCCTGTTGTGCGCTCAGCAAGTTTGGATACGCCCGTTCCATTTGCATCTTCGCTTGAAGAGAATTTTTTACCGAAAGAGCGATTCAAGAAACAACTCGAGGAGTTGTTGGAGTTCTAATGGGCGACTTCCCATAAGAAAAAACACTACAAAGAAACTTTCATTAATAGAATGTAGTTTGTAGTTTTACAAAACAAAGCACATCATGCTCTTCGTATCCGACAAAGCCAAAGAACAAATAGATAAAATCCGTACAAAGGATAATTTATCCTTAGAACACTTCGTGCGCGTATCCGTATTGGCAGGCGGTTGTTCCGGATTTACCTATAAAATGGATTTCGACAACACGGTAAAAGCGGATGATCAAGTGTTTGAAGACAAAGGAGTGAAACTTGTCACCGATTTAAAAAGTTTTCTTTACGTCTTCAATACAACACTTGATTTCTCCGATGGGCTCAATGGAAAAGGCTTCTTTTTCAGCAACCCAAACGCCTCGCGCACATGCGCTTGTGGAGAAAGTTTCGCGGTCTGAGAAAAAATATTTTTTGAAAGAGTTTGTTTTTTCAAATCTAGCGTAGTAATTTTGTTGCCCGTTTGAAAATAACGGGTCGTTCTAAGAAAAGCAAAGCTGAAAAATAGACCGCTGCAAAGCCATCCCCGCAAAGGGGAGCGCAGTAGGAGATTAAGTTCAGATTGTTATAAAGTTCTTTGAGATACTGAGAAGAAACAGCAAGATAAGTACAGGATAAGTAAAGAGACCAGGACTCCATTAATTATTTTTACAAATTCTTTTACAACGGAGAGTTTGATACTGGCTCAGGATGAACGCTAGCGGGAGGCTTAATACATGCAAGTCGTACGGTAACAGGTGTAGCAATACATGCTGACGAGTGGCGCACGGGTGAGGAACACGTACACAATCTGCCTTTGACTGGGGGATAGCCTTGGGAAACTAAGATTAATACCCCATAACATCATGATGTGGCATCACATTGTGATTAAACCTCCGGGGGTCGAAGATGAGTGTGCGTCTGATTAGGTAGTTGGTAGGGTAACGGCCTACCAAGCCAACGATCAGTAGCTGGCGTGAGAGCGCGACCAGCCACACGGGAACTGAGACACGGTCCCGACTCCTACGGGAGGCAGCAGTAGGGAATATTGGACAATGGCTGAAAAGCTGATCCAGCCATCCCGCGTGAAGGCAGAAGGTCCTATGGATTGTAAACTTCTTTTCTCTGGGAAGAAAAAGCTTGATTCATCAAGCCCTGACGGTACCAGAGGAATAAGCACCGGCTAACTCCGTGCCAGCAGCCGCGGTAATACGGAGGGTGCAAGCGTTATCCGGATTCACTGGGTT
>ENA-ORBV01001621-ORBV01001621.1-microbial-mat-metagenome-genome-assembly--contig:-NODE-1621-length-49574-cov-9.171485_pt1 | contig 49574 bp, 62 predicted proteins | sample MGYA00237777_ERZ505514 | MGnify/ENA primary metagenome ERZ505514 (study PRJEB26160, sample SAMN06269048) | microbial mat metagenome | isolation source: Oligotrophic lake microbial mat | place... | reverse complement strand
TCGAGATAGTGGAGATTATGCCGGACGAAGGCCTCAATGATATCCGCTTCGTTTTTGACACAGGCCACGCCGATGAGTTTCATGATTTTTTAAAAACAAGGCTACAGATCCAATCAATCTGGTGCCGGAGAAAACCACCGAGGGTCACCAGTTCGGAGACCTTTTTCTCAAGATGAACAATCAGCCGGCGTTGTTCAACATCCGAAGCCAGTGGCATGGCCTGAATGAAACGTATTCCGATGGTTGCGGGGTTGGTGTCGTAAACAAAACGGACTTCCAGCGATTCCCAGGGTCCGCGGAGCCCGTTCTTTCCGGGTTCCAAACGCAGGGTGGCAGGTCCGATTTCCTTGATAAACGTGAAATACTGGGCATGGGGAATGAAGCGGGCATCCCCGCCGATTTCCAGAACTTCCTGCAGGGAATTTCCTGACATTTTCACTACGCCACCATTCCTGCGGAGTAAAGTCAGTTCCTGGATTTCGACCAGACCAATGGCCCCGCGCCATTCCACGGAGATCGGCGACTCCACATCCATTTCCAAAAGGGAAAATGACACGGTTTGGGGGACAAGCAGGGAGATGACGCGATCCACGCGGTTTTGTGCGGAGGGCGCCGTGTCGTCCCAGCCCAGGAGAAAACTCAGACATGTTGTTGCTTCCAGCACAGCCGGGGAAGACTCTCCCTGCCTGCGCGCCAAGGTTTCGGAATAGGTCACCAGGTTGCCCATCAGGCGGGAAAGCTCCTCCCGCACCGGGGTATGGCGCAATGGACCCCCCCGATAAGGCAGGGGATCGCAGACTTTGTCCCTGGGATGTCCGGTTTTTTCAATGTAGGCCGGAAGCAGAGTGGGAAAATCCTTAACGAATGTCTGATAATCGGAACGGATGGATTCAAGGTGTCGGAAATAGAAGGAACTGTGATCGGCCATCATGGAGCCCCTGCACAATTTTTGAAGGGCGTTAATGACCACCTTGGAGGCGTATTGTGTAGGGGAACGAAGGGAGAAATGGGCCAGAGTCCAATCCCTGCAGAGCGCACTTTCGAGTTCCCGCCCACCAAGCAACACGACGTGATTCCCTTGGAGAACTGTTGTTTCCGGATTCAGGGCGATATCCCGGCGAACCAGGGCTTTGAGATGGCCCTGCCGTTGTTTTAGGCTCAGTTCCTGGCAAGGTTCGGACACGAGACGGTGCCGCAGGCGAAGGGCAGGGTTTCGTTCAGAGGTATCGTCGCTGGAATGAGCACCGTAGGTGATATGGGCCACTTTAAGAACCGCCGGGCTGTCTGGCGGGGGTAGGGGCAGTGGGAGAGAGGGGTCTGCGGTCCGGATGAATTCGTCACCGTCCAGCAACACCACCCAACGGGCCCCCTGCTCCGCAGCCTGATGCATCAGGGCGGTCATTTTTTCACCCTGGAATTTTCCGAGACTGTCATCGTGAAGAATCTGGAGATCCAGACCTTCGTCCTGCAGGGCCTTCAGAATGGACGGGGTATCATCCGTGCTGCCGTGATCCAGAACAAGGAGACGATCCAAATAGACAAGGTTGTGACGAACAAAGGCCTCGATGATGTCTTCCTCGTTTTTCACGCAGGCCACCCCGATAAAATTCATATCCCGGACTATCACAGTCGATTTATCCTACAAAGGGCCTGTTCTTTGTCAGCCTATAAAGATTCCCTGACAGGTTTCGTCTGGATTATCTGCACCCCTTTTTTTCTACCCTCCGGCTACCGCCTTGAGGACAACTGCTTTGGCAGATTCCGAATAAACCAGCTTCAGGGCCTGTTCCCTCCCCATTGGCGACATCTTGGCCCAGGTCTTTTTCAGGATGCCTTGCAGTTTCTCCGCTTCGGTCTTGGCAATGAGATCTTCCAGTTGAAACTCCAAAGTGACCAGGCACAGGGCATCCTCCAATACCTGGCATTCAGGATCCGTTTCGCGGTTCTTCTTCAGATTCAAATCCCCGACCCGTTCCACCACGGTTTCGGAATACCCCAGGGAGCGGAGGATTTCGCCCGAACGTTGGGCATGGAATTGTTTCAGATCCTGACGCCATTTCAGATAGCCGGGCCGGCTCATCTCATAGGAACTGCGGGGAATTTTCCAACGGCAGAGGTGCTGGCAGCGGGCCGCCAGCAGCAGGTTCTCCGAAGCCTGCGGCGACAAACGCCGAACCCATCCGCTCAGCTTCTGTGCGTAAAAAAGTTCATAAGGAACCGCCTGCCCCTCCACCATCAAAGTGCGGGGGTCTGCGGCGTTCTCGCGGTCAAAACGTTCCAGGGCCTCCGCTAATCGGGAATCCATCGCTGAAGAATAACAGCCGCATCCGGGCGCGGCAAGGATCTCATATTCACAGATAGGAAGCGGAAGAAGTATTGGCTCCTCCAACCATATCCGCCATACTGACTTCTTCATGCAATACTGGCCCCCAACTTACCACTGCGATGAAACACTTCCTTTCTCTCCTTCCCTGTTTTAGTTTTCTTACCATGTCCACGCTTTCCAGCCAGGAAAACGCAATCATCGAGCCCGGTGCCACGCTACAAAAGCTGGCCGATGGCTTCAGCTTCACCGAAGGCGCAACCTGTGATGCGGAGGGTAATGTTTTTTTTACCGATCAACCCAATAACCGCATCCACAAGTGGAGCACGGAGGGCAGGCTTTCGACCTTCATGGAGCCGGCCGGCCGATCCAACGGTATGTCTTTTGACCTGGAAGGTTTTCTCTGGGCCTGCGCGGATGAGAGGAACGAACTCTGGCGTATAGCACCTGACGGAAAGGTCGAGGTGGTCTTGAAAGGATACGTGGGTAAGCCTTTCGAAGGGCCGAACGATGTCTGGATCCGACCTGGAGGCGGTTTGTATTTCAGCGATCCCTACTACCAACGTTCCTGGTGGTCGCGGAAGCAGGGAGAGCAGGACAGGCAGGCCGTTTATTTCCTATCACAAGACCGCCAACGCCTGATCCGCGTGGCCGATGACCTCGTCAAACCGAACGGTCTTATTGGCACCCCCGACGGTAAACATCTTTATCTCACAGACATCGGTGCTGGGAAAACCTACCGCTACGACATCCAGCCTGATGGAACTCTGACCAACAAAACTCTGTTCTGCGAGATGGGGTCGGACGGCATGACGATTGATGAAAAAGGAAACGTTTATCTTACCAACAAAGGCGTCACGGTTTTCGATCCTACCGGCCAACAGATCGCGCATATTCAGGTTCCGGAAGCCTGGACCGGGAACCTTTGCTTCGGGGGCAAGGACCGCAAGACGCTCTTCATCACCGCAAGCAAGGGCCTCTATTCCATCCGCCTGACCGTGGCCGGTGCCGGGCCGCTGGGGAAATAGACGGCAAAAAAACTGAGATTCGGTAATTCTGAAATTCCGCTGACAGGTTTTCCCTTTTATTTTAGTGTCCCGAAAGTTTTTTGACCTACCCTTCCTGCCCGAACCACATGATCCCCTGGTTCCATGGCATAGCCGGTGCGGCATCCGTCCTTCTCAAAAGAAAAGAATTCAAGGTCGCGTATAACAACCCGGAGCTTTTCAGCGGCTGCCCCATCGGCAATAAATCCCGTCAAAGCAACGAACAATAGAAAAGGTAACGCATGGGAAGCGCCGCTTTTGCCAAGGCGGGCCAGGGAGTCAGGGGACCTTTATCAGACTGCCTTTTACTCCCAGCCCCTTCCTGTAGTTTGAAATTCCTCTTGCACAACTGTGGGAAGCGTCTTGTCTATCTGCATGGGAACATCCAATTCAACCAAAGCCCGCACCAACGCCAAGAAACGTGATCGCCGCCGCATCAAGAACGATCGCATTATTGCGGCTTCCGCTGCAAAAAAAGCCAAGAAAGCCTGATCAGGAATTCCTACATCGGGGCCTCTCTCCGGACAGTTTCTTCAGCCAAGCCGCATCGTTTACTCGTCACTGCGGCACACGCTTGTCTTAATAGATTAAGTAGGTCGCGAAAACCCCTCCGCCCGGCCTGTGGCAGTCTGAGCCCGGATTAAATCCTACGGCTTCCGGATAATCTTCATTGAACCCTATTTTCAAGGGCTGCTACCCAGAAGGATAACAGCGGCAGGATTGATCCTTTCACTTTATGAAAGGCTCTGCCAGTTGACTTCGTCTGTTGGAGAATCGCTGTCGCGATACGCAGTGAACCACGGTTCAAATAATGTAAGACTCCCGTTGTCACGGGGTGCTACCCAGGAGGGTAGCAGCGGCAGGATTTGAACCTGCGACCAAGGGCTTATGAGTCCCCTGCTCTACCACTGAGCTACGCTGCCATAAAATCTTTTCTCCTGTGCTCACCCCCGAATACTTTTGGGGCTGTTCTCCTTTGAGCTCCGTGGACAGGGGAAGTGTGAATATGCCGCATGCTTCGGGCCATTTCAATCCGAAATTGGCCCGAATCGTTGCCCCGTATTTTATAACAGAGGCCTTCAGGCTCCGGTTTTTTTATTCTTTTATGGGGTTACGCGATTCGGCCTATCCTGCCGAAGTCCTGACGTAGGAGCAGGATGGCGGCTACAATTAAGAACATGGCTCAAACTCAGCCAGCACCTTAAACCCAGAGCCACTTCTTCACGGGGATTTTGCAACGTTCTGCGAGGCCTTTTCCAAGGCCTTCAGTCTCTCGTAAATTTCGGGGAGACGCTGTGTCAGAGCCTCAATCTCCAGGGATTCCTTCATCGGTTTGGCCGGACCACCCCGATAGACTCCCGGTTGAGTGATATCCTTGGTCACAGCGGACCATCCTGTGATGGAAACTTTATCGGTGATTTTGACATGTCCGACGATGGCCGCCTGCCCTCCGACGGTGTTATAGCTGCCCAGGGTGGCACTGCCCGCGATTCCCGCCTGGGCCACCAGGATGGAATGCTCGCCAACCACCACATTGTGGGCCACGATGACGAGGTTATCGATTTTGGTTCCCTGCTTGATCCAGGTTTTGTCAAAACGTCCCCGGTCGATGGTTGAATTGGCCCCTACCTCGACATCGTCCTCCAATTGGACATAACCGGTCTGGGGAACCTTCACATAACGGTCCTGAAGAAATTCATAGCCGAAGCCGTCCGACCCGATAACCACCCCCGCATGCAGTATCACGCGCTTGCCAAGTAAACAGCGTTCACGGACAGTTACATTCGGATAGATAAAACTGTTTTCGCCAATCACAACTTCATGACCGATGTAGGAACCGGCGCCGACATGAACCCCGTCCGCCAGGCGGGCCCCGTCCTCCACTGTCACGTGAGCTCCGATATGCACCCCCTGGCCAATGGCGGCACTGGGGGCAATCACAGCCGAAGGATGGATACCAGTAGCCCATTGAATGGGTGGTGGTGTGAAGAGGGCGGCAACTTTGGCAAACGCGGTGGACGGATTATCAACGCGGATCAGGGCAGTGGGGAAATTCCCCGGTGCCTGAGTGGGAACCAGAATAGCCCCCGCTTTGCTTTGAAGAGCCTGCTTGATGTAGCGCGGATTTCCCAGGAAGGAGATCTGATCCGGACCCGCCCGGCTCAGATCATTCACCCCTTTGATTTCTAGGGAAGCGTCACCACTGAGCTGTCCTTGAACCAAGGCCGCAATGTCCCCCAGGCTTCGTGCCATGACGTGTGGGATTTCGGAAGCTTACTTCTTAACTTCGCCTGCAGGTTTACTGGCGTTAAGAGTTTTGATGATTTCAGCGGTCACGTCCGCCACCCCCTCAGAATAAACCAAAGCCGCCGTTCCGTTGAGAGTCATGCCGGACTTGTCCAGAATCAGGTTGTATTTGCCCTTGGCGAAGATATTAACTTTTTCGTTGATCTCGTCCACGATGGTTTTACGCATCCGTTGCTGGCTGTCCTGAAACACTTTGGAAGTCGTCTGCGCGAATTGATTCATTTCGTTTTCGCGGGTCTGGGCTTCCTGGATCTTTTCCTTGAGCTTCTGCTCCTTTTCTTTTTTGGATGCATCGCTGGCGGAGGGATCCTTGGCACCATCCTGCAGGGCTTTGATCTGATCGATGATCTTGCGGTAATCCTCCCTTTTATCTTCCATCTGCCGTTGGTAGCCGGCCATATCCTGTTTCAGCCGCTCCTGGGCCTCGTCGGTTTTATAGTATTGCTTGAAAGATTCCTGCATATCGATCAGGGCAATTTTAAGTCCCGTGGACTGCGCTTGCAGAGGGGAAATCAGAGCACAAAGTGTGAGGACTGCGGATAGGATAATAGATCTCATAGGATTGGAATTTAACTAGAATTGGTAGCCCACGTCAAAGTGGAACTTGATGGACCCGGTAGGATCAAAAACGCTTTGCTCCATGATCGGGGTGCCCAGATCAAGACGGAGAGGGCCGATCGGAAGGTTCAACCTGAGGCCGACGCCGGTGCCGATGGCAACATCATTCAGCGAATAATCGAAGACCTTGGCATTGTTGAAGCCGCCGTCGATGAAGACAGCACCACGAACCCGGTTAATGATGGGGAAAGTAATCTCGGCATTTGCATAGGCCATGGTCTGTCCTCCAAAAGGCTCACCTTCGGAATCGCGGGGGCCGACATCGCGGAAGTTGAAGCCGCGGATGGAGCGGGATCCCCCGACGAAAAGACGGTCAAACAAGGGGGGGATGGTGGTGTCATCATACCCGTCCACCACGGAAGTTGCACCCCCCAGGGAAAGAATAAGGTCATAGGGCAATTGGAAATACTTGGCACCCTCCAGTTCCAGCTTCCAGATATTCGTGTCACCCATCAAAGGGCCGCCGGCACCTTCGACCGAAAATTCCACTTTTTCACCGCTGCGGGTCAGGAAGAGGTCATCACGTGAGTCGTAAGTAATGGTGGCCCTGACTGAACTCTTGGTGCGGTAGCCCTCCTCGGCTCTCAAAGCAGCAGAAGCACCGGTATCCACATCGACAATTCCGATATTTTCCGCCTGGTAACGGATACCCAGCCGCCAGAATTGGTTCAGGGCCTTGCCGACACGGACGGCAGCACCGTAGCGCTCTATGTCATAGAGACTGCTGTTGAAGCTGGACTGGTTGTAGAAGAGGTCAAAGCCGAAAGAGAGTTGGCGATCCAAGAACCAAGGTTCGGTCCAACTGACGGTGAAGTCACGACGGGTGAGACCATACTGGAGTCTGGTCCGGAACTTCTGGCCAGCCCCGGTAAATGTCGGGAAGTTGGCGAAATCAAAATTGCCCTGGCTCAATTCAACAAAGCCAAGAAGGCTGTCCACCGTGCTGAAACCGACACCGAAGGTCACGGAACCGGTGCGCTGTTCTTCCACTGTAACAATCATGTCCTTGCGGTTGGGAACCGGTGTATCCTGCGCGCTGATGTCCACTTTGGAGAAGTAGCCGAGGTTTTCCAGACGCTTTTTGCTGGCTTCCACCTTGACGGAATCGTACACCTCACCGGGGGCCACGGCCAATTCACGCCGCAGAACCTTGTCTTTGGTCCGGTTGTTCCCCTGAATCACAATACGCTCTACATAGGATTGGTCGTTCTCGGACAACGAATAAAGAATATCCATCTTACCGCTCTCGATGTTGGGCTGGCGGATGGGTGTAACGTTGGCGTCGATATAACCCCGTTCACCATAGAGGTCCCGGATCGTCTTGACGTCCTGCTCCAGACCTTGGGGGGAGAAAACCCCGCCTTCCGCCATGCCAGCGGAGAACTTCAGGCGGCTCATTATCTGATCCGCGGTAAAGAGCTGGTTTTTCTCGAAGTTGATCCGTCCCACCCGGTATTGGATCCCCTCAAAAACCGTGACCTTGATATCGATGATATCCTTTTCAGGATAGCTATAGGCCACATCTTTGACCTGCATGTCGATGTAGCCGTTCTTTTGGTAGAATTCTTTGAGGGCTTTCAGGTCGTCCTTGATCTGCTCCTCTTTCAGGAGACCGGATTTATTGAAGAAGGAGAGCCAGTTTTTCTTTTTCGTTTTAAATGTCTTGCGCAGTTCTTGTTCCTTGAAGGACGAGTTTCCCTCAAAGGTGACAAAACGCACATAGGCTTTTCCTTCTTCTGCAATCGTGAAGGTCACCACCGCACGGCCTGCCTGTTCATTGATGTCAATTTTGTACTCAACCGTGGCCTTGGGGAACCCTTTGACCCGGTAATATTCGAGAACTTTGCGGGAATCCTCGGCAATTTTTTGTTCGCTGAGCGGATCGCCCGCCTTGCTGTTCATCTCTTTGCGGATGCGCTTCTCTTTGATTTTTACCGCACCGATAATGACGATATCCTTGACCGTTGGTTTGGGCTGGATAATGACAACGACTTTGACACCGTCCGCCACCGGCTCATCATAAATGCGCAGATTGACAAAAAGCCCGGTTGCATAAAGGTTGCGGACATCTTCTTCCACTGCGGTCAGCGAGTAGGGCTGTCCGACCGATGTCCGCATATTGGAAAGAATAACACTCCTATCGACAGAGCGTGGTCCGGCATATTCAATTTCTATCTCTTTGACGATGGGGCCACGGGCAATGGGAGAGTCCGCAGGAGCAGGGGGCTTGACCAACGTTTTGCCCTCAGATGTGGTGGGGGCATTTTCCTGGGCCATCAAACTCGATGACGCCACTGCCAGCAGAATCCCTAAAAAGATCCTGTTCAAACATTGCGTCATATTCCTTATACGCCTTCTGGCAGCCGATTTGATCATCCGGTGGTTCTTAGTGAGCTTTTTTCAATGACTTACGTATTTACTAAAACTACGTTAAAAGTCCAATTACCAGCGCAAAATGAAGAATTACGGGCGTGTCGTCAAGTGAATTGTCCCGATCTTTTTTTATGGAAAAGACCGGGTAGCATTCATTCTTTGGCTTTTTTGGCCGGACGCGTTTTTTTGCCTTTGGCTGAGGCCTCTTCTTCCACCGCAACGACCTGGGGGGCTTCGAGGACAATCTTGACCTTGGCCTGGATACTCATGGGCAGTGAGATTTGGACTTCATGCTCGCCGAGAGCCTTGAGAGGACGTGGCAGATCAATCTTTTTACGATCCACTTTGTGGCCAAGAACTTCCAGACGTGACGCGATATCCTGGGACGTGACGGAACCGAAAACCTTGTCGGAATTGCCATGTTCCATCTGGAACGTGATGGTGAGTTTCTTAAGGGCGGTGGCCAGTTCTTCCGCCGCGTTCAGTTCAGCGGCCTCGCGGGCGGCACGACTCTTTTTGAGATCTTCCACCATTTTCTTGGAAGCAGTTGTCGCCACGGCGGCGAGATCGCGGGGCAACAAATAGTTGCGCGCATAACCGGGCTTGACCCGGACAACATCCGCTTCCTGTCCCAGATTAGGAACGGGTTTCTTCAGAATTACTTCAACTGCCATACGTTTTGTCTCCTTTAATATCTCTGTTTAAAATCAAAAACCGGCTCACCCGGCATCAGCTTAGAACGGAATTTCGTCATCCGAGGCGTCCGGTCCATGACTGTAATCGGGATCCGGTCCCTGTTCGCGCTCGCGTTCGCGCGGAGGATTGCGGGAACTGCCGGATTCCCCGCCACCGGAGGAACGACTGCTTCCGCCCGACCCGCCGCCGCTCCCGCCACTTCCACCTCTACCCAAAAACTGCACCCGATCCGCACGCACACGCAGGCGGCTGCGTTTTTCCCCCTGCTGACTTTCCCACTGGTCAAGCTGAAGGCGGCCTTCCACAAAAATGGGGGAACCCTTGGTCAGATAGTCTTTACAGGTTTCAGCCTGGCGTCCCCATACCACCACATCGACATAACAGACTTCTTCTTTTTCACCGCCCTCAGGGGTGCGATAAACCATGTTGATGGCCAGGGCCAGATCTCCCACGGCAGTTCCTTTCGGCGTGTGCCTGATTTCAGGATCACGCGTCAGGTTTCCGATAAGAAAAACTTTGTTGAGGGAGGCCATGGCGTTTCAGGAAAGCTACTGCCGGGAATGAACAATCAGGCCGCCGCTTTTTCTTTGACGACCTTGGCGAGGAAATCCACCTGGCGGAAGACTTTTTTATCCAGGGCAAATTTTTGTTTCAGCTCATTGACCCTGCTGCTGTCCAGATCATAGCGGACGCCGAGGTAATAGCCGGAATCGACCTTGTTGGCGACCTGCTCAAACTTGCGGCGCTCCATGCGCTGGGCGGCATAAAATTCGCCTCCTAAAGCCTCAATGGCCTTCTTGATTTCTGTTACCACTTCCTCCACCCCTTCTTCCTTGCCTTGCAAGTCCAGGATGAACATCGATTCGTAATGTTTTTTCATACTTCTCTATTTACTTCATTCATGGCGGCTGTGACCCCCTGATGCTCACACATCTTCAGGCCCTTCACCGCCCGCTCTATCATTTCCTTCAAAATTATTTTCTCTTCCGCCACAAAGCGTCCGAGAACATGGTCTGCCAGATCCATCCGTTCCGGCGCCGACCCCACCCCGCATTTCAACCGCGCATACTCCCGGGTTCCGAGATGCTGCTCGATCGAACGGAGGCCGTTATGTCCCCCCGCCGATCCCCCGCTCCTGAGCCGGAGTCGGCCCAGTTTCAGACTCACATCATCCATCACCACCAAAATCTGCTCGGGCACCAACTTAAACCAGTTCAACCCCGCCCTCACCGGGTCCCCTGAAACATTCATGTAGCTCAGGGGCTTCAACAACCAGACACCCTCGGGCGTCTGAGCAGCTTCTGCCTCGGTAAAGCGCACTTTTTTCCACTGCGCCCCGCTTTCCGCCGCCCATGCATCCAAAACCATGAAGCCGACGTTGTGCCGGGTTCCGAGATAACGGGAGCCCGGGTTGCCCAGTCCCACAACAAGCGGGAGCAGAGTAGCCAAGGTTTACGCCTTTTTGGCCGGAGCCGCCTTGCCTGCTGCCGCAGGTGCTGCTGCCGCGTCTGTCTTCTTGGCCGTAATCACTTCGGGGGTCGCTGCGGCTGCAGCCACCGGAGCCACCACTTCCTCGGTCTTCGGTGCATGCACCATGAACACGGGCAGGTCGGCCGCTGTCACAAAAATTACTCCGGACGGAGCCTGAATTTCTTTCACATGGATCGCATCGCCGATGTTCATGTTCGAGACATCGACCGTGATTTCGGAAGGCAGATCGTATGGCAGACATTCCACGCGGAGATGGCGCATCAAGTGGTCGAGAATACCACCACCAGTGCGGACACCGGCCGGTTCGCCGACTTCATGCACGGAAACTTCGGCCTGAACCTTTTTGTCCGGGTCGATTTCGTGGAGATCCACATGCAAAACTTTGTCTTTCAAGGGATGAATCTGAACTTCACTCAACAGGGCCAGATGCTTCTTGGCACCCTTTTCCCCTATGATTTCAAGATCCACCAGAACACTCTCCGCCTTGGTGGCATTGAGGGCTCCGACCAGTTCCTTGGAGGAAAGCTGGAGAGCCTGGGGTGCGCCGACGCCGTAGAGCACAGCCGGGGTTTTACCCGTGCCACGGATCTGACGCGATTTAAGTCTGCCAATGCCCAAGCGGGGTTCTGCTTTTAAACTGATACGATTTGCCATAACTCTGTCCTATTTTGAAAAAGTGAACTTGTGAGAAAACAGGAAAAGTCAGGCCCGGTCAACCCTTTTCACTGCAAAAGCCGTACAAAACCAAAGACATTCGTAAGAGAGCCCCTTCGTTTTCAGCCTTTTCACCAAAAGTCAGGCTCCATTCTGTCCTCTCCCAAAATGTGTGGTAGCCTTTTTCGATGCCAGAGCCTTGGAAGATTCAATATTCTGAAAAAGGTATCTACCTCCCTTCCATAGACTTATGGATGGATCCGCACCGGTCTGTCGACTTTGCCTACGTTTCCCACGCTCATTTTGATCATATGGCGGCCCACCGACAGGTTCTGACCTCGGAAGCCACCGCGCAGCTTATGAATAAACGGATGCCCGGCGAAAGAAAGATCACCGCGCTGCCTTTTGGACAGACCTATCAGCTCAGACCCGACACCCGGATCCGCCTTCATCCGGCGGGTCATATTTTGGGCTCAGCCCAACTCTGGATAGAGCGCGAGGGCAGTTCCCTGTTGTATTCGGGCGACTTCAAGCTACGTCCGGGCCGTTCCGCCGAAGTATGCGAACCAGTCCACGCCGACGTTTTGATCATGGAAACCACCTACGGCCTGCCGCAGTATATTTTTCCGCCGACGGATGAAGTCCTAGCCGACATCCTGCGCTTCTGCCAGGGCACTCTTGATGATGGGGAGATTCCGGTGCTGCTTGGTTACTCCCTGGGGAAAAGTCAGGAATTGTTGGCAGCCCTTTTTGCCGCAGGCATTCCAGTCATGCTGCATAACTCGGTTTATGAAATGACCCGTATCTATGAATCGTTGGGATTTCAATTCCCTCCCTACAGCAAATTCAAATCCGAGGAGGCCAGGGGCCATGTCGTTATTTTTCCGCCGAACGCTTCAGGGAGTTTGTCCCTGAAAAAAGCCGGGCCCCTGCGCTCAGCCGCCATCACCGGCTGGGCTCTGGCTTCCGGCGCTATCTTTCGTTACCAGTGCGATGCCGTTTTTCCCCTCTCCGACCACGCCGGTTACGACGACCTTCTTGAATATGTGCGTTTGGTAAACCCCCGCACCGTCTATACCCTGCACGGCTTCGCCCGCGAATTTGCCGCCACTCTCCGCGAACGCGGCGTGGAAGCCTGGTCTCTGACTTCGGATGATCAACTCGAACTCATTCTTCCAAAATCAACACTCCCTGCTTCCCCTCCGGGAACCCAAAACAGTGAATCCCAAACCCAAAACGTTCCCCTTCCCAGGCCACCTCCCCATCGAAGTCATCCCGGAACTCAAAACCCAAAACTCGAAACTCAAAGCCCTGTTTTGCCCCACTCTTTTAAAGAGCTCTGTTTGGTTCTCGACGCCTGCGTGCGTATCAGTTCCAAGAACGAAAAAGTCCGGCTGCTGTCCACTTATTTTCTGAAACTGGAACGGGCCAATCTCGCTCTTGCCGTGACCTTTGCCTCAGGACGCGCGTTCTCATCCCGCGAGGAAAAAAAGCTCGGGGTTGGCTCCATGATTCTGCGCCGGGCCGTGCTGCAACTGACGGGATTGAACCGGGGCGATTACCGCACGGTCTATCTGCGCTATCAGGATGCAGGGATGACCCTGCAGGATCTGATGCAGGGCCATGGCAGCAGCGCAGGCCTGACCCTGCAACAACTTCAGGCAACTTTCGATTCCCTGTCCCAAATCACCATGCCGGAGAAAAAAATCGGGCTGCTGAAAGACCTCTTCCTCCAACTTTCCCCCCAGGAAGTAAAGTGGGCCGCCAAACTGATCACGGGCGACCTGCGTGCCGGCTTGAAAGAAGGTCTGGTCGAGGCCGCATTGGCCCAGGCTTTTGCCGAACCTCTCGACGAAATCATCCTGGCCCACATGATCACCGGCGATCTGGCCGAAACATCGACTCTGGCTATATCCCACCGACTTGACAGTGCAAATCTACAACTGTTCCGTCCCATCAAACCCATGCTGGCCAGCCCGGAACCAAGCGCGGAATCCATTATGGAACGAAGCGGGGGGAAGTGGTGGGTTGAGGACAAATTCGACGGCATCCGCTGTCAATTGCACAAGAAAGACGATCGGGTGGAATTGTACACGCGCGATCTGAAGCGGGTGAGTGACACCTTTCCTGAAATTATCAATGCGGCCAAAACCCTTCCTTTCAACTGCGTGCTGGACGGCGAACTCCTCGCTTTTTCCGGCGGGAAAGCCCTGCCCTTTTCCTCGTTGCAGAAGCGCTTGGGACGGAAGGAGGCCGACCTTTTCCTGCAGGAACAGATCCCTCTCGCCTATATGGCCTTTGATTGCATGTCCCTTGACGGCGAAACGCTTCTTCATCTTCCCTGGCGCGAACGCCGCCATGCCCTCGGCCGCTGTCTTGGAGGGACGGACTCCGTCTCGTCCGTTCTTCAAATCGGGCCAGCCAGTCCGGCGTCCGATGTCGTGACAATCGACGCTTTATTCCTGCGCGCCCGCGCTGCTGGGAACGAAGGATTGATCATCAAGGATCCGGACAGTCGTTACACCCCGGGCCGTCGTGGATTGTCATGGCTCAAGTTAAAAAAAGCCTACGCCACTCTCGATGTCGTTGTCACTGCGGTGGAGGTCGGCCACGGTAAACGGAAAGAATTTCTTTCCGACTACACCTTCGCCTTAAGAGGGGACAACGGAGAGCTTCTCACCATTGGCAAAGCCTACTCGGGGCTGACCGACGCAGAGCTCGGGGAAATGACCGAAAAATTCAAAAGTATCACCACCGAAATCGTCCGGGGTCGTCTTTATAAAGTGCAGCCCGAGGTTATCATCGAAGTCGCCTTCGACAGCATCCAGCCCAGCGGGCGTCATGCCTCGGGATTGGCCCTGCGTTTTCCCCGTATCCTCCGTATCCGCGACGACAAAACTGCCACAGAGATAGACACCCTGGCCCATGCCCGCCGTCTGGCGGGAGTGGTTTGAAACCGCGAAAAAAGCTGAGGGAATAAGATTGTCCCAGCACAGGATTGCCATAATCATAGAGCTCCTTACATGAAATTCGGCAACCACCTTCAGATTTTCACCGGCTCCGCCAACATCCCCCTCGCAGAACAGATCGCCAAATCACTCGAAATGTCCGTGGGCAAGGCCACCGTCACCTCTTTCCCCGACGGCGAAAGCTTCGTCAAATACGAGGAAAATATCCGCGGCAACGATATCTTCATCATCCAGCCGACCTGCCCTCCGACTAACCATCACCTGATGGAACTGTTCATCATGCTGGATGCCGCCCGCCGCGCCAGTGCCGCCCGTATCACGGCTGTCATGCCCTTCTACGGCTACGCCCGCCAGGACCGCAAGGATCAGCCCCGCGTCCCCATCACGGCCAAGTTGGTCGCCAACCTCGTCGTCGCCGCCGGTGCCAACCGGGTTCTGACCATGGATCTCCACGCTCAGCAGATCCAGGGCTTCTTCGATATCCCGGTCGACCATCTCTACGCCGCCCCCGTCATTTACAAGTATCTGGCCAATCGTGATCTCAAAAATATGGTGGTGGTTTCTCCCGATGTCGGAGGTATGAAAATGGCATCCGCCTACTCCCAGCACCTCGGCACCGGTCTCGCCATCGTCGCCAAACGACGTGTCTCCGCCACGGAAACCCAGGCCCTTTACGTCGTAGGTGAAGTCGAAGGTAAAGACGTGCTTATCGTCGATGACATGACGGAGACCGCCGGCACCCTGACATCCGCCGCCAAGACCCTTAAAGCCCACGGGGCCAAAAATATCTCCGCCATTGTCTCGCATGCCATCCTCAATGAAAAAGGTCTGGAACGCCTGCGAGACTCGGAAATCAAGGAACTGATCACCACCAACAGCACCCCGGCTGCCCAGGGCCCGGATCTGCCGATCACGGTTCTCTGTATTGCCAATCTTCTGGGTGAAGCCATCAAGCGCATCCACCTGGGCGAATCCGTTTCCTCCCTCTTCGAAGTCCAGCCCGGCAAGAAAATGGGCTATTGAGGCCGCGATGTTTTTGTGGAATTTTCGGTTATAGCCCGGGCCGTTGACCCGGATTGTTTTGTCAGGCTTTCTTGTGAGCCGTTTCGGTAAAACGGTATTTACAAGCCCGGCGTTTAATCGTAACGCCCTACATTCACCAACCCAAGACGTAGGCAAAAATCAACGGCGCCACGATGGTCGCATCCGACTCAACAACAAACTTCGGCGTATCGATATTCAACTTACCCCAGGTGATTTTTTCATTGGGAACAGCACCGGAATAGGATCCGTAGCTGGTCGTGGAATCACTGATTTGACAGAAATAGCTCCAGAAAGGCACATCATGCCACTCCAGATCCTGATACATCATGGGAACCACACAAATGGGGAAATCCCCGGCAATCCCGCCGCCGATCTGGAAGAAGCCCACGCCTTTACCGGATGAATTTTTCCGATACCAGTCGGACAACTCCACCATGTATTCAATCCCGCTCTTCATGGTGGAAGCTTTCAGTTCCTTCTTGATGATGTAGGAAGCAAAGATGTTTCCCATGGTGGAATCTTCCCAACCGGGAACAACGATGGGGATGTTCTTCTCGGCAGCCGCGACCATCCAGGAATTTTTTGGATCAATCTCGTAATACTGCTCGAGCACACCGCTCTTGATCATCTGGAACATGTATTCATGGGGGAAATAGCGCTCGCCCTTGTCCTCCGCCGCTTTCCACAGGGCGTGGATATGTTTCTGCAGGCGGCGAAATGCTTCCTCCTCGGGAATACAGGTATCGGTGACACGGTTAAGACCTTTTTCCAGAAGTTCCCATTCATCCTTGGGGGTCAGGTCACGGTAACTGGGGATTCGTTTGTAGTGGCTGTGGGCCACCAGGTTCATGAGGTCTTCTTCCAGATTGGCCCCAGTGCAGCTGATGATGTCCACTTTGCCCTGACGGATCATTTCGGCAAAAGAAACACCCAGTTCTGCCGTGCTCATGGCTCCGGCCAGGCTTACCAGCATTTTTCCGCCTTCGGTCAGGTGGGTTTCATAACCCTTGGCTGCATCCACCAGGGAAGCTGCGTTGAAGTGACGGTAGTGGTGCAGGATAAATTGGGAAACGGGACCTTTGCTCATGGGCAATGATTAATACCCGCCGCGTTGACAAGAGCAAGAATTCTCCTGTGAAATTATGGCGACTTCTTACGGGACCTGGTGTTCTGGCCGCAGCTTTGGGCTCCCCAACGCGGACTTGCGCCTTTGCGTAAAAATCTTAAACCGTAACCGGAGTCGAATGGGTGAGAGAGCTTAATACCTCTGTCATACTGACCCTGCTTGGCTCCAGGCCGGCCTTTTCAATTGCACTGATAACTCTTTGCTCGCTCATTATAAGGCGGTCTTTCTTATAAAGTTGATAGTTTTCACGCCAACCTTCGGGCGTCAGATTAATCGTGGTCAAATTGGCTCCGGCCTTCAAGGCCCGCACGTAGCCGTCCGGATGCAAAATGTTCATGGCACTGACCGCCGGGATGATCCGGTTCGGATTCAACAGACGCATGGCCGTCACCGCGTTCAGTGCTGTCTCCAGACACCCGCCCGGGGACTCCGCCCACACCGTGTCCTGGCCGGCAATAAAAGGACTCACGCTGTTGCCGCTGAGGGGGAGTTCCGCCAGCAGGCGGATAGTTTCCACTACATGCTCTTCCGTCTGTCCCGGCAGGCCGTGGATGTAACCGGACGAAACCATCCAACCCTGGTCCACCAGGGCACGAATGGCCTCCAGCCGCTTCGGCAGGGTGCCGGGCGAAAGCATATCGAGGTAATGCCGGGCGTTTCCCGTTTCCAGTTTGATGATATAAAGGTCGGCCCCCGCTTCGCGCAGTTCCCAATACTGCTTGGTGTCCAGCGTTCCCAGGCAGACACTGATGCCCAGGGATGTTTTTTCACGGATCTCACGCACAAGCGGGATCACCAGCTCACGCACCACCACGGGATCTTCCCCGGCCTGGATGTTGATGTCGGTCACGGACGGCGGCAGCTGCTCAAAAAGTATCTCCCGGATGATCTCCGCTTCCATCCGGTAGCGACCGAGTTCTTTGTTGTCGCGGCGCATGCCGCAGTAGCTGCAGTTCTGGCGGCAGTAACTGGAGACTTCCACGACCGCGCGGACAAAAGCTTTCTCGCCCCAGACTTCCGCACGGCAGGCCCCGCCGCGGGCATGCCACCCCGCCTGGCCAATCCCCCGCGACCGCAGAAGTCCTGTTAGTTCCGTGTTCTTCATAGATTCACATGGCGGGAGGCCAAAAGACAAAGACCCGCCACGATCAGACAGACACCCCCCACCTCACGCATCGAAGCAGGCTGGGGGAACAAAAACCAGCACGCAGTTTGTAAAACCGCAAAGCCTCCGCCTATGGCCAGGGCGTAAACCAGCGCAGCAGGCCCTTTTTTCAGGGCGAACGGAAGCATGACCATGCCCAAAAATCCGATACCGTTGGCCAGGGCGAAGACCATCAAACCTTTCCCCGTGGTTGATTGGCCCGCCACTTTCAGCAGGAGATGGGAACCGGCCATGCAGACAGCATAGCCCAAAGCCAGGGGCACCCAGAAAAACAGATCCTTCATTCCACCACCTCCAGCCGCGCCGTCTGCGGCTCATATACATGTTTGTGATACCAGGGAGGAAACCTCCAGGTGAAAAAAGCGGCCACACCAGTGGCAAGAAACCCACCGCCTGTCACGATCCAAAAAAATTCCGGATGGCCCAGGGCCCAGAATTGGCCCAGTGCCGCCACCAGGAAAGCCAGGCCCCAGAGAACGGAGAGGATATTATTCACACGATAAAAATGAAAACTCGCCAGAATGGCTGGATCCTTCACCGACTCCCGGGCATACGGCAGGGTAAAGGGAGAGCCTAGCAACACAGTCACGAAGGCCATTGCGGCCAGCATGGCTGGTGCCAGCACCGGCTGAAAGGACTCCAGCCACTTCCAGTGAAGCACCTGGATCCCTGCGATCAACAGGGCAAAATAAAGGGCCAGGACTAGATCAACCGGCTTGAACCCTCCCCCAAGCAGGACACAGCCCAGAATCAATACCGCCAGGGCCGCAGCTGCGGCACTTTGCCCAAAACCGCCCAGGCCCAGACCAGCATAACAAAGCCAGGGTAACAACGTTTTGATCAGGGTTGCTTTCATAATGTCGGGATCTTCATGAATTTACAGAGGCTGCTTTTGATTTCCACCACTTAATACCGGACCAATGGACGGCCAGCGGAAACCAACAGAGCAGCCATGTCGCAGAACGCACAACACTCCAGATCGGCGTGACCCAAAATACGGCGGACGCTCCGCGGATTCCCAGACGTCTGAAAATCAGGGAAACCCAGGCCGCCTCCAGCAAGAGAAGCAGCACCCACACTACAGCCGCTGTAGAAATGGAAAGGCTGATACAGCAGGCCCCCAACGCCAGCCAACTTGGCTGAAGAAAAAACAGCCCGGCAAAACCGGCCGGTTCGCACCAGCGCACCGTCTTCTGCCAGCGAAAATAATGCAGCCAGCTTTCAACCAACCCCTCTTCCCCCGACCGTGTCTGCATCAGACTGCGGCCCAGCCGGACGGGTTGCAGCTTCCGGCCCAGATAGTTATCATCGGCCAGTTGGGATCCCAGTTCCTCCCACTCCACCCTCTCTTCGAAGGTTCTTCGGTGAAAAAGCAGGCTTCCACCACAGGCAAAGTTAACCTTCTTTTTCCGCGATAAAAAGGTCAGGCCCGGAAGCAATTCAATATGCACAAACATCGCATCCAACCAGTCTTCCGGACGGCTGATAACCGGAATCACATAGGCCTGGGTCTGGAGTGCCGGGGCAGAAGAGGTAAACTCCGCCCGTATCCGTTCCACTTCCCCCTGAGGCACCGTAATATCTGCGTCGCTCCACCACCAAAGATCCCTCGTGGCCTGTTGTGCCAACACCGCCATCCCTTTGATTTTGGGATTCGTATGTTGAGGAGCCTTTTCAGCGCAGGGCACCAGCACCTTTACTTCCAGACCCGGAACATCCCCCCGCCAGCCCGCTGCCTGTTCTTTCCAGAATTCCTCATCCCGCTTCTCACCAAGGATCAGAACCTCATCACGGCCTCTCAACTGGGAGGCAAAGCTCGCGATACTCTCCGCATAACGTTGCCGTTCTTCCGGATTTCTCAGGGGTGGCAGGGGCTTGAACAGACTGAGGGATTCAGGCGGAACATGGGTCGGACTTTCCGGCACCGTATGAAGAAAAAGCCGGACAGAACACCACGAAATAATCCACCAGAAAAGTGGAATCACAACAACACTGGCAGAAAGGATCAGGTCGGCCCTGGACATCCATACACCCTGTTAGGCCACTTCTCCCACCGGCACCGCCGCAACCGCCCGTCCCGCTCCGTAAAAGGCCAGGGTTCGGTTCAGGGTCTCGATCAGGGGACTTCTCGGCTGCCAACCGAGTTCCAGCCGTGCTTTCTTGCTGTCGAAAAACTGAATATAACGCGACTGCTTCGCCGTCTCCCAACACAATCGGGGGGACTCCCCCATCAGGCCGAACGTTTGCAGGGCCTCCGTTCCAGCCGCTGCCGCCGCGATCAGGGGCCAGGGCACCTCACCCCGGGGACCTGGCAGACCCGTCTCTCCGGAGAGCAAGTGCAAAAAATCCGTCAGCATCAGATTGTGATGACCCAGGACATAACGTTCCCCGGGACGTCCCTGCTCCGCGCACGCGATCAACCCCTCTGCCAGATCCCGGCAGTCGGAGAAGTTCAGCCCGGTGCGGCTCGACAAAAAGAAACGCCCTTCCAGAAAATCACGTATAATCTGGCCGGTGGGCGTGTTGTCTTCCGGCCCCAGAGGACAGGTTGGACTGGCGATCGTCACAGGCAAACCCCGTTCCGCCCAGGCCATTGCCACCCGCTCCGCCTGCCATTTTGAAGCCTTATAGGGACGTCCTTCCGGACAGGATTCAGGAAACGTGGTTTCATCCGGCATTCTTTCCATGCTGGCCAGCACTCCGGCTGAACTCACATGAACCACTTTGGAAACCCCGGCCTGGTGCGCCGCTTCCAACACGGCCTCTGTCCCCCGCACGTTCACTTCCAACAACGTTTTCTCATGGCTTTTGCCGAAAAGATACAGGCCCGCCACATGATAGACCGTCGATACCCCTTTCATCGCCTTTCTCAGCGTGCCCTTGTCACACAAATCCCCTTGGAAACAGACAACCCGATCGCCAAAAAGCGCACGTGCCTTGTCTTCACTTCTGACCAAAACACGCGGCCTCTCCCCTTTGTCCAGAAGCGCACGCACAAGGTAACGTCCAACAAAACCGGTTGCCCCGGTTATCAAAATTTGCGACGTTGCTTCCATCGGTTATACTATGACCGGCCTGACACCCGATGAAAGATTTATTCTCCCTCACCCTCCCCTCAGACCACCCGGCTGCCCCGGATGGTCTTTGTCGAACAGCAGGACTCTGGCAACTTTCTCTGGCTTTTCTTTTCTTGATTGGATTGACAGGCTGCGCCCATCAACTCCCCGCCCCCAGCAACTCCCGTCCTTACGACTGGAACAAGGACCGCTTTTCCTTCGCCAATGAAACGGTCTGGACCTATGACCAGACCCTCTCTGCACCGGAAAAAAGCGGAGCACAGGAAAAACAGTCCGAAGCCTACACACGCCGCTGTTTTGTCATGGCACGTGCGGCACTGCAATTCCGGAAATTTGCGCGCTTCGATCCCGCCGCCCCCCGCGTTTCCGATGCCGAGCTGGCACGCCGGGTCAGTCAGGTCGCGTCAAAACCCGTCTGGGAGCCCGAGTTGGCAAAAGAAAAGAAGATCGTTTTCCCAGGCAGCCAGGATCTTTACACCTTCAGCCGCCGGCACAGTTCCCTCCTGCAACAGGAGCTCGGAGCGGGCTGGCCCACCTACTTCCGCGCGGGGAACATGGCCTTGCCCTTTCCCATCAGCCGGGATCACCAACAGCGGACGGCGGATGAAATGCGGGAGATGATCCGGAACAAGCAACCCGTGGTCTTGTGGCTGACACGTTTCCCTTCCCTGGCCATCAATCACAGCGTCCTTGCTTACGCAGTGCGTTCCAAAAGCGCCCTTTTGCAGTTCGACGTCTATGATCCCAACTACACCGACTCGCCCAAACAACTTACCTACAATCCCGCAGACAAAACCTTCTCCTTCGAAAAAACCTTCTACTTCAAAGGAGGCCCGGTCACCGTCCGCACAGTTTATTGGAGCCATCTGCAATGACCTCCCTCTCGGTGGTGGTGACAGGCATGGGCGCTGTCAGTCCCCTGGGAGCCAACCTCCGCGATAGCTGGCACGCCCTGGCCGCCGGACAATCGAAAAGACAGCCCATCGATCTTTTCGAAACCGAAGGCTGCCGTTGCCGGGAAGGCGCCCAGGCCGTGATGCCTTCAGCCCAAAAAAACAATCGCAGACTAAGCCGCGCCAGCCGCATGGCTCTCGGAGCCGCACACGAAGCCCTGCAACAATCCGGGTTGTTGGGCACGGAAAAAGCACGGCTCGGCCCCCTTTCCATCAGCACCACCGGAGGCGCCATGGAATGGGGGGAAACCTTCGTGCGTGGAACCCTCGCCGGGAAACGCAGCGGGCTCCTGGCGGCAGCGGCCCGTTATCAACCACAACAACAGGTTCAGGATCTCTGCGAAGCCCTCGATCTCCGGGGACCCCGGACCCTGATCGGAAACGCTTGTGCCAGCGGTGCCAATGCCATCGGACACGGCTACGACCTGATCCGCTCCGGTGCTGCAGAATATGTCATCGCCGGAGGCTACGAAGCGCTGACAGAACTGATTTACATGGGGTTTGATTGTCTGCAGGCGCTCAGCACGGACGCCTGCCGCCCCTTTGACAAAAATCGGGACGGCCTCATGCTGGGCGAAGGCGCCGCCTTCCTCATCCTGGAATCAGAAAAAGCCGCTCATGCCCGTGGTGCCAATATCCTGGGCAGCATCCTTGGCTATGGTCACAGCACGGACCTCCACCACCTGACCCAGCCCGAACCCTCCGGACAGGCCCTCGTCCGGGCCATGCGGGAAGCCTTGCAGAACAGCGGCCTGGCCCCGGATCAGATCTGCTATGTCAATGCCCACGGCACTGGCACCCTCATGAATGACGGTGCCGAAGTTCTTGCCTATCAAAGCGTCTTCGGAACGCACCTGAACTCCACGGCCATCAGTTCCACCAAAGCCGCCTTCGGACACACCCTCGGTGCCGCCGGGTGCCTGGAGGCCGTTTTTTCCCTGATGGCAGCCCGGGAAAAACTCGCTCCGCCGCAATTGAACAATCGGATCCCCATCCCTGACATCTCCCCGTGTCTTCCCGGAATGGGACACATCCTGCCACCGGGCTCCCCTGTCATGAGCGTCAATCTGGGCTTCGGCGGTTCGAATGCCGCCCTGGTTCTGAAGGCCTCCTCATCATCATCATGAGTGTCCTGCCCGATCTGCAGGTTCTTGGCACAGGCGCCATTAGCCCGTCAGGATATGGTGCAGCATCGCTGCTCGCCTTTCCCGGCCCGGAGCTTCTGCACGAAACCCTGCTCCGAAATCCTGAAACATCGGCCGCCCTGCGCAGGGTCAATTCCCAAAGCGACTCCCTTCGACGCTGGCAACAGGAGCCCCGCCTGCGCCGGGCCAGTCCCCTGGCTCTTTTTCTCATGGAAGCCGCTTCCCAGGCGCTGGAAAATCATCCAGGCCTGGACAGGCAACGGCTCGGGCTGGTCTGTGCCCTCGGCACCGGCAGCATCTGTTACAGCCGCCGCTTTTTTGTCGACACCCTTAATCGTGGACGACGTTTTGCCAGCCCCGCTCTTTTTCCAGAAACCGTTTACAACTCTCCTGTCAGCCATGTTGCCACCATTCTCGGGATCCGGGAGGCCTGCTACTCCCTGATAGGGGACGAAACTGCCTGGGTCGAAGCCCTGCGCGTCGCCCAGCTCTGGTTGGCTCTTAAAAAAGTTGATCATGTTCTGGTTCTGGGTGGGGAAGAACTGGACGCCATCACGGTCGAGGCTTTTTCCCGTGCCGGTTGGCTTGAACAGGGTGTTGTTCCGAGCGAAGGTGCCGGTGCGGTTCTCGTTGCGGCCTCCTCCGGGAGTTCAGACCCCTACATCCGGCCCCACCCGCAAACCGCCACCTACCGCAGCAAAGCCTCACAACATAACGCGTGGCAGACCATGCTGGACGCCGGAATCGATGCCAATAGCATGGTGCTACCCGGCAACATTGTTCCCGAGTCCCTGACCAAAGCCCTGGGAAAGTCTCTGGATCGTTCCGGCCCCGACTGGGGTGCCGCCTTCACCGCCTCCGCCTCCTGGGCGACACTCCAGATGCTGGCCTCCGGCCGATCTGGAACACTCTTGGTGCCGGGATCCAATTGCGGTGTAACACGCCTCTATTTGGGCCCCTGAACGCGTAACCCTGCCAGTAGCGCCGTTTAACGTTGCTAAACGGGGTAGGCGGTTAGCTTTATTTCTTTGGTGTAAGTGAGCAAAAAAACGGTAAATAGCCGTCAGGGTCAATGACCATAAAATCCCTGACGCCATATTCCTGACCCACAGATCTTGTCCTCTCTGGAACCCGAACGCCTGCCTGCGTGATTTCTCTCCAAAGAGCATCAACTGTCCCGAAGACGCCGTGTATCTGCATATTTAAATACCAGATTTGTTATATTTCAAAATAGGTCGGAGTGTGTGCCAGTTCCTTCCAGGCGTGGTTCATCGTCCGACTCTTTGAAATCAGTATCCAGTCTGGCTCAATATGACAATCGTGATGCCCGCTTCTATTGGCCCCGAGTTGGTGATCCCGATTCTTTGGAGGCAAGGGTAAATCGCCAAGAAGAAGATCTATTACAGCCTTCATTTTATTGAGGTCTTTGCCTCGCTTCTTTATCCGCTCGGTATCCTTCTTGAATTGACTTGTCTGGGTGAGCCACATTTTTCCCAAGAGGCCTAAAGCTCAGATGGCGAATCGAGCGTCTCAATAGGTTGATTCTTGTCGCTCGTGGCGAGCACCGTAGCGGTCAGCCGGTTCGGAATGTGCAACTCCAGCGGAAATGACTTCCGCATGGCGATCTGGCGATAAAAGAGCCTGATGGCCTCGGTCGTATATCCTATAGAGGATCGGTCCCGTCCTATATAGAGGGTCAGTCCCGCGTATTGACGCTTTTGTTTGATTTCCCTGTTTTTATTTACAGGATTTAAGGCACTTCTTATTTCAATTAAGGACCAGTCTTGCCATTTATCATCAATCTCTCGGAAAAGCTAAAATACATCAATACGCGGGACTGACCCTCTTCACGATGGCAAATGTAAAGGATCAGTCCCGCACGTAAAGGGTCTGTAACGGGTCAGTCCCGCGTATTGAGGCTTTTATAAAGGGTCAGTCCCTCTTCACGAGTGCATCAATTTCCGCTCTTTCTCCGACAAAGGTAGCGCGAATTAATATCGAATCTGGCCGACTACGCGAAAGCATGTAACAGTTTTTTCCCGCATCTAATCGCGCTAAGAGACTGTATAACGAATGGGTCATTTTTTCCAAGTCAATGCGAGCCGACGCTGTTCCTTGGCGCAGTCGAGCAAATACAGATTGATAAGGTTCTGATATGGAATACCGGTATCCGAAGAAAGCGATTTGAAGTAAGTGATAACATCGGGCTCCAGGCGAATCGTGATGGCCTTCTTCAAGCGTTTTACATAAGGGTTCCGCTTCGCTTCAGAAAAATTATATTCTTTTCTCATTTTATATTCTCCAAGTATGGCTTTTGTTCGTTTGTTCCAGCTTTTCGTGCCGAGATGATTCTGATTGAAGTGCCCCCTTCCGGAAACAATGGACAACGACAAGCATTCGAGGCGTCGCACTTTGACCCATAATGATAAAGCGATCCTCGGAGATTGAATGATCGGGCTAAAGCAACACAAGAGCTCTTTCATCGTAAAATACTGTTTTAGCCTCCTCAAAAGTGACCCCGTGCTTCTTGGCGTTTTGCGCCGCCTTGCTGGAATCCCATTCAAACGACAGGTCATTCATTCATACATACAATAGCAATACATCATATTGCGACCATGCCAAGGTATATTTCTGCTAAGGTCCGTGGTCAACCAGCCCGCGTAGCGGGCTTGGGTGAACCACTCGGTTCGGAAATCTTTCTATCAGGTTATCCTGCATCTGGCATCTCAAATAAACAGCCCTCGCCGGAGGGTGGTAGGGATGATATGGCCTGAGTCGGGGACATGGCGAAATCGAAGTTCTGTGGACTCCCTTGGTAATTCTTCTATTTCTGAAGACTGTTCCTCGCGCAAAGCCGCCAAGCTCGCAAAGGACTCTGGGATAAAAAGTCTTCTTGTTTTCTTTTATCTTCCGAACGCTCAAAGTGAGCCGCAAAAATGGCTGGCGCTGGGCGTGCTAATCGGAGAACGAGCCGTGACAGCCTTGAATAGAGGCTCGATTGTTTAGTTAGGTAGTTTTTTCATTTCATGTAAATCACCGCGATGATCGCGTTGACAGGAGTGACAGATTTTTTGTGATGCCTGATTATGTCAGATTTGCTTCTTGATATCTTATCGAACTCCATTGCGCCCATATATTCCCAGGCCTTGTTCCCTCTTTTAATAAAAATGGGTAGCGGACCGCTTGATTTACTGATCAAATCTACCATCTTCTCACGAAGTGGTCCGCCTTTCGGTAAAATAATATTGGGTGCACCGGGATTCTTTTCCAAGTCAAGGCAAATACAAGTAATATGATTGTTAGCAAACGGCGCAAAAACACGCGTCGAGCCACCAAGCGTTGCTGCGATCTGTGCTCGTGAGTATTGATTTCCGATTTTCATATTTTACCTAACGTTAAAGCTCAGAGGCGATCATGGCTGGCGCGGCGTGTGCTGCTCGGAGCACACGCCGTGACATATATGGTTGTAGGCTCGAATGGTTGATTGGTCTTTTATTCTTCATACCACGCAAGTCCTGCAAGCGGACGAGAAACATTGGTGGGCCACGCATCGATGCGCGCAATCTCCTCTGTTTTGAGCCGCGGACGGTCGTTGCCATTATTCTGAACGGCACTTCGCAAATCATCTTTTGCACGCAAATACTCTAGAGCCAATTTTTCTGCCTCTTCCTCGGTTTCTGCTTCCACGTGTGCTGTTGCGTAGAACCCGTGCTTACGCGGGGCCAATGCGTCGAACACGACATGGAAATTTTTACCTTCGATCAATACTCGGAATTTCATTTTTGCCTAACGTTCAAGGTGACTCACGAGCAGCCGCGTCACGTTTTCTTGCTACGCAGGAAACGTGGCGCGAGTGAGCGTTGGGTGCACCGCTTTGTTCGCCTAGTTGGTTGCGTAGTGCTCGTTTTCTAGACTCTGGAAGATCGTCCCAATGGACATCCCTAAGAGCCGCTTCGAAAGAGTAGAGATAGTAGCATACGGGAAGGGATTTCTCTGAATGTTTATTGCGGATGCGGCGATGCGCCTCGACAGCACCTAAAGAGCACAAGTCTTGCTCTGAAAAAATGCCAACCTCATTCAAACGCTTTGCGATTGTAGCACCAATGTTCCGCAGTTCGTCCACTCTTCTTGATCCGTTCATGCCTGCTTAAAATCTTTGGCAAATTCCTCACTCGGCTCTGTCGCCTGAACAATATCAACAATCAGACCATGAGGATCACGCAGCATAAAATGCAGTTGCCCCCATTCCTCTGACTTGAGTTCTGATGCAATCTCCAACCCGATCTTCTTCGCCTCTTCGTAGGCAATGGGAGCATCATCAACTTCCAGACTGAAAAGACTTCCCGATCCAGTGAATGACGCATGTAGGAATTCTGGTTGCGATGGGTGATCGGGTTTGAGAAATCCAATCTGAACACCTGATTCAGTTGCTAGATGAACATACCAGCCGCTATTGAAAACCTCTGCAAAGCCTAGATTCTGGTAAAACCCAGCGGCTTTGACTGGCGAGGGAACGATAAATACGGGGAATGCAGATTTTGGATAGATCATGTTTATGATTTTTTTGGCGAACGTCCGCAATCACCAACAGCCGTTTGCTTCTGGCGCGACTTCCTGCGACAGCAGGAATCGTGACAGAAGTCCCGAAGGGACGGCTGTTTGGTGGATCGCTTGGTTCGCATTATTCTTTGGGCGGCGCAAAGGCAACATTGGATAGTCCTGCCTTCTTGCTCAATTCCAGAATCTCTACAACTGCTGAGTATGGAGTAGCCTTATCGGCTCTGATAACGATTGGATATTCATTGCTGATTTTCGCCCTCTGACTTAAAGCTAATTTAATGTCTTTCAGCGAGACTTCAGATCCCAAAAGAACGGGGCGTCCATCAATCAGGTTGATGACGAATGTCTTCTCTTTTTGATCTTTCGACTCAAGTGCAGTAAGGCGTTTTGTCAGATCTTGGAGCATAATCTCCTGTCTTTTTATCTCTTCTTTGAGTTGCTGGATCTCCGAAATTCGGGGGGTTGCCTCCAGCAATTTCTGGCCTTCTTCCGCTTTGATTGGAAGTGGTTTGAGAAATGCCAATACAGCAATGATTATTACGATGTGAGTTTTCATATTCTTTGCGAACGTCCTTCATCTGCCACGGAAGCCGCGCAGCGGCTGGAGTTGGCAGAATGAGCTGGTTCGGGTTCTTTCATTTTGGGTTCTCTGCTGCGCGTAGCCGTGAAGCCCGTCTATTCCATGCTATAGCAAAACTAAATTTGTAAACTATGAAAAAGGCAACCCATCCAAGCAAAAGGCTCAGGGTAAAGTTAAGGATAGAGTAGGAGCCTTCGCATAGAAAAAAGATAATGACTCCAGAAACAGATCCAAAAAAAGGAGTAATCTTAAACAAAACTGTATTATCAATATTTTTGTTTTTTTGTGGACGTAGATTCACTAATGGCCACCAACCCGAATCCATATCGGTAAGCCAATTCGAAAAATCTTCTATTGGTTTCATTTTTTATTTTCCGAACGTATATTGGACACAGTGTTGTTGATATTGCGATAGAAACTTAGTTGTTTAATGCAATAAACTGTGTGCTTTTGGGGTTATGGTTACTTCAGATAAAAAATATGAAGGTTCGTTCTGAAAGCGGCTTAATTCGCTTTGGGGAAGGCAGGGGGAAAAAGACTCGGATAGAGTTTTTAAGTCGGGGTGGGTGATGAAATTTGGAAGGTTCATGGCTCCGAACCTTTACACTGGAGCAGAAAAATCTAATGTCGAGAGGTTTCCGTAATCGTCCTCTTGCAACGTTGAAAGGGTTCATTCACCTATCATGCTTTTGCAGTGTTGCTGTCATTTCAAAGAACAATCGTCACCTTGACTCCCGCCCAACTTTGTTCTTGTCCTTCTTATCTAGCTGCTTCTTATTTTATATCTTCTGGATTAATGCAGGAGCAGAACAGGTTGCGGTCTCCATAGACGTTGTCCACGCGCCCGACGGGTGGCCAGTATTTATTTAGTCTCACCCAAGCCGCAGGATAGACGGCTTGCTCACGGCTGTAAGCCCGATTCCATGAATCGCTGATAACAAGTTCGGCGGTGTGAGGTGCATTTTTTAAAGGGTTGTCTGTCTTATCAAATTTACCCGCCGCAATGGCTTCAATCTCGCCATGGATCGAAATCATGGCATCAATAAATCGATCCAGCTCAGGCTTAGACTCGCTCTCGGTCGGCTCTACCATGAGCGTCCCCGCCACAGGCCATGACATGGTGGGCGCATGGAATCCGTAGTCGATCAAGCGTTTGGCCACATCTTCCACTTCGATTCCCGCGCTGGCCTTAAACCCACGCAGATCTAGGATGCACTCATGGGCGACGCGTCCATTTGAGCCTTTAAATAGAATGGGATAATAGGGTTCAAGTTTTTGCGCCATATAATTGGCATTAAGAATTGCGAGGGCGGTTGCTTGCCTTAAACCTTCCCCGCCCATCATGGCGATATAGGCCCAAGAAATAGTCAGAATACAACCACTGCCGTAGGGTGCTGCGGAAACGGGGCCGACTTCTTTAGCGGTGTCGATTGTCTGCAAAGGGTGTTTCGGTAAATACGGTGCTAAATGTTCCGCCACGCCGATAGGTCCCATACCGGGGCCGCCGCCGCCGTGGGGTATGCAAAATGTTTTATGTAAATTTAAATGGCAGACGTCTGCTCCAATCGCTCCAGGACTGGTGAGGCAGACTTGGGCGTTCATGTTGGCTCCATCCATATAAACCTGACCTCCCGCATTATGGGTCATGTCACAAATAGCGCGGATACCCGTTTCAAAAACACCGTGCGTCGAGGGGTAAGTTATCATGCAGGCAGCGAGTTGGTTCGCATGTTGGTCGATCTTCTGCTTGAGGTCGTTGAGATCGACGTTGCCTTGATCGTCGCAGGAAACGAGGACGACTTTAAAGGCTACCATAACCGCGCTAGCAAAGTTAGTGCCGTGGGCGGATTGCGGAATCAAACAAACGTCTCGTTGTTTATCGCCACGGGCTTCGTGATATTTTTTAATCGCAAGCAGGCCTGCGTATTCGCCTTGAGAGCCGGCATTAGGTTGTAAAGACACGGCACTGAAACCCGTGAGCACGGCTAACCATTTTTCTAAGTTAGTGAATAGTTCCGCATAGCCCGCCCACTGCTCCCGTGGGGCAAAGGGGTGCATTTGAGAAAAGCCAGGCCAAGTCACGGGATACATCTCGGCAGTGGCATTAAGCTTCATGGTGCAGCTGCCAAGGGCAATCATGGAGTAGGTCAGGGAAATATCCCGATTTTCTAAATATTTCATGTAACGTAACAGCTCCGTTTCGGAGTGGTGCGTATTAAAAACAGGATGTGTCAGATAAGTACTAGAACGTAAATGCGTCGGTAAGTGCAAGGCCGCCTGGGCAGGAAGAGCGGCATCACGGCGTCCACTTAAGACAAAAGCCAAGATAGTTAGGTCGTGTTCCGTCACGGCTTCGTCTAAGGAAATGCCTAGCCGCTCTGAACCTAAAATCCGCAGGTTCACTTTGTGCTCTTGAGCCCGCAGTAGAACGGCCTGAATCCGCTCAGGTGAAGCCTGCAGCGTGATGGTATCAAAGAACGTAGCTGAGCCTAACACAAAATCTTCGGCTTCGCTGAATTCCGCTACGCGCGCCGTTTGTTGGTGGATGCGTAAGGCGATGCTCTTGAGTTGTTGCGGGCCGTGGTAAACGGCATACATGGAGGCGACGACGGCGGGTAAAACTTGAGCCGTGCAGATGTTGCTCGTGGCCTTATCTCGGCGGATATGTTGCTCACGAGTTTGCAGGCTCAAACGCATGGCAGGCTTGCCCGAAGAATCTTTAGAAACGCCGATCAAGCGACCGGGCATACGACGTTTATGTTCATCGTGCGAGGCGAAGTAAGCAGCATGAGGCCCGCCAAAACCCATCGGCATACCAAAACGTTGGGTGCAACCTACGGCCACGTCTGCTCCAAATTCCGCTGGAGGTGTGAGTAAAAGTAAGCTCATTAAATCAGCCGCTACGACCACGAGAGCCTTGTGTTCATGGGCTCTAGCGGAAAATGCCTGATAATCATGAATGTGTCCGTAGGTATTAGGATATTGTAAAAGAAATCCAAACACTGGCTGATCAAACGCAAAGGTCTCGGGATCACCCACCACGACTGACACGCCTAAAGCATGGGCTCGGTTGCTCACCACTTGAATGGTTTGAGGATGACAATCCGCCGCAATAAAAAAGGCTGCATTCTCCGATTCCCCCTCCCATGCCCCATAACACATGGACATGGCTTCCGCCGCCGCTGTGCCTTCGTCGAGAAGTGAGGCATTAGCAATGGCAAAGCCTGTTAGGTCGGCCACCATGGTTTGGTAGTTGAGTAAAGCCTCCATGCGGCCTTGGGAGATTTCTGCTTGATACGGTGTGTAAGCGGTGTACCAGCCGGGGTTTTCTAAAATATTTCTCTGAATCACAGCCGGTAAAATCACGTCGCTATAACCCATCCCTAAATACGAACGGTGAATGGTATTACGATCTGCCATGGACTTTAATTGACGCAACGCCTCAAACTCACTCAACGCCTTCAACTCAGTTAGCGGTGTATCTATACGGATGTCAGCGGGGACGACTTGCGAGAGGAAGGTCTCCATATTATCAAACCCAAGAGCCTGTAGCATTTCTTCGGTCTCGGTGGAACTGGGGCCGATGTGACGATTCTGAAAGCGGTCGGGATGTTGGGTGGAAAAGGTAGAGGAACTGAGTGTGGTGTGCATGTCGTTATTAATGGTCTAGAGATACCTTCCACGCATTTCAAAAAAAATCATCTTTTAGATCAAATTAATTTAAGTAGAGCTTCTATTTGTTGATTATATCTGTATGATTTTGTGTGATTTATAAAGCATCTTATTTATTTAAGCGTAAAAATAAGAAAGTAAGTCATCTCAGCAAGAATTCAGAATATTAAGTTATTTCTTTGCAGGCCTTCTTGAGCTGCTTACGTTGGTTAGATGTCAGAGTTTGCTTCAGTAAAAATAGGCACACGCGGTAGCCCACTAGCCCTTGCTCAGAGCAGTATGATTCGTCAGCAACTTGCCTTAGCTTGGCCTTCTCACCACTTCGAACTCATCACCATCAAAACTACAGGCGACTCCCTCCAAGAAACCCTTGTCAAACCTGCCGAAAGCACGAAAGCCATCTTCACGAAAGAAATTGAAGAAGCTCTGCTCGAAAAAAAGATCGACCTAGCTATCCACAGTGCCAAGGATCTAGCTGCCCACATGCCTGAGGGTTTGCATCTGGCCTCCGTCCCCTTGCGGGCGTCACCCTGCGACGTGCTTGTTCTTAAGCCGGGTATTTCTCCACTAGAAGCTCAACAAGGCCTGATTCTAAGCGGCTCCGCACGGCGTCAGCGTCAGTGGCTCGATCTTCATCCGCAGGCTCAAGTCGAACCTGTTCGCGGCAACATCGACACGCGCTTAAAAAAATTACTCTTGCACCCTCGTGCTTGTGGCCTACTCCTCGCAGCCGCCGGCCTAGAGCGCCTCCAGCCTGATTTGCTCGGCTGTAGCCTGCATCCCTTACCCCCGCATGAATTCATCCCTGCTCCCGGCCAAGGCACGCTCGCCCTCCAATCCCGCTGCGACGATCCCGCAACAAGCCAGCTCTTACTCGCCCTGCACGATCCTATCAGTGCTTTTACCCTTACGGCAGAGCGATCTTTCCTCACTGCCATGAATGCTGGATGCAGCGTGCCTCTCGGTGCCTACGCATGGCTGGAAAAAGGACAGCTTCACCTCGAAGCCATCTTCTATCCATCGGGTAACATCCCTGCCCTGCGCCACCGCATTTTAGGCGACACTTCCCAAGCCGAATTGTTAGGAAAAAAATTAGCTGAGCGTTTTCTATGAGCTCACACGGCGTTTGTTATTTAATCGGCGGCGGCCCGGGCGACTTAGGCCTCGTGACCTTACGAGCCAAGGAACTCCTGCAACAAGCCGATGTGATCGTTTACGACAGCCTCATCAACGATCATCTCTTAGATTGGGCACCGCCCCAGGCCGAAAAAATCTACGCTGGTAAACGTGCCAATAAACACGTCATGAAACAAGCCGACATCAACGCCATGCTCGTAGAAAAATGTCGGAATAATAAAATCGTGGTGCGCCTCAAAGGTGGCGATCCCTTCATCTTCGGACGCGGCGGAGAAGAGGCGGAAGCTCTCGTCCATGCTGGCCTCCCCTACGAGGTCGTGCCTGGCGTCACCTCAGGCATCGCTGCACCCGCCTACGCTGGCATTCCCCTCACCCACCGCGAACACTCCACCAGTGTCACCTTCGTCACAGGCCATGAATGCCCGAAGGAAAGTGGCGAAACCGATTGGGCTAAACTAGCGGCCCTGGGCGGCACTCTTGTCATTTACATGGGCGTAAAAAATTTACCTAACATCGCCGCAAAACTCATCGAGCACGGCATGAGCCCCACACTGCCAGCCGCCTTCATTCAGTGGGGTTGTGATTACCGTCAACGCAGTCTCAACGCCACCCTCGCCTCCCTCCCCGCTGCTGTCCAAGCCGCTGGCTTGACCGCCCCCGCCATCATCGTTGTCGGTCACGTAGCCGCTCTCCATGAACAGATGCCTTGGTTCTCCCAACGACCTTTGCATGGTAAAAAAATTCTCATCACCCGCACCCGCGAACAAAACAGCCGCCTGCGCCAACTCCTAGAAAATCAGGGTGCTCACGTTGTAGAAATGCCCCTCATCCAAATCTCTCCCATTCCACAATTTGAAATTTTAAAACAGAAGTTTCCCGCATGGATCGTTTTCACCAGTCCCAATGCCGTCCGTATTTTCTTGCAACAACTCATGCAGCACAGCGATCTACGTGCGTTTGCGGATTCTAAAATTGCCACCATCGGCCAAGCCACCACGGATGAATGCGCCCTCTGGCACCTTAAGCCAGATTTCTCTCCCTCCCTTGCGAATGCTGATACCCTCGTGCATGAATGGCCCCAAGAAGCCTACGCTCAACCTGTCCTCTTTCCTTGCTCCGCCTTGGCTGACGACACCATCGAAAAGGGATTAAAAGAAAAAGGTTGCGAGGTGCAGCGTCTAGAAATTTACCAAACAACCCCAGATCCCAGCGCCCAAGAAATCTGGCATCAACATCAAAACGCAGATTGGATTTTATTCTGCAGTTCCTCCGCCGTAGATTCCTTTAACCAACTCCATTTAGGTTCCTTACCCGCTGCCATGCAAACTGCCAGCATTGGAACTAAAACATCGGACGCCCTCAAAAGAAGAAATCTCCCCGTCCATCGTGAAGCCGCCCATGCCACGCTAGAATCTCTCGTGTCCAGCCTCAGTGCAAAGAGTTAGACCTAAGACAATTCCACCCGACACGATCCGCATCAGCGAAATATTCTAGCTAAGCCCAAGAGTCCGCAATGTTCACTGACGATCATCCTCCCTTTGGAGGGTGGTATCGATGCCTTTCAGAGATCCGCGCATCCCAACCCCCGCTTTGGGTGCGGCAAACTCCTTTGACCAATGCGCTAAAGCCTCCACAAATAATGGATGAGTATTTAAACAAGGCACCAAAGTAAACGATTCCCCACCGTGTTCTAAAAACTCATGTTTCCCTTCCATCCCAATTTCTTCCAAGGTCTCTAAACAATCACTGACAAAGGCCGGACAAAGCACCACCAGATGCTTAACCCCACTCTTCGCTAAACGTACCAACTCCTCATCCGTATAAGGCTCACACCAAACTTCCTTACCAAAACGAGATTGGAACGAGGAAGAAAATTTCCCCTCCGGCATGCCCAGACGCGCTGCCATCATTTTCGTCGTCTCCACCGATTGGTGCCGATAACACACGTCATGCACCGCCGAAGGCACTTCACAACAATTCTCACGAATCGCACAATGCGCCTTCGTGCAGTCCCCTTTTTTTAAGTGTCTCTCAGGAACACCATGATAACTAAACAAAACGTGGTCGTATGGTTTCTCCAGATGCGGCCTTATAGATTCCTCTAAGGCCTTCACATAGAGCGGATCCTTATAAAAGGGCGGTAGCACCGTGAGCGTCACAGGCCACTTCATTTTATCTAACTCCTCCCGAACCTTGACTACGACAGACTCGTAAGACGACATGGCGTAATGCGGATAGAGCGGAATCAATAACACGTCATCAATTTTCCCTTCCTGCTCATGCCGAATTAACTCCAGCGTAGCCCGGGTCGAAGGCTCACTGTATCGCATGCCTAGGTACACGGGCAGCTCGATCAATTTAGCTAAAGCTTTCTGCAAACCCTTACTTGTCGCTAACAAAGGTGAACCCTCTTCCAGCCACACCCTCTTATAAGCCGCAGCCGTTTTATACGGTCGAAACGGCAAGACAAATAATCCTACAATCAAACGACGCAGTATCCACGGATAATCAATCACGCGGCTATCCATGAGAAATTCATTGAGATAACGGCGCACATCCCAGATGGAAGTGGAAACGGGAGAACCTAGATTAATTAACAACACAGCACGGCGTAATGACATACTCTAATCTAAAACCGAACCTCTTCATTGCAAGCCAACTCCGCTTTGTTTACGTTTAACCTTATGGAAAGCTCTCCCCCAGATCGCCTAGCCGTTTTAGCTTATTTGCAAGATCTACAACAACGCATCTGCACCGCCCTTGAGGTAGTTGATGGTCGGGCCCGTTTTTCTTCCGAGACGTGGCAGAGAGAAGATGGCGGCGGCGGCACCTCTAAAATTCTCAGTCACGGAAAGCTTTTTGAAAAAGCTGGCGTCGGCTTCTCGCACGTCATGGGCACGGGTCTGCCCGCCTCCGCCACCACTGAACGACCAGAACTCGCTGGCAGCTCCTTTGAAGCCATGGGCGTCTCCCTTGTTTTTCATCCTCTCAATCCCCACGTGCCCACCACCCACATGAACGTACGCTTTTTTATCGCTACGAAGGAAGGTTGTGAACCCATCTGGTGGTTTGGCGGAGGATTCGACCTCACTCCCTTCTATCCCTATGAAGAAGATGTGCTCCATTGGCATCGCACGGCTCAATCTGCCTGCGCCCCCTTCGGTTCAGAAATCTACCCTGAACTTAAAGCTTGGTGCGATCGTTACTTCTATTTAAAACATCGCCAAGAAACCCGTGGAGTTGGCGGACTTTTTTTCGACGACCTCAACCGCTGGCCATTTCCACTAAGTTTTGACCTCATGAAAAGCGTGGGAGATCATTTTCTTCCTGCCTACCTGCCTCTGGTGGAAAAGCGGAAAGATACAGCCTATGGTCAGCACGAGCGAGACTTCCAGCTCTACCGTCGCGGCCGTTATGTGGAATTTAATTTAGTCTATGACCGTGGCACCCTCTTCGGCCTCCAATCAGGCGGCAGAACCGAATCCATCCTCATGTCCCTCCCTCCTCTTGTCTCTTGGGTCTATGACTGGAAACCCCAACCCGGCTCCGCTGAAGCTTCCCTCTACGACCGTTACCTCAAGCCCCAAAATTGGCTTGCGCTCATAGATGATAAATAAATTTTATGCGTTTAAGAGCTAAACAGCAAAGGCGTGAAGCCTGCCTCCTCTAAGCCAAGCGAAAGGCCGCCGCAACCAGCAAATAAATCTACACAGTGCAGCTTACGTAGTGCGCCTTCTGTTCCTGACTGAGATGGGATCGTTTTACTGCAAAACTCCTGATTTTTTGCGGTGTTTTTTTGCTACGGTAGTTCATTAGCTAAGTCTCGAACGGACTTTAAGCCTGCATAGTTGCGTGGTCAAACTGTTTCGAGCCACACAATTTAATAGGCATTCTTGATCGAAAAAGACAAACAAGGAGGCTGAGAAAAATATATGCTAGACCAATAATCTAATGATAAACGCAAAAAAGGCATCGAAATGAATCGATGCCTTTTTCATCAACCTCTTTGGTTGAGTTACTCTTTAGCTTCAGCTACCTTTTTTTCTTTTTTAGGTGCCGCTTTAGCTTTTTTCACTTTAGCGTCTGCCTTAACTTCAGCCTTAACTTCAGCCTTAGCATCTGTGGCCTCAACTACGGCTGGCTCATCTGAAGGGATAAGGAAATCTACCCACTCAATCAAGGCCATGCTGGCAGCATCACTGCGACGAGGACCTGTCTTGAGAATACGAGTATATCCACCAGAACGATCTTTAAAGCGAGGTGCGATTTCACCGAAAAGCTTTTTTACCACATCTTCGTTTCCGAGTAAACGGGCTAGGGCTAGACGACGTTGATGGAGTCCACCTTTTTTGCCTAAGGTAACGAGTTTTTCAACAATAGGACGCAAGGCTTTCGCTTTAGGTAAGGTCGTCTTAATTCTGTTGTGCAGAATTAGGCTGCCAGCCATGTTCGCGAGCATGGCGTCGCGGTGTTGGGACTTACGTCCGAGTTTTACAGTTTTTGTGCGATGTCTCATTTATTTAATCTCCGCATTGGCGTCCACTGGGAGTTCAACTAAGCCCGCTTCAAAATGCATACCGAGGGAAAGTCCCAGTTGCGTGAGCTTATCTTTGATTTCATTCAGAGACTTCTTACCAAAGTTACGATACTTAAGCATTTCTGCTTCAGACTTGAGTGCTAACTGACCGACGGTCGTGATGTTAGCATTGTTTAAGCAATTAGCGGCACGAACGGAGAGTTCGATTTCATTCACGCTCATGTTTAAGAGTTTCTTCAAAGCACTGTCTTGAGTACCTGTAGCTTGTTTGGGTTCTTCAAACTCGATCGGTTCTTTGTCAAAATTAACGAAGATATCAAGGTGGTGACGCATGATGGCGGAGGCTTGCAATAAAGCTTCATCAGGATTTAAACGTCCGTCTGTCCAGACTTCTAAAACAAGTTTGTCGTAATCCGTGCGCTGACCGACGCGGGTAGCTTCAACATTGTATTTCACTTTTTTCACGGGAGAGAAAAGGGAATCAATGGGTATAACGCCGATGGTTTGGGCTTCAGGTTTATTTTCGTCCGCACTGGTGTAACCACGTCCAACTTTGATTTCAAACTCTGCTTCAAACTTCATTTTCTTGTCGAGGGTGCAAATCACTTGTTCAGGATTTACCACGTCAACCCCTGTTTCGAGGGTGATATCGCCAGCGGTCACGTCGCCTTCCTTATTCACACTAAGGAACAAGATACGTGGTTCGCGATTGGCCATTTTGAACTTCACTTTTTTGAGGTTCAGGATGATGTCAGTTACGTCTTGGACGACGCCAGGAAGCGTGGCAAATTCATGCAAAGCACCTTCGAGTTTAACTGAGGTAATAGCAGCACCTTCGAGTGAGCTTAGCAGGACGCGACGTAGGGAGTTCCCTAGGGTATGCCCGTAGCCTTGTTCAAAAGGTTCAGCGATGAATTTAACGTAAGTGGGGGTTGCGGAGTCTTCTTCCTTAACCAAGCGATTCGGTAATTCAAATCGAGCTAATTTTAGTGCCATAGTACTGGGTATTCCTTATTCCGGGTTACCCTAGGATCGCGACGGGCGACCTAGGACCAACGGAGTGTTTTGTGTTTAAAAATGAATTAACGCGAGAACAATTCAACCACCAGACGTTCGTTAACGTTGATGCCGATTTCTTCGCGGGTGGGTTGACGGACAACTGTTCCTTTGAGAGCTGTCGTGTCAACAGTGACCCAATCAGGAACAACGCGCAATTGCGAGGCGTCAATGCTAGTCGTCACGATTTGGCGGGACTTGGCATTTGCGCGGATTTCGATGATGTCGCCTGGCTTGCAGTTGAAGCTAGGGATAGCGGCTTTAGCACCGTTGACCTTAGCGTGGCCGTGGGTTACGAATTGACGAGCTAGACGGCGTGTCTTAGCAAAGCCTAAACGATAAATAACGTTGTCCAAACGGGTTTCGAGTAAAGCGAGTAAGGTGTCGCCCGTGATACCGCGCTTTTCGGCAGCGATTTCAAAGTAGCGACGGAACTGGGCTTCTAGAACACCATAAGTGAATTTAAGCTTTTGTTTCTCGGCTAATGCTAAGCCATATTCAGAAGACTTACGGCGTTTTTGACCATGAACTCCTGGGGGATAATTGCGACGCTCCAATGCTTTGGAACCTCCAAAAATATCCATGCCGAAACGGCGACTAATTTTGCTGCGGGGACCTGTATAACGTGCCATAATTTTATCCTAAATCTTCTAATCTAAAAAACTAAACTTTAAACGCGGCGAGCCTTACGGAGGCGACAGCCGTTGTGGGGAATGGGGGTAACATCACGAATTGCGCTGATTTCCAAGCCCATGGCCTGAAGAGCACGCACAGCGGATTCACGTCCCATACCAGGACCTTTAACGCGGACTTCCACTTCTTTCAAACCATGAGACATGGCTTGGCGGCAAGCATCTTGAGTGATGACTTGAGCCACATAAGCGGTGGATTTCTTGGAACCGCGGAAACCGCATTTACCTGCGCTGGACCAGCCCAGAAGGTTTCCCTTGTTATCCGTGATGGAAACAATGGTGTTGTTAAAGGAAGCCAGAATGTGGGCGATGCCTTGGCTGATATTCTTACTGCCCTTAGCTTTAACAATCTTAGGCTTAGGATCCAATGCTGGATCTAGGCTAAGATTAAGTTCTTCCACCGGCACGGCAGCGGAGGCCGCTGCTTCTTTACCCGCACCTTTTGAACCGCTTTTAGAACCACCTTTAGATGGTGCCTTAGTGGATTTTTTCTTTGTTTCGTCTGCCATAATGTTTACCTAATATCTAACGTTAGCTACGAGAGCTTATACTTTGCCGGCCTTGGCATCTTTGTTACGCTGCACGCCCACCGTCTTACGAGGTCCCTTGCGGGTACGAGCATTGGTGCAGGTGCGTTGACCACGCACGGGAAGTCCCTTTTTATGGCGAATACCGCGGTAGCAGTTAATGCCCTGAAGGCGCTTTAAATTCTGTTGAAGTTCACGACGTAAATCGCCTTCGATCATGTAGCCGTGGGCTTGGATGATTTGAATAATGTGATTGATTTGTTGACCGGTTAAATCTTTAGCGCGCAGGCTGGGATCGATTTCAGCTTCGTCCAACACTTGCTTTGCGCGTGTGCTGCCGATTCCGTAAACGTATTGTAGAGAAGCTTCAATGCGCTTCTCACCGGGGATATCTACTCCTAAAACTCGTGGCATATACTTTAATTATTTAGTTAACCCTGGCGTTGTTTAAGACGGGGATTCTTTTTGTTGATGATATAGACTTTACCTTTGCGGCGAACCACTTGGCAGTCTGAAGTTCTTCTTTTGACTGATGCTTTAACTTTCATATCTTTTTTATTCTTTCCTGCTCAATGATTCTGCCACTAGACAAATCGTAAGGTGAAAACTCTACCAAAACTTTTGTCGCTGGCAAGAGTCTTATAAAATCCATCCTCATTTTTCCTGCTAAGTTCACGACCATCCTACGCCCGTTGTCCAATTCTACCCGATACCGGGTCTTGGAAACCAAGCTAATGACCGTTCCCTTTACTTGTATGCGCGCACCTTCCTGCATGTTAAAATCTCCGGATCCTCCTCTGTCACGAGCACCGTGTGTTCAAAGTGAGCGGATGGTTCTAGGTCGCACGTCACGACCGTCCAACCATCCTTCAAAATCTTTACTCCGCATTTACCCATGTTCACCATAGGTTCAATGGCCAAGGTCATACCAGGCTTCAAAAGTGGCCCTGTTCCAGCCTTTCCGAAGTTCGGGATCTGCGGCTCTTCGTGCAGCTTACGTCCTACACCATGCCCGACAAACTCCCGCACGACGCTGTAGCCGCCACCCGTGACGTGCTTCTCAATAGCAGCACAAATATCACCTAAGCGGTTACCAGCCCTAGCTTTTTCAATACCTAAATACAAAGACGCTTCAGTTCGTTGCAGCAACTGATCGATCTCCTGCGCCACGGCTCCCACTGGAACTGTTAACGCCGTATCCCCCACCCAACCATCCAACAAAATTCCTACATCAAGCTTAATGATGTCGCCATAGGCTAACCTTCTCGGCCCGCCGATGCCATGCACCACTTCCTCGTTGACCGAAGCACAAATGTGCCCAGGAAAACCCCGATACCCAAAAAAGGCGCTTTTACCACCAAGCGCCTTAATCAAGCGAGCCGCTTCTGCATCTAACTCACCTGTCGTCACGCCTGGCTGCACTAATGTTACCAGCTGATCCAAGATCTCACTGACAGCACGGCAACTTTTCCTCATCCCATCGATGTCAGAACCTTTCTTAATCGGAATCATAGACACGATTAGTGCTTGATTAAGGTAACCACAATTCCACCGATCATGATGACGCCAACTAGAAGAATGAGCCAAATTAATTTATCGTCGGAAACTGGGTTACTGCCCGTGCTGCTATTAAAATTACGACCACGCATGCGACCCTTTTTTAAGAAACCGTCATAGTGACGTTGTAACAGATGGGTTTCGGTCTGGCGCATCGTGTCGAGCATGACACCCACAATAATTAGAAGACCTGTGCCACCAAAAAATTGCGCAGTAATATAAGGAACCTTTAAAAAGGAACTCACGATCATGGGGAGAATAGCTAAAATCGTCAGGAAGATTGCACCCGCAAACGTCAAACGTGTCATGGAGTAATCAAGGAAGTTAGAAGTGGGTGCTCCAGGACGAACCCCAGGAATGAACCCACCATTTTTCTTCATGTCATCGGCAATCTGGGTGGGATTAAAAACCATCGCTACCCAAAAATAAGAGAAAAAGAAAATCATGATGGCATAAAGAGTCCAGTGCACCCAGCCATGGCTAAGCATGTCAGCAATGTGAGCGCCTTGCTTCCAGCTTGGGGCGATCATCTTGATGAAAGCAGCTGGGAAAAGAAGAATAGCACTTGCAAAAATGATCGGCATAACTCCGGAGTAATTTACCTTCAACGGAAGAAAGGAACTCTGTCCGCCGAACACTTTGTTTCCGCGAACTTGACGAGCATATTGAACATTCACCTTACGCATGGCCTGCGTAATCATAATCGTAGCGGCTACGACAATTAACAGAAATGCTAGTAAGAGAACTAAAATAATCGGGCTAAGTGCCTCCTTGCCGCTACCAGCAGGGGGGTTGAAAACATTCCAGCCAGCGACAATGGCGGCGGGCAACGACGAAACAATACCTACGGCAATGATGAGGGAAATACCGTTACCAATCCCCTTATCCGTGATCTGCTCGCCTAGCCACATTAATAGCATGGTGCCAGCAGTTAGGCTGACCACAGTCGTGAAGATAAAGAACCAACCCGGAACAGCGACAAGATCAGCTCCACGCTCCTGCATGATAGCCGTAATTCCAGGTAAGATAGCTTCAGGGTTTTGAAAGCTGACCGCTAGAAAATATCCCTGCACGATACAAAGGAACAACGTGCCAAACCGGGTGTATTGCGTAATCTTTTGGCGACCGCCATCTTCTCTGGCCAATTTGCCCAGTGATGGAATCACACCTGTCGCCAATTGCATAATAATGCTGGCACTGATGTAAGGCATGATCGTTAAAGAAAAGATAGCGCAGTTCTTCAAAGCACCACCGCTGAACAAGTTAAACATGCCCAGAACATTTCCTTGACTCTGTTGTTCGACAATTGTGCGGAAATACTCACCTAAAATTTCAGGGTTAATCCCCGGAACAGGAATAGCCGCACCTAGACGGACGATAACGAGAAGAGCCAACGTAAACAAAATACGTTGGCGCAACTCTGGAATCTTGAAACAGTTAACGAAGGCAGAAAACATGATAGAAGTGTTTAACTAACTTATTCCTCAACTTTAGGCGTAGGTAAAGTCAGGGTAGAACCAGATTTTTCAATCTTAACCTTAGCTGATTCACTAACAGCCGTAACAATGAGTTTTAATTTCTTCGTCAACTCACCCTTACCGAGGATTTTAACACCATCATGCGTGCCATTAGCTAAACCTTTAGCTTTCAAAGCCGCTAGATCAACGACATCACCATCATTGAAAACATTTAAGTCAACAAGGTTCACTGGAACATAAACCGTAGCAAATTCCGTGTTGTTAAATCCACGCTTAGGTAAGCGACGATAGAGAGGCCACTGACCGCCTTCAAAGCCTAGACGAATGGAACCACCAGAACGGGCTTTTTGTCCCTTGTGGCCTTTACCAGAAGTTTTACCGTGGCCTGAGCTTTCGCCGCAGCCGAGTCTTTTTGTGCGATGCTTTGCACCGACGGAAGGTTTTAAATTGTGAAGTTGCATAATTAGGATTCCTTAGTAACAAACTGCTTACCACGTGCGCGGTAGATTTCCTCACGAGGAGAAAGCTGGCGGAGACCATCCAAGGTCGCCTTAACCACGTTGGAAGGATTGCTCGATCCGAGTGACTTAGCTAAAATATCTTTAATACCAACCGCTTCGACAATAGCGCGAACGCCACCACCGGCGATCAAACCCGTTCCAGCGGAAGCTGGCTTGAGCAGAACACGGCTACCACCGAACTGACCGATCACTTCATGGGGGATCGTCGTTTTAACGAGACTGACATTTTCAAAATTCTTGCGGGCATCTTCGTTACCTTTACGGATGGAGTCAGCGACTTCATTAGCCTTACCGAACCCGATACCGACTTTACCCTTACCGTCACCGACGACGACGAGAGCACTAAAGCTAAAACGACGTCCGCCTTTAACGACCTTGGCGCAACGGTTGATGAAAACAACCTTCTCGGTGTATTCAGCAACTTCTTCACGCTTCTCACCTTTATTGCGTGAGCTTTCGAGGTAACTGCCACCACCGCCACCTGTGTTACCGCCGCTGCCTTCGCCTTCACGTCCGCGACCGCGGCCACGGCCACGATTACCGCCACGATTTGCGGCTATTGAACCAGCTTGTGTCGTGCTGGCAGTGCTATGCGGAGCTGCTGTTGCAGGTGCCGCAACAGGAGAGTCTGCCGTAACAGTTGGAGTATTATTGGAAATTTCTTGAGTTTCGTCTGACATAAAATTTAGAAGTTGAGTCCACCTTCACGAGCAGCTTCAGCTAGTGCTTTAACTTTACCGTGATATTTATAACCGCCACGATCAAAAACGACCGATGCGATATTTTTTGCCTTGGCACGTTCGGCGAGAAGCTTACCGACCTTGGCTGCGCCTTCGACGTTGGCGGAGATTTTAAGAGAAGCAACAGATTTCTCCGTTGTGCTGACGCCAACAACTGTCTTGCTGGCAGCATCGTCGATGATCTGCGCGTAAATATGTTGACCACTGAAGGCGACGCTCAAGCGAGGACGCACAGGAGTTCCGGTGATCTTTTTGCGAATACGTAAATGAACACGTTGACGCTTGGATTTGTTGGTTTTTTGGGCTGATTTCATAGTCAGTAGATTTGTTGTCAAAAAAGCCTAGTGGCTTATTTGCTTTGGGCTGTCTTACCTTCCTTACGGCGGACAATTTCTCCGGCGAAGCGGACACCCTTGCCCTTATAAGGCTCAGGTGGGTAATAAGCGCGGATGTCAGCGGCTACTTGGCCAACTTTTTGTTTATCCACACCTTCAATTTGAACTTTAGTTTGATCCGTCACCGTGATTTTAATATCAGATGGAATCGGGTAGAGCAAGGGATGGGAATAGCCTAGGCTTAGGTTTAAGTTCGTGCCTTGAACAGCAGCCTTAAAACCAACGCCTTGGATTTCTAAATTTTTCTTGAACCCACTGAGAGTTCCTAAAACCATGTTGTTCACGAGCGCACGGACGAGACCGTGGAGAGCGCGAAATTCACGGTCTTCACTTTTACGTTTGAAAACGATTTGTTTATCTTCAACTAGAACATCGATACCTTCTGGTGCGGTGTATTCTAATTTTCCTTTAGGTCCTTCCACGTTGACGCGGCGACCCGTGACTTGGATTTTCACCTTGTCCGGAATTAAAACTGCTTTGTTGCCAATCCTCGACATAATCGTTTACCAGATATAGAGGAGCACTTCGCCCCCCACGTTGTGTTTCTTAGCTTCGCGGCCAGACATGACGCCCTTCGGAGTGGATAAAACGCTCACACCCAGACCACCTAAAACTTTGGGAATTTCGCTCGAACCCACATAAATGCGGAGTCCAGGCTTAGATACACGGCGGATGCCGCGGATCGCTTTTTGACGTTGGTTTGATTTCAACGTTACTTTGAGCTTTTGATGACTGCCTTCCTTGGTCAGTTCAAAATCTTCAATGAAACCTTCTTTTTTGAGGACATCGGCCACATCGCCTTTTAAACGGGAGTAGGGCGCGATGACCTGAGGTTTGGAAACCTTGTTGGCATTACGAATGCTGGTCAAGAAATCAGCTAATGGGTCTGTCTGCATAATAATTATTTCTTTAGAACGGGTTTACCAGCTAGCTTTCGTGACGCCAGGGATTTCACCCTTCAACGCCATTTCGCGGAACTGAATACGGCTTACGCCGAATTTTCTCATGTAAGCGCGACGGCGCCCAGTGATACTGCAGCGGTTATATTTCCGGCTGGAGAATTTCGGCTTGAGCTTCTGCTTGGCTATCCAGGATTTTTTGGCCATACGTTTCTGTCCTCTTTACTCGTTCAATCTAGGCGTGGTTATTAGGCCACTTTGCGGTCGGCGAAGGGCATGCCCATCAATGACAACAATTCTTTGGTTTCTTCTTTTGTCTTGGCCGTGGTGACAATCGTCACATCCATACCAAGGTTACGTTTAATCTTATCCAGTTCAATTTCTGGGAAAATAGTGTGATCTTTGATACCGAGCGTATACGCACCGCGACCATCAAAAGCACGGGTGGAAATACCACGAAAATCGCGGATACGGGGTAAAGCCATACGAGTCAAGCGAAGCAAGAACTCATACATAACCCTACCACGGAGTGTTACTTTACAGCCGATTTCTTGGCCTTCACGTAACTTAAAGTTGGAGATGCTCTGCTTAGAAATGGTGCGCACGGGCTTCTGGCCTGTGATGATTGTGATGTCGTTAATGGCATCTTCCAGAGCGTTCTTCACGTCTTGAGCCGAGGCAATACAACAGTTAACAACAACTTTCGATATTTTGGGCACTTGGTTAACGTTTTTGTAACCACGCGCAGTTTTCAGCGCAGGTACAACCTTTTCCAAATACTCCTGTTTCAAACTAGTAACACTTGAACTCATGACTTCTTATTCCTTACTCTTCTTGGCTTTTGTCGGCTTATCCGCCGCAGCGATCACTTTTAAATTAGACACGTGGATCGAACCTTCACGCTTTTCAAATCCACCCTTAGGGTTGGTCTGAGTTGGGCGCACTGATTTCGTGATCATGTGAACACCTTCAATAATGACGCGAGCCTTCTTGGTCAGTATCTGTAAAATTTTTCCATCTTTGCCTTTATGGGCGCCGCTGATGACGACAACTTGGTCACCCTTCTTCACATGGTAACGACGGGGAACCGTAATATCACTAGTCTTTTTCATATAACCTCCGGGGCGAGGGAAATAATTTTCATAAAATTCTTCTCGCGTAACTCACGTGCCACCGGTCCGAAGATACGGGTGCCGCGAGGATTTAAATCTTTGTCAATAATAACGATTGCATTGCTATCAAAACGCAAGGTGGAACCGTCGCGGCGCTTAATGGCTTGGCGTGTGCGAACAATAACGGCGCGAACGACATCACTCTTCTTCACCGTGCCCGTAGGAGCAGCTTCTTTGATGTTGCAAGTGATGACATCACCGATACGAGCAACTTGCGAATTTTTCTTACCAATAACACCAATCATGGTGGCCTTACGGGCACCCGTGTTATCAGCAACATCTAACCAAGAACGAATTTGAATCATAACGTTGTCTTAAAATTATTTACTCAGGACTTCCACCAGTTCCCAGCGCTTTAGCTTGCTGAGAGGGCGAGTTTCTGCGATCAGGACAGTGTCACCCATCTTAGCTTTGCTGTCTTCGTCATGCGCATAGAATTTCTTCGATACTTTGACGATCTTTTTAAATTGCGGGTGTTTCACGCGGCGAACGACTTTCACTACGATAGTTTTAGTCATTTTATCAGAAACGACTTCACCGGTTTTTTCTTTGCGGGATGGTTTTACCGCGGGGGCTGTTGCTGCTGTTGTCATATCGTTACCTTAAAATTAATTTACTTAAGAAGCCTTTACGCTTGTTTTGATTCTGCGAGCACTAGCGGCAGTTTCAATGCGAGCGATCGTTTTACGAATTTCCTTTAAACGGCTGGGACGTTCTAACTGGCCACTCTGTTGTTGAATCCGTAAATTCAAACGCTCTTGCTTCAAGTCTTGGACTTTCGTCAGCAATTCTTGATCACTTAAAATGATTACTTCTGCATTCTTCATACGCTCAATTTCCTGTCACGGGTGATGAAACGTGTGCCTACGGGCAGCTTAGAAGCGGCCAAGCGTAAAGACTCACGTGCGGTGGATTCCGGAAGTCCGTCCAACTCAAATAAAATGTTTCCTGGCCGAATGACTGCCACCCAATGCGTAGGAGCTCCCTTACCTTTACCCATACGGGTTTCTGGTGGGCGGGATGTGACAGACTTATCAGGAAAAACCCGAATCCAAAGCTTGCCTTTACGTTTCATGTTACGGGTTAAGGCAACACGAGCGGCTTCAATTTGAATGTTCGTTAACCAATGACGCTCCAGCGTTTGCAATCCAAAAGACCCGAAGGCTAAGGTTGTTCCGCGCGACGCATCATGAGCGCGACTACGACGCTGTGTTTTACGATATTTAACTCTTTTAGGAAGTAATGGCATAATTTAATTACGCAGCTGGTGCTACGTCCTCTTTCAAACAAACCCAGACCTTAACGCCGATTTTTCCAGCGATAGTGTTGGCTTCTGTAAATCCATATTCAATGTTAGCGCGTAAGGTGTGCAAAGGCACTTTACCATCACGATACGGTTCCGAACGGGCGATTTCCGCATTCTGTAAACGACCTGAACAGCGCACCTTAATCCCTAGAGCACCAAAATCCATAGCCGTTTGCACTGCCTTTTTCATAGCACGACGGAATGAGATACGACGCTCTAATTGCACGGCTATGTTCTCCGCCACTAACTGAGCATCCGTTTCAGGATTTTTGACTTCTTTCACATCCACCAAAACATCACGTCCTGGCAGCATATCATTGATCTCGCCCTTAAGCTTATCCAGCTCAGACGCCTTACGACCGATGACGATTCCGGGACGCGCCGTGAACAAATTCACTCGCACACGGTTAGCGGCACGTTCGATCGTGATTTTAGAAATCGCCGCTCCGACCAAACGCTTGGTGAGAAATTGGCGGATTAAATAATCTTCATGAAGGAAGATTGGGAAATCTTTTTTACTGGCATACCACATCGAGCGCCAATTGCGCTTGACGCCTACGCGAAATCCAAAGGGATGTACTTTCTGGCCCATACGATGTTATTCCTGTGCTTTCTGACGACGTGCTTTTGGGGCTGCCGCTTTTTTGGACTTCTGCTTTGGTGTTTCTTCCACCTCTTCAGTGCGTTCCGTTAAAATGATGCGAATATGACTAGTGCGTTTATTGATCGGGGAAGCCGAACCGCGAGCACGTGGCATGAAACGCTTGATGGTTGGCCCCTCGCCTACCGTAGCTTCCTTAACAACAAGATTCTGAGGATTCAGAGAATTATTATTTTCTGCATTAGCAATAGCCGACTTCAGTGTCTTATAGATCAACCGAGCCGCTTTTTGCGGATAAAATTCTAGCATCTCCAAAGCACCCAGTGCGGGCATCCCTTGGATATGGCGTGTGACATTCCTCGCTTTAAAAGCGGAAATGCGCGTGTATCTCGTAACAGACTTAACTTCCATAATTTTTACTTTACTGTTTCTAAGAGCAGGCGGTCACCCATCTGCACTTTTTCTTTTTCTATCACATCTTGTATAAGTAGAGCACTTGTATACTCCCTTACCTCGACTAGTTTTGCTCTTCCAATTACTTTGCTGCCACGCAAAATACGGAAAGGCATCCCTATTTGGGCTCCTTGAGCCCGTCCAAAATTTCCTATGGCCAAACCCTCATCATTGAGTTGCTTGACCGAGCCAGATCGCATATCAGGGGCAATGGCGAGTTTCTCTTCCTCACTCATCGCTGCTTTTACCGCTCTCACTGAGACTTCATACTCTGCTCGACGTTGGGCTTTATCCAACGGATCAGACTGCTGTAGTCGTTGCCCAGATTCAATCAACTTTGTGACTTCCTCTTGCAACTTGAGTCGCTTTTTTTCGCTTCGGTAAACTTCTCCTACTAACCGCACCAACTTATCCTGCATCTTTTTTTCGTTGGCCGTCAGAGCTTCCATTCCCAAAGCCTCATGCTCAAGCTTGAGTTCAGTCCACTTCTTATGGAAGTATTCTGACTCCGTCTTTGAAAGTGAGAGGCCTTCCTCTAACTCTTGCAGACGCTCTGGCATCCCTTTGCTTTCTTTGCTACTGTCTTGTAAAGAACTTTTCGCGGAATCTAGTTCCCCGAAGCCCGGCACGAGTCCGAGCAAGACCAAGCCCGCAATCATTGCAGGCAGTCTCATAAATTATTTCGTCACCTTCTCGGTATGTCC
>ENA-ORBV01001620-ORBV01001620.1-microbial-mat-metagenome-genome-assembly--contig:-NODE-1620-length-49605-cov-6.314610_pt1 | contig 49605 bp, 41 predicted proteins | sample MGYA00237777_ERZ505514 | MGnify/ENA primary metagenome ERZ505514 (study PRJEB26160, sample SAMN06269048) | microbial mat metagenome | isolation source: Oligotrophic lake microbial mat | place... | reverse complement strand
GCGTCAGCCATCCCCACCAACGCCAGCGCGCGCGAAATTTTATCGTTGATCGCCGACAAACCGGCCAGTTGCGCCAGTTGCCCGAGAAACGCTTCACCCGTCAAATAATCCGGCATCTCCAGCGACTCCGGCAAATAGCCGATCAGACCACGACTGATGGCCTGCCCGATGGAGTGATCAAAAATTTCGCACTGCCCCGCATCAGGTCGCAGCAAACCGGCCAGAATCTTGAGCGTCGTACTCTTGCCCGAACCATTCGGGCCCACCAGCCCGCACACACAACCGCGCGCCACCCCAAAGCTCACGCCAGCCAGCGCGCGGCGACGCCGCCCTTTCCAGTCGGTTTGATAATTTTTGACCAGCGATTCGGCCCTAATCGCCAGCGGGTGGGCCGAGTTCATCTGATCATAAAACCTTTAAATAAGGGTTCGCGACGCTTCGAGTTGCGCTCGGTTTTTTTCACAAAACCAATCATCCGATCCCCGACTGCGGTAACGAAAGCATCAACTTCTTTCGTTTCACCCTCAGCCTCCAAGTGAACCCGCCCATCCGGCAGGTTCATCACAAAACCTGAGACTTCATATTCTTTGGCGGCTTGGGCAGCCTGATAACGAAAGCCGACGCCCTGAACCCTCCCGGAAAAGAAAACGGTCTCGTGTTGTACCTCAAGCATGCGCGCAGCAAGACCGACCATGCCGCCCCTGACAATCCCAACCTCAGAATGACCCCGTAATTTTATTTGCATGTACCGGATCATGACGCACCATTTGTACAACGCACCGGCGTTTATCTTACATGATCAACAAAGATTCCGACAGTTTGCCCGATAACGAAGGCGAGGATCGCAGTGAATTATCTTGGACTGAAACGGAGTGGGAAAAGTATTTAGCCGATCACGAAGCCAGTGTTATCGAGTATCTTAAACACTACGATCAACTTGAAAGCACGCCAGACCGCCTCGACGAGGTCGCCCGCCGGCTCAATTGGGAACTCGATGCCCTGAGCGACGAAGACGACGATCTCGATGACGATGATCTCGACAGCGATTTCGACGCCGATTGGGAGCCGTACACCCTGCACCGCAATCCTGTCTACATTTCCTCCAAGGCCCTTTATCTCAGCCTGACTGCCAACTGGGAGCGCATCGCAGCCCATCCCGACCGCATCTCCGCCGCCCTTGGCCTTGCCATGCAAGGATCACTCTTCCGCGGTCGGGAACAATCACTCCAAGCAATCCAAGCCCTCGATCTGGGCGACTACGCGCTGGCCATCTGTTTTTTTAAACGCGCCCTGCGAGAGCTGAACGTTACCCTCGCCCACCTTGGTGCAGAAAATATCGGGGATCCCCAGTTGTTCAGCCGCTATCGCGACTACGCCTTGCCCCGCCTCTTCGATCTCCGGGAAATCTGGCTCCGGGTCATGTCCGAGTGTCGGGAAGCCAACGGCGACGAGTAAGACTGATCCTCGGCGTACGGTTAAGCACGGTTAATGAGGCAAGCGCCGTCACCTCGATTGAGGCTTTTGTTCACCAAGCTTAACAGCCCCTATAGCTTGGAGCTCTTGAATAATTCCGAAGGGAGTATTTTGATCGCTTTGGCGATTTTTAGAATATTGACGAAGGAGATGTTCTTCTCGCGGCGTTCCACCTGCCCGATGTAAGTGCGATGGAGGTCAGTCCACTCGGCAAAAACTTCCTGGCTGATCTCCAATTCTTTGCGGGAACGTCGCACCGAATCTCCGAATTTCTGCAATTGAGTTTTTCCAGTATGTTTCATTCTTAAAAAATCCACGATATCCTAAAGCGGCATTTACAGCTACAGTCATTAGGTATCTTTTTGCTCTAGCTTCCGCCCCTCTTCGCTACGGTTTGGCTAGGCCCACGTGAGGGGGACGCGGGGATTGCGCTTCACGAGGATTGAAGATGACCAGCGGCTAACGGGCCGCTATTAAACTACGTCTGGTCAACCTCGTTGTTGCCAATGTCCGGACATTTTTACTCATTCAGCTATGGCAATAAATAAGCCCATCCCCGAAATGAAACACCTCGATCACGTCCTCGTCAGCGAGGGCGTCATCAAACGACGAGTCAAAGTCCTCGCCGAAAAAATCAACCGGACCTATCGCGGAGGCGATCTCACTGTGATCGCCATCGTCAATGGAGCTCTCATTTTCACCGCTGATCTGCTGCGCCAACTGCGCACGCCGCTGCGGCTCGATTGCATCCGCGCCACCAGTTATCATGCGAACACCGCAGCCGGAACCAAGCCGGTGATCGTAGATAATCTCAAACTCGACATCACTGGCCAGCAAGTATTGCTCGTCGACGATATTCTCGACACCGGCAACACGCTCGCCGCCGTGAAGCAATTGTTGCTCGCCAAGGGAGCAGCCTCGGTCCGCACCTGCGTACTCCTGGACAAAGCAGCCCGCCGCGTCGTGCCCTATAAGGCGGAGTACATTGGTTTTGAAATCCCCGACCATTTCGTCGTCGGGTATGGGCTCGATTTTAATGAGCGTTACCGGAACCTGCCGTGCATTGGGGTTTTGAAGCCAAAATATTACACCGGGAAGCAGGAGGAAAATGCCTTGCACTCCCCTGCGCTGGGCTTTTCCTTGCCGGTTCGCGCACGGAGAGGTGGCTGAGTGGTCGAAAGCAGCGCTTTGCTAAAGCGCCGTAGGTGTAAAAGCCTACCGGGGGTTCGAATCCCCCCCTCTCCGCCATTTTCCGCTCTGACGAGCTTCGGTTGACACGGCCCCTCTACTAAACGCAAAGGTGTTCGTGCAGGACCGAGGTGGTGAGCGAAAGATGCCCTGCGAAGCCTTGGCGTAGCAGGGCTGGAAATACTCCAAATCTGCGATTACTGATTCCTGCCCTGACCCACCGCGAAGCTGGACCTGCGAAGTATCGGATTAGAGCACATGTATTACGTTGATCGCATCAAACGTTCCGCCCGAGGTGGTGCAACCGGAGCCCGCCCCTGTTGAAAAGACTCCTCGCGGAGTCGACATTCCGGCAGAAGAAAAACTGCGGCAGAAATTGTCGACGTGGGGCCGCCGTCATGGATTCTGGAAATGAATGATAAACTCAGAAATCATAACCGACCTAGCGCAGACAATCCGAAGGGGTCAGATAATCCGAAGGGAGACAATCCGAAGGGGTCAACAACGGTCTTTCAGGCGAGCTTAAATTGAGAATTTTTTAGGAGCCGGTTTAGGAGGACGATGAGTTTTCGCATCACGGCGGTAAGGGCGAGTTTCTTGGGCTTTCCAGCCTTGAGGAGCCGTTGATAAAACGTCTTGAGGATCGGGTTGAAACGCGTGGCCACGTGGGCGGACCTTGAGTGCACACGGCAAACCTGGACTCGCCCGCCGCGAATCATCCGCAGCCCGCGATGTTGCCCGCTGTCTTGATTATAGGGCACGACGCCGGCGAGCGCACCGATCTCATTGTCTTCGAGTCGGTCCAACAAACCACGACACGCATCGCTCCAAACTTGGGCGCAGGTCTGAGCCTTACCGGCTGCGGAGATTTTGGGCGAGGCGCAGAATATCGGCAAGGACCCCCGCTGCGGTCACGTCGCCGCCGGCTCCTGCGCCGCGGACAACCAAGGGATACTGCTTGTAGCGCTCGGTGTGGAAAGCAACGAAAGCTTCCGAACCACGCAAGGTCGCGGCGGGATGCGTCGCCTCCACGCCGACGGGAGCGACGGTGATCTTCGCGCCGGTGGCTTCGGGTTCGATGCGGGCAAGATAACGGAGGGATTTACCCTCAGCTTTCAATGCTTGCACGCGAGCCGCCATCTCGGCGTCGATACTGGTGAGTGCTTGGAGAAATTTCTCCGGATCATTCTCGGCGAGATGCTTCGCCGGCACAAAAGGTTCGAGCACGACATCATCGAGATTGAGGGAAAGACCGAGTTCGCGGGCGAGAATCAGCGCCTTGCGCGCAACATCGAGGCCGGAGAGATCGTCGCGGGGATGCGGCTCGGTGTAACCGAGTTCCTTGGCCCGACGGACGGCCATGGCGAGCGGGACGCCCGAGACGAGTTGCTCGCACAGGTAACCCAGCGTGCCGGAGAAAGCCCCTTCGATGCGGATGACGCGATCGCCGGTGCGCACGAGATTTTTCAAGGTCTCGATGACGGGCAGCGCCGCGCCGACCGTCGTTTCGTAATGGTAGGCGCGGTAATGGCGGCGCGCAGTGGCGAGCAGCGCCTCGCGTTGGGCGATCGGCAGTGCGAGGGGAATCTTGTTGGCCGAGACGACATTGATGCCCTGCGCAAAAGCCTCCATGTAGATTTCGTCCATGCCGGGAGAGCCCGTGCAATCGACGAGCACGGGGTTGGGTCTTTGCGCGAGCGTGGCGAGTAGCTGTGTGACGCTCTGTTTGGTCCCCTCACCCGCCAAATATTTTTCCAACTGTGCCGAGGCTTCGGCCGGCGGAATACTATGCGTGGCAATAAATCCGCCGCGACTACCGGCAATACCCACGAGCCGCACCTGCACATCATGGTGGGAGCGAAGCGCGGTTTCCTGGGCGGTGAGTTGACGAAGCAAACTGCCACCGACAATGCCTCGGCCGACGAGCAGCATGCTGAGCTCAGCGTGGGCGAGATTAAATGCGGCATGAACCGTGCGGACCGCCAGCGTCGTGTTATCCGCATCGACCACGCAGGAAATGCTGCGAGCGGAGGCGCCTTGCGCAAGAGCCCGAACCTGAATGCCGACGCTCCCGATGGAATTGAGCATGCGCCCGGCGACATTGGGTTTCCGGCCCATGGATTCGGCCACCAAAGTAATCAGGGAAACGGGGGAGAGAATCGGACCAAGCGAGAGATCGTTCTGCAGCATCTCGGGCGCGAGCGTTTTCTTGAGGATCTGAAGCGCACGCTCTTCATCGGCCAACGGGACGACCACCGAGAAAGTCTGACCGAGGGTTGATTCGGTCGTGAGCCACACCCGGACGCTGGCGCCATCGAGCGCGGCGAGAATGCGGCTGGCGATGGGGCGGCCAGGACCCGTGCGGCGAGATTGCACCCCGATGAGGGAAAGTTGCTCCAAGCTGGTAACGCACGTTGGGCGACTCGGGTCGGGATGACCCACGGCGTCGATGCGAGTACCGGGAGCATCAGGTTGCGTGGTACTGCGAATAACCAGCGCGGCCCCGCAATCACGCAGCGGGATAATGGTGCGCGGGTGAAACATCCGCGTGCCGAAATAGGCGAGCTCGAGCGCTTCGTCGTACGAGAGGCGGTCAACCGGCGCGGCTTCGCGCACGAGGTTGGGATCGGCCGTCATGACGCCGAGCACATCGGTCCAGACGGTAACCGCTTCCGCCTTGAGCAGCGAGGTGATGAGCGTCGCGGTATAATCCGACCCGTTACGACCGAGTGTCGTCGTGTGCCCATCACGCGTGCGACCGAGAAAACCCGTGATAATGGGAATCGAACCCGCCGGCCACTTGGCCAAAGCGAGGGCGAATTTCTCAAGCGTCGGAGTGATTTCCACCGTGGCCGAACCATGTTGGGAATCCGTGACCACGAAATCGCGGGCATCGACGGCAAAGGAAGGTGTACCGCGCTCCGACAAGGCACGAGCCACGAGCGCGGACGAGAGGCGTTCGCCGGTGCTTATCACCGAGTCGAGTGAGCGGGGCGAGCATTCCCGGGTAAGCTCAATCCCGGAGAGCAAACGCTCAACCGGCAGCAGGACCTCGTCGAGGTCGGCCTTGAAGGCGCGCAGGGCGTGGGCGGAGAAAAGCGGGCGTGCAATGGTCATCGCCAGCTCGCGGGCGCGGCCCAGCTCAGTCCGGGCTTGGGCTATTTCACCTTCGGCGGCGGAGTTGGCCGCGAGGATGAGCCAATCGGTCGAGTCACCAAGAGCAGAAACCACCACGGCCAAAGGGCGTGGGGCGGCGATGATGAGATCGAGGACGCGGGGAAGACGACCGGGAGTACCAAGGGAGGTGCCGCCGAATTTGTAGACTTGCCAGGGGGTGCTCATGTGCGGGGGGCGGGAAGACGGAGTGCGCGGTTTACGATGGCGGCGACTTGCTGCCATTCAATCAGGAAGGCGTCATGCCCGTGTGGGCTCTTCAGTTCGATCCGCTTCACGTGGCTGCCGGTCGCCCGTAATTGTTTGGCCAACTGGGCCGACTGGGCCGGAGTGAAGAGTTGATCCGTGTTCACGTGGACGATGAGGGAAGCAGCGCGAATGCGGGAGAGCGCGGATACTTTTTGACCGGGCAATGGCCGCAACAAGTCATGGTGGTCCATCGCATCGAGCAATAATTCGTAGCAAGTGCCCGTGAAACGGTTTTTCAGTTTCTTCCCTTGATGCTCGAGATAACTCTGCACGCGGTATCCCTTGGCGCGACGGACCGGCGGGAGGTTGCGGTGTTGTTTGAGTTCAAGACCGGGCTCAGCGCGATAAGTCAGCATGGCCAGTTGGCGGGCGATTTCGAGACCGCGACTGACATGATGCGGATAACCGGGATCGAGCCGGAGAATTTCGCGAGCCACATGATTCCAACCGATGATCCACGCACTGGAGGCGGCGCAAGTGGCGATGGGGAGCAGACGCTCGAACCGTTCGGGATCGAGCGCGGCGAGCGAGAGCACGACCATGCCACCCAACGAGCCACCCGCAGTCAGATGGACGCGGCGGATACCGAGATGATCGAGGCCTTGAATGATCGCACCGGCAATATCCAAGGATGTCAGGGTGATGCGCGGGCCACGCGGGAAACCGGCCACCCCGGGCGCGCTGCTGCCGTAGAATGAACCAAGATTATTGAAACAGATAATGCGGTAGCGATTGGGATCGAAAGCGCGACCGGGCCCGATCAACGGCTCCCACCAACCCCCGGCCCCGCCCGCTTGCGCGCCACCGGTCAACGCATGCACGATCAAGACGGTGGAAACATCAGGCTTCGGGTTTTCGGGAGTGTCGCCCACGGGGCCCCACCACCAGACATGTTGACGATGCTTGCGCACCACTCCCCCGCGCTCGAGGGGAAAGTCCGGCAACCGCAGGTCGAATACGTGCGGGGTTGAGCAAACCGGTTGGGAGCGAGGGGTGGGCATACTAACCTAGGCGTGGATAAAACGGTTGCAGGGCGTTAAAGGGATCGGGCGGATAGAATCGGGGGAGGCTCACCGGTTTGGGCGAGCCAAAGCCATCGCCCAAAAACCAAGGGCGAGCAATCATGGCGCGTGTCATATCACCAGCGAGAAAGAGGGGCGTGTCATATATTAAGCCCCCAGTAAAACAGACCGAACGGGTAGTTTCACAACAGGGCTGCTCCCGGAAGTGAAAGCTCCCTTCAAGCGGGCGGAACGCGCCAACCCAAGGAACCGCCTCACAAAATGAGATCGGGCGGCACGTTAGCGAGGGCGTCTTCCATCGTGGTCAGGCCTTCTTTCACCTTCAGCATGGAATCTTGATGCAGCGTTTTCATGCCGCTGCGCATGGCCGCACGCTTGAGTTCAGCGATCTCCACTTTCTTGTTGATAGCTTCGGTGATGCTCTCGGAATTCACCATGAGTTCGTGGATACCCACCCGCCCCTTGTAGCCGGTGCCGCCGCAAAGATGACAACCGCCAGGGGTCGCCTTGTAGATCTCCCCGCTCCAACCAATCGCTTTTTCGAGAATGTCCTTTTCCCGGCCTTCAGGCAGGTACTTCACTTTGCAGTTTTTGCAGGCGCGGCGGAGCAAACGTTGCGCGACCACACAGACGAGCGAAGCGGAGATATTGAAAACCTCGATGCCCATCTCGGCGAGCCGAGTAATCGTGGAAGGAGCGTCGTTGGTGTGGAGTGTGGAGACGAGCAAGTGACCCGTCAAAGCCGCCTCGACGGCGATACCGGCGGTTTCTTCGTCGCGAATTTCGCCCACGAGAATGATGTCCGGATCCATCCGAAGATAACAGCGGAGCGCCCGGGCAAAGGTCAGTCCGATCTGCCGGTTCATCTGCATTTGATTCACGCCCGCGAGAGTGTACTCAATCGGATCCTCGGCTGTTTGGATATTAACATCCGGCGCGTTGATTTCACCGAGTGCGGAATAGAGCGTCATGGATTTGCCAGAGCCCGTGGGTCCGCAATGCAGAATCATCCCGTACGGTTGGCGGATACATTCGCGGTATTTCGCGAGATTCTCCTCCGAAAAACCCAGAGCGGTCAGCGGAAGCGTGCTCTTTTGTTTATCCAGGATACGCATGACGATTTTCTCGCCATGATTCATCGGACCGGTGGCGACCCGCAGATCGATGTCGATGTTCTTCTTGGTGTATTTCTTGAAAACGATGCGCCCGTCCTGCGGAAGCCGGCGCTCGGTAATATCCAGATTACACATGATCTTGAGACGGGAGACCATGGCATTGGCCGCTTGCTTGGGGAGACGAAGTTTCTCCAGGCAGACGCCATCGATGCGATAACGGATCAACAAATCCTTTTCCATCGGTTCGATATGAATATCCGAAGCGCCACTGATATAAGCATCCTCAATAATGCGGTTGGTCAGTTGGATAATCGGAGCGGATTCTTCATTCTCCAGATCCTCGGCCTTAACATCGCCGCCCGCCGGAGTGTAGGCGGTCCCGATGAGTTCAGCCACTTCCCCGATATCGACCGTGTGGGTTTCCTGCAACCCCACTCCGGGCTTGGATGCTTTGAAATATCGTTTAAGCAATTCCTCTAAAAATGAAGCCGGCGTGATGCTCACTTCCTCGATGTGCAGCTCCGTGATCTGCTGAAACGCCTCGCGCTTGGCGTAATCCAGGGGATTCGTCATCAGCACCGCGACCCCATGATCGCCGATGCGCTTATAAGGGAAGATGCCTTCGCGGCGAATAACCGCCTCGCCAGTGATTTCGACCAATTTCTCTTCCACTTCGGCTTCGGTCAACGCGGTGATCAGAGGGAGATTGGTGAATTTGGCTACGAACCGCGCCATATCTTCTGCTCCCAACTGAAACTTCGGATCGAGCATCCGCTGAATAAGTGCAGCGGAATATTCGGCCACTTCTTTGAGCACGCCGAGATCCTTGGGCGTGAAATGGCCGCTGGTGCCGGCGCTGGGCTCTTTGTTGAGCAGCTGAATCGCACCGATGATGGTATTCGCCTTCAGGGGCACGGTGAGCATCGAGCTCACCTCAAAACCCACGTTCATGCTCTTGAGGTTGGCGGCTTCGGCTCCGCGATTATTGAAGAACATCGGCTCACCGGTGTTGATCACCTTGCCGACATGGCCGGTGCCCGCCGCCAATTTGAGCGCGAGTAATTGCCGGGTCGTTTCCTTGAAATGCCCTTCCTTCTCCTTGTCCTGCCCCCAAAGCGTGGGGGAATAATAAACGTGCTTGAAGGCAATTTCGCCCCCTTCCAGCAGATAAATCGTCATCGATTGCGCCTGCAGCGCCTCCACGACTTTACTGGCGGTTAACTCGATCACCGAGGCGACGTCTTCGCGGCTCGGCTGCGGCTTGGAAATGATCTTGATCAGGAGCGAACGCCGAAGCGCGCCAGTGAGGTTGCTTTGGGAGGCCATGGGAGGGGGAGTAATTGATTTGCCCGAAAAGAAAAAAGGGAGATTCGCTCTTTAAGGGACGAGTTGCGTGAATTACGTTCTTGCCAGTAGTTTAAATAAAACCCGTGGTCGAGGAGAACTTTCTGATGCATGCGCGACTGGTTTAAAATGGTCTGGCAAAAACTACGGAACGCCCCCGGTTCAGACCGGGGAAATGACTCCGGAGCTCAAGGCGAAGCTGCGGCGGCGGATTTTCTCCAGCGCCGGCATGGCTTCACCATCATCACGCGCAATTGGCGGAGCCCCCGCGACCGCCGGGATGAGATCGACCTGATCGCACGCGATGGCGAGGTCTTGGTTTTCATTGAAGTGAAGGCGCGCTCCCTCAATGCGCTCGTGCCCGGCTATTTCGCGATCGATAAGCGAAAAAAACGCGTCCTCCGCCGGGCCGTTCACACCTATCTCACCGCGCTCAAAGACCCGCCACGCACCTTCCGTTTCGACGTCGTGGAGGTGGCCCACAGCGAACGCCTGCCGACGCAATGCCTGCATTTCGAAAATATCCCGCTCTTCCCGAAAGGTTATCATGTCGCCCGACAAAACGGTTCACTGGACCAAGCGGCACCCAATAAATAAACCGGCAGCCTGCGGAAACCCGGTCTTTTCCTCTTTCAGGCCGCCGATTGTTTGGCGTGTGTCACCTAAGAATTAATTCCTTGCTGCACCCGCGCCGGGCCGAACACCCTGCCAGCCATGGCTGAAACCGAAAATCATCCGTTTTTGCACGGGCTGAGCAAACACCGCGGCTCCCCGCCCACCGCCGTCGTTATCTTTGGCGCCTCGGGGGATCTGACCGCACGGAAATTGATCCCCGCCATCTACAATTTGGCCTGTGATGGTCTCCTGCCGGCTGATTTCTATCTGATAGGTTTCGGCCGAAAACCGATTCCTGATGGGGAATTTCAAAAGATGGCGGCTGATGCGATCAAGGAATTTTCCCGTCGCGAACTCAAAGAAGATGTCTGGGCCCGCTTGGCCGCGCGCACGCTCTACGTCAGTGGTGGGTACGACGAAAAAGCCGCCTACGATCGACTGGCCGCGCGCATCACCGAGCTCGACCAGCAGATTGGTCAGCAATTGCAGCCGTTGTTTTATATTTCGACGCCCCCGACTGTGTTCGCGCCGATCATTCAGAATCTCGGTGCCAGCGGCCTCGCCTCCCGCCATCTCCGGCAGCGCAACCAGTCGAAAGTCATCATCGAAAAACCCTTTGGCCGGGATCTGGCCAGCGCCCAATCATTGAATCGAGCCCTCAATGCGGTTTTCGAGGAATCCCAGGTTTTCCGGATCGATCACTACCTTGGCAAGGAAACGGTGCAGGATCTGCTCGTCCAACGTTTCGCCAATTCGATTTTCGAACCGCTCTGGAATCATCACTTCGTGGAGTCCGTCCAGATCACCGTCGCCGAACAAGTCGGCGTGGAAGCCCGCGCCGGTTATTACGAGCAGAGCGGTTGTCTGCGCGACATGATTCAAAATCACACGATGCAGTTGCTCGCGCTCACCGCGATGGAGCCGCCTGCTTCGATGGATGCCGAGTCGGTCCGCGATGAAAAAGTGAAAGTACTCAAAGCCATCCAGCCGCTCCGGCTCGGGCCCGGCGGCGATGTGGCTCGCGCCCAATACAGCGATGGCGTCATGGGCGGGAAACCGGTGAAAGGTTATCTGCAAGAAGACGGGGTGCAGGCCGATTCCGGCACTGAAACCTACGCCGCGCTCCGCTTGAACATCAACAACTGGCGCTGGCAGGGTGTACCTTTCTACCTGCGCTCGGGGAAACGCATGGCACGGCGCGTCAGTGAAATCGCGATTCGTTTCAAGCGCGCTCCCGGCAAGCTGTTTGCCGAATCTGATCGTTTCCTCCTCGCGGCCAACACGCTCTCTTTCCAAATCCAGCCGGATGAAGGCTTGAGCCTGATCTTGAACACCAAGATTCCCGGCCTCGAAACCCGCACGCAGCCGGTGAAGATGAATTTCAAATACGCCACGACCTTCGGTTCCAACACTCCCGAAGCCTACGAACGGCTGGTGCTCGACGCCATGATCGGTGACGGCACCCTCTTCATCCGGGGCGACGAGACCGAGCGTTCCTGGCAACTCTGCACCCCGGTGCTCGACTACTGGCGCGAGCAGGGCCGCGAAGGCATGGACCGTTATGCCGCCGGCTCGTGGGGTCCCCAAAACTCCGCTGATCTGCTCGGAGCTAACGACCACTGCTGGCGCGAGCCCTGAGTCCCCATGACTGAAGTTTTCAAGGCCTTGCCCGGTCTCGATGTGCCCGTCGGAAAAATCGCCGAGGGCTTCGTGAAACTCTGGGAGGATTCTCCGGCAAAAGAAAGCCGGGCCGTGCAGCTAAATCTCGTGCTGCACCTCGGCAGCAACACCACGCCTGCCGATGCGGAAGTGCAGTTTCAAAACACGCTGCGCTTCGCCCATCGCTACCCGTGCCGCGTGGTGGTGCTGTGCCCGGACTTTGCCGAAGCCGCGCCACCGGAGATTCGCGCCAAGATTTACGGCGAATGCTTTTTCGGAAAATCGAAGAGTGACACCCGGTGCGTCGAGTTTGTTTTTCTCCACTACACCATGGCCGCACGGTGCTATCTGGAAAACCAAGTCTCGGTCTGCCTCTCCACCGACATGCCGCTCTATTACTGGGCGCATCGTTTCACCAGGGTTCATCGCATGGCCGACTATCACTATCTGCTGACCCGGTCCAAGCGCATCCTGTTCGACAGCGCGGTCGTTCCCCCCGAGTCGTTCACTTATCCGTGGCCCAACCAGTCAGCGATGCGGGATCTCGCTTACACCCGCACCCTCCCGCTCCGCCAAAATTTCGGCCAATTTCTCAGCCGGTATAATCCAACGCTCATCACGAGCGGCCTGCAGGCCGTCACTCTTCGGCATCTAAGCCCGGTCGCGGCCGAAGCCAGTGCGCTGCTCAATTGGATTAAAAAAGGCCTGGTCCGCAGCGGCGTTGAGCTGACACCCATTCAGTTTCAGTTATCAACTGCACTGGCCACCGGTAGTTTCGAGCTGCAATTCACGTACGCCGACCCACGCAAAAAATTCCACTGGCAGGCTGACTTGGAAAAGAAAGAAGCCATCTTCGAGGGGGATCTCGGCACTGGCCGGACGACCCTCACGGTCGGCGCACAGTTGCTCATCCCCGAGCTGATGTTGTCCGAAGCGATGTTTTTTTAAGGCGAGGTCAGTCGGGATTTGTCATTATGTTTCGTCGTAGGGCCGCCCCTTGTGGGCGCGCCGCCTTCACGCATAACGGCACGGTCACAAGGGCCGGCCCTACAAAACCAAAGTCATTTGAGACCTCGCCGCCCCACCCTCACTTGTGATCCCACGGCAGCGACACTTGGATTTTTTTGAATTTCCAGAGACGGACGACTTCAAACATTTTGCCCGGATTGCAAATCCCGAGAGGATCCAGCGCCTGCTTGACCGCCTGCATCGCTTTCACCTGTGCCGGCCGGTGCTGGATCCGCAGAAAAGGCGTCTTCGCCAGTCCGATGCCATGCTCCCCGGAAATCGCGCCACCCAGCGCGACGACGGTCTTCATCAGTTTTTGCACCGTCGCTTCGGCACGTTTCGTCTCCTTGGCATCCGCGCGATGATACATGATATTCACATGCAGATTGCCGTCAGCCAGATGACCGAAGGTCGGAATATGAAGTTTTGAACTGCGCTTTAATCCGGCCAAAAACCGCGCAAACTTTTCATAGCTGCGCATCGGCACCACGATGTCCTCGTTCAGTTTGGCATCACCCAGTTCAAACATCGCTCCGGAGCATTTGCGCCGCACCGCCCAGAGTGCCTCAGCTTCCTCGCGACTGCGCGCTTCCGTGTGCGCCACCGTACTGGCTTGCGCCCACGCGAGCACCGTCGGTTTCAACTCCGCGATTTCGCTCACCCCGCCGGCGAATTCCAACAGGATAACCGGCCGACCTTCCTGCCCCGGGAAAACGGTTTTGCCCGTGGCCCGCTCTGCACAGAGCACGCTTTCCCGATCGAGAAATTCGCAGATCGCCGGCTGTACACGGGCGCGAAAAAGCGATCGCGCTGCTTGGAGGGCGCTGACTTCATCGGCAAACGCGGTGAGTAAAGTCCAGCGACTCGCAGGTTGCGGGATGAGCTTCAACACAGCACCGGTGACGACCCCGAGCATACCTTCGCTGCCAATCCACAGATCGCGCAAATTGAAACCCGCGGAAAATTTCTTTGTCGCCGTCCCCCACTCCACGAATTCTCCCGTGGGCAAAAAACCGCGCAGGGCGATGACAAAGTCGCGCGTCACGCCATATTTGCCCCCGTGCATCCCGCCGGCGTTGCAGGCAATATTGCCGCCGATGGTGCAATATTCCTTCGAGGAGGGATCGGGGGGATAAAACCAGCCGGATTTTTGCGCGGCCCGCTGAAGATCACCCGTTTTCGCGCCGGCTTGGACGTGCGCCATACCAGCGTCTTCGTCGATGCGGATTTTTTTTAACTTCAGCATGTCGATCACCCAGCCGCCGCGAACCGGGGCCGCAGAGCCCATCAAGGTGGTGCCCCGACCGCGCACGGTGACGGGCACGCGATACTTGTTAGCCAAGGTGAGCACGATCCCAATGGCCGCCTCCGTTCGTGGGGTGATCACTGCGGCCGGCAGGAAGGAAACTTTGCTGCTATCAAATGACGCGGCCCAGCATGCTTGGGTTGAAAAATCGACCTGATTGCCCAAACGGCGGCGTAACTGAATAGTGGCTGAGGCGAAAGGTTTCATCAGTTATTAACCCAGCCTAGCTTTCGATACACTTCAACCTCATTAAGATAGCAGGAAACGTCGAAAAATCAGTCAGCCCGGGTTAAAAGACGTTTTAGGATAAACCTTCATCAGGATGTGGCGATAGAGAGTAATTAGGGCACATCGCTTTGCCTAACTTCATGAACCGTTCTACACCGCCAAATGCTAGTGCACGAAATAATCGTATACTCATCGTTGATGATAATCCGGCTATTCATGCCGATGTGCGGAAGATTTTGTGCCCACCAGTAAGCATTACTGCACAAGCCTTGGATGATTTTGAAGCGGAGTTGTTGGGCAGTGCACCTGCCCCAGTACGTAAGGTCGCGGCCTTTGAGGTCGACTCCGCCCATCAAGGACAAGAAGGACTCGAGCTATTGAAACAGGCGGTCGCCGCAGGTCGTCCCTATGCCATGGCCTTTGTCGATGTGCGGATGCCCCCTGGTTGGGATGGCGTCGAAACAACCATCGAGCTATGGAAAGTCGCGCCCGATCTTCAGGTCGTGATCTGCACGGCCTACTCGGATTACTCCTGGGATGATATGCTCGCCAAGCTGGGCAGCTCTGACCGACTGCTCATTCTAAAAAAACCTTTTGATACGATCGAAGTTCTCCAACTGGCAAATTCGCTGACTGAAAAATGGGACTTGCTCCGACAGGCCAAGGCGAATGCCGAGGCCTTGGAGACGCGCGTGCGCGAGCGCACCGCCGAACTGGAATCAGTCAACGCCAACCTCCAGCAAGAGATCGTTCGCCGCGCCCAGATTGAAACCGATTTAAAGTTAGCCAAAGAACTGGCGGAAAGCGCAGATCGCGCCAAGAGCGCATTTCTGGCCAACATGAGCCATGAGATCCGCACCCCGATGAATGGCGTTATCGGGATGGCCTCCCTGTTGTTGGACAGTCCTCTCGACGCTGAACAACGCGATCTCGCCAACACCCTCGTACAAAGTAGCGAAGGCTTGCTGACCGTCATCAATGATATCCTCGATTTCTCCAAAATTGAAGCTGGTCAGCTAACGCTCGAGTACATCGATTTCAATCTCGCCGAACAAATTCGCATCCCGCTTGAACTGCACTCCGGACCGGCTGCCACGAAGAGGGTGGAATTGATCATCGATCTGGATCCTTCAATTCCAGCCGTAGTCTGTGGCGACCCCATGCGGCTGCGTCAGATCGTCCTCAATCTTCTCGGCAATGCGATCAAGTTTACGGCGGAAGGGGAAGTCTCCGTTAAAGTCACCGATGCGACGAACAAAGAAGACGCACTCACTCTACGTTTTGAAATCACTGACACGGGTCTGGGCATTTCGGAGGAAGTGCAGGCGAATCTTTTCCGGCCATTTGTCCAAGCGGACAGCTCCACCACTCGCAAATATGGGGGCACCGGACTCGGACTGGCGATCAGCCGTCGTTTGGTGGAACTGATGCAGGGCCAAATTGGCGTGAGCAGCAAACCGGGCGAAGGCGCCACCTTTTGGTTTACCGCCAAATTTAAAAAAGCGGCCAGCAGTTCTGCTCCGACCAACCCTGCGCCCGCTCCACTCCAAGGTCGGAAAATTTTGGTGGTCGATGATAATGCCACCAGCCTACAACTAATTGACCGCCTGATCAAGAGCTGGGGAACCACCCCACGAACTTTTCAATCACCGGGTGCCGCCCTCCTCGAATTGCAGCAGGCCGCCGCGTTGGAACCCTACGAACTTGTGGTCATCGACCACCATATGCCCGGAACCGATGGAATTAAATTAATCAGCCAGATAAAAAACGACCTTAAGCTGCAAAATCCGTCGCTCGTCCTGCTCACTTCCCGAAGTGAACGCCTCGCCAATGAAAGCCTGGAAGCGATGGGCCTCTGTGCCTGTGAATTGAAACCCATCAATCCCGAAAAATTTAAAAATGCCTTGGTACAGGCTATGGTAAACCAACGCCCCGCCACTTGCCCGGCCTTCGTCACCACCCCCGCGCCCCAGACCGTACGGCGGGATATTAACATCCTCGTCGTCGAGGATAATAAAATTAATCAAAAGGTTATCCGCCTCCTCATGGATCGGTTGGGCTACAACATCGACATCGCCAACAACGGCTATGAAGCCATCGCCGCCTTGAATCGCAAACGCTACGCCCTCGTCTTGATGGACGAGCAAATGCCCGAAATGGACGGCTTGGAAGCCACCCGCCAAATCCGCCAAGCGCAGGCCGCCAAATCTCCCTATTTCCCTCCGGGAATTAAAATTATCGCGATGACGGCCAAGGCCATGACCGGTGATCGGCAAGCCAGTCTGGATGCGGGCATGGATGACTACCTCTCCAAACCGGTGTCGCCCGATGCCCTGCAAGCGATGTTGCTCCGCTACTTGACGCCGGAAAAAAACTGCGCACTTGCCTGATGAATTCATCTTCTCCCCCCACTTTGCCTGTAGCTGGGCGGGCTCCGCTTTCGGACCATTTGCTCGTCACCAGTCTACTGAACATCATACCGGATTCGCTCTATTTCAAAGACCGGAAATCCCGCTTCACGGCCATGAACGCAGCGTTCGTGAAAGTACTGGGCCAGAAATCCAAGGCCGACATCCTCGGCAAAACCGACTTCGACTTCTTTGACAAAATCCCCGCCCTCGCCGCCTACGAAGAAGAGCAGACGATTATCAATTCCGGACAACCCATGCTCGGAAAATTCGAAAAAAAAATCTGGCCGGATGGTCGCGTCACTTGGGTTTATACCAAGAAGTTTCCGCTCCTAAATCCTGAAGGAGAGATTATCGGTACCTTCGGCTTCAGTCGCAACATCACCCAGACCAAGGAACTGGAAACGACGCTCGAAAAAAAGCACCAGGAGCTGGTCTGCACCTCCCGTGCTGCCGGCAAAGCCGAAGTCGCGACCGGAGTGCTCCATAACGTCGGTAACGTGCTGAACAGTCTCAATGTTTCCGCGTCGGTCATCGCCACCGGTTTCCGACAATCCAAAACCGAGAGCTTGGCCAAACTCTGCCAGCTCTTGCGCGATCACGGGACCGATCTCGGGAATTTCATCACCGTTGACCCCAAAGGAAAAAAAATCCCCGAATTTATTGATTCCCTCGCCCAGCACTTCCACAGCGAACGGGATCGACTCCTGCAGGAATTAACCTCCCTCCAAGCGAACATCGATCACATCAAGGAGATTGTCTCCATGCAACAAGCGTACGCCACCACGGTCGGCACCGTAGAGACGCTGCAGGCCGCGTCGCTCATGGAAGATGCCCTCCACATGAACTCCACCGCGCTCGAGCGACATGTCGTGCACGTGGTGCGCGATTTCCAAGCGGTTCCCCCGGTGATCGCGGAAAAAAACAAAGTTCTCCAAATCCTCGTCAACCTCATCCGCAACAGCAAATATGCCTGCGATGAAACCGGCCGGCCTGACAAGACAATGACGCTCAGTGTCGGCCCCGGTGAACCCGGTTATGTTCGCCTGATCGTGCAGGATAACGGCATCGGCATCGCGCCCGAAAACCTCAAACATATCTTTCAACACGGCTTCACCACCAAAGCCACGGGACACGGGTTTGGCATTCATTCCAGCGCGCTCGCCGCCAAGGAAATGAAAGGTTTTCTTACGGTTTACAGCGAAGGAATCGGCCAAGGGGCCGCCTTCACCCTGGAATTACCCACGGCCCCGAGAGTGCCGCAGAATTGATCAGGCCTCCCCCAAGCACCCTCTTGCCATGACTGCTCAATCCCCTAGCTCCCCTTCTTCCAGCGAGAAGAGCTCCGTCCTTTCAAACCAAATTATCATGGCCGCGCTCCTCGAGCACGCCCCTTTCCGGATATTCTTTAAAGATGTGGATCGTCGTTTTATTGCCGTCGGCCGGGAAAAACTGCGATGGCACGGCTTCACGATTCCGAGTGAAATCATCGGAAAATCCGACGACGAACTCTGTTCATCTGAACACGCGCAGCGTTCCCGTGATGAAGAAGATTACATTTTGCGCACGGGGGAGACCGTCGTGGGCGCAGATGAAAAAAACATCGGGAACGACGGGGAGATAAACTGGGGCCGTTCAACCAAACTACCCTTGCGCGATGAACAAGGTCAGATCATCGGCACCTTTGGTTACTCCGATGATATCACCAAGGAGAAAGAACTCGGCGAATCCTTGAATAAAATTACCACAGCCATGGTCGACGCTTCCCGGATGGCAGGCATGGCCGAGGTCGCGACGGGCGTGTTGCACAATGTCGGCAATGTGCTGAACAGCCTCAATGTTTCCTCCTCCATTGTCACCTCGGGTCTGCGTCAGTCGAAGGCCGAAAGTCTCGCCAAAGTCGGCCTAATTCTGCGCGAACACCGCCATGATCTGGGTCATTTTCTCACGGAAGACCCCAAGGGCAAACGCGTGCCGGAATTCCTCGAATCACTCTCACAACACTTCAGCACTGAACGCACCCGCTTACTCGAGGAAATTGAGGCGATGTGCAAAAACATCGATCACATCAAAGAGATCGTCTCGATGCAGCAGTCCTACGCGAGCGTGGCGGGAAATACCGAACCACTCGAGCCGGCCTCCTTGATGGCAGATGCCTTGCGCATGAATGGTGACACCCTCGGTCGTAACCTGATCAAAATCACCCAAGACTTTCCGACCGTGCCAAAAATCATGGCGGAGAAAGGCAAAGTGTTACAGATCCTCGTTAATCTCATCCGCAACAGCAAACACGCCTGCGATGAAACGGGACGCCCCGACAAGGATATCACGCTGCGCGTCGCCCTCGGCGAACTCGGCCGGGTGTTACTCATCGTCCAAGATAACGGTATCGGCATCCCGTCGGAAAATCTCACCAAGGTTTTTCAACATGGCTTCACCACCAAGGCCACGGGCCACGGCTTCGGTGTCCACTCCAGCGCCCTCGCGGCCAAGGAAATGAAAGGCAGTCTGACCGTCCACAGCGACGGACCGGGGCAAGGTGCGATCTTCACCCTCGAACTGCCCGCCGCCCCCCAAAAGCCGCACGCATGAGTCCTCCCCATGCGTATCGCCCTCACTCCTTCGCCCGCCATGGAAGAATCCATTCCGCTGCTCAGTCAGGCGCTCCTCCGCACCTTCCTGAAAAGTACGCCTGATAACATTTACTTCAAGGATCGGAATTCACGCTTCATCATCGTGAGCGACTCCTTCGTCAGGTATTGTGCCCAACAATCCCTCGCCGATATTATGGGGAAATCCGATTTTGATCTTTTCGATCAGGCCCATGCCCAGCCGGCCTACGACGACGAACAGGCCATCATCCGGACCGGAGAACCCATCCTCGGGAAACTGGAAAAAGAGATCTGGGCGGATGGTCGCGTGACCTGGGTCAATACCAGCAAAATGCCGCTGCGAGACATTTCCGGTAAGATCATTGGCACCTTTGGCATCAGCCGGGATGTCACCCGCGCCAAGGTGCTCGAGGCGACACTGGAAAAAAATCACAAGGAACTGATGGTTACTTCCCGCGTCGCCGGCAAAGCCGAGGTCGCCACCGGCGTCCTCCACAACGTCGGCAACGTCCTCAACAGTCTCAATGTTTCCACCTCCGTAATCGCCACCGGTTTCCGCCAAGTCAAAACCGACAGCCTGGCCAAGCTCTGCCTGTTATTGCAGGAGCACCGCGCCGAACTGGGCAGCTTTCTCTCGACCGACCCAAAAGGCCGGCGGGTCCCTGATTTCATCGCCTCGCTCGCTCAGCATTTCAGCGCGGAACGCGACCGCCTGCTCCACGAACTGTCCTCGCTCCAGAAGAACATCGATCACATCAAGGAGATCGTCTCCATGCAGCAGACTTATGCATTGATGGTCGGCACGGTGGAAACCCTGGATGCCGCGAACTTGATGGAAGACGCCCTGCGCATGAACTCCAGCGCACTCGACCGGCACGACGTTCAGGTCGTCCGCGAATACCAACCGACTCCGCCCGTCATCGCAGAGAAAAACAAGGTACTGCAGATCCTCGTCAACCTGATCCGCAACAGCAAATATGCCTGCGACGAGGTCGGACGTCCCGGCAAGTTCATCACCGTGAAAGTCACCCCCGGCGAGCCCGGTTATGCCCGACTCATCGTGCAGGACAACGGCATCGGCATCGCGCCGGAAAACCTCGCCAAGGTATTTACGCACGGTTTCACCACCAAGGCGACCGGGCATGGTTTTGGAATTCACTCGAGCGCCCTCGCGGCCAAGGAGATGAAAGGCGTCCTCACCGTTTACAGCGAAGGCCTGGGTCGGGGCGCCGTCTTCACTCTAGAATTGCCCGTCGCTCCACTCGCCCCACTACGGTGAGACCCCTCGCCACGGCCCGTTTTATTCCTATCCGCCCAACCGACTCCCGCCCATAAATCATATGCAACCACCCGCCACCCCCTCGTGCCCTGAGGCTCAACCGGATGCCGCTAGCCTCGACCCTGTTCTGATGGCCGCCCTGTTGGAAAACTTTCCCTTCCGCATATATTTCAAGGATTGCCAGAATCGTTTCATCGCCGTTGGCCGACAAATGCTGCTCTGGTATGGCTGCACCGAGACCGAGATTCTCGGCAAGACCGACGAGGAATTTTTGCCCACCGGGCAGGTGCAAGATGCCCTGGACGATGAAAACCAAATCCTGAAAACCGGTCAGCCGGTACTGAATCTGGAAAGGCAATTCACCTCCCCCACCGGCGAAGTCACTTGGGGCCTCATGAACAAAATGCCCCTCCGCAATGCACACGGAGAGATCATCGGCACCTTCGGTTACACCGAGGACATCACCAAGGAAAAGGAAATGAATCTCTCGCTGAAAAGCGTCCAGACCGCCTTGGTGGATGCGTCCCGCATGGCCGGCATGGCTGAGGTCGCCACCGGGGTGCTGCACAATGTCGGCAATGTGCTCAACAGCCTCAACGTCTCTTCCTCAATCATCAGCACCGGTCTGCGCCAGTCAAAGGCGGACAGCCTCGCCAAACTCGGGCAGCTCCTCCAGGAGCACTCCGAAGACCTTGGAAAATTTGTCACCGAAGATCCCAAAGGAAAAAAAGTTCCCGAATTTCTCGAATCCCTTGCCCAGCATTTCAGCGCCGAACGGGACCGCCTGCTGCAAGAAGTGGAGATGATGCAAAAGAACGTGGATCACATCAAAGAGATCGTCTCCATGCAGCAGACCTATGCGAGCATGGCCGGCATGGTCGAGCCACTGGATGCAGCCAGCCTGATAGAAGATGCGCTCCGCATGAACAACAGCACCCGGGGTCGGAATCTGGTCAAGATCACCCGGGACTTTCAACCCGTGCCAAACATCATGGCCGAAAAAGGCAAAGTGCTGCAGATCCTCGTCAATCTCATCCGCAACAGCAAACATGCTTGCGATGAAAACGGCCGCGAGCACAAGGAGATCACCCTGCGCGTGATCGCCGGAGAACCGGGCCGGGTACACCTCATCGTCAAAGACAACGGCATCGGTATTCCCGCAGAAAATCTGCTCAACATATTTCAGCATGGATTCACGACCAAAGCCGAGGGCCATGGATTTGGCGTTCATTCGAGTGCCACCGCCGCACGGGAAATGAAGGGCTCACTCACCGTCCAAAGTGACGGAGCCGGCCAGGGCGCGACCTTCATCCTCGATCTGCCGGTCGCCGATGCGTGGGCCCGGCCCAATACGACTTTGCCACTGTAGGCTGCGCCCGTTCCTCACGGCCGGTTGAGTTGAGCCTGTCCGTTATTCATCAGTGCACAGGGTGCGATACACGGCCACAATCCGTGATTTCTCACTCGCAAGCACACTGGCGTCCACTAGGCACGACCTTCCTCCATCGACATGCAACGCCTCCTCGTTCCCGCCCGCACCCTCATTGCCAATCGGGATTTTCTCGTTCTGCTGGTCTGCAACATTCTGCTCGGATTAGCCTACTCGTTCATCGCGCCGTTCATGTCGCTGTTCGGCACGCTGGAAGTGCACATGACCGAGATGGTGTTTGGCCTCTTCATGACCACGACGGTTATTAGCGCGATCGTGATCAGCACGATACTCGCGCGCTGGTCAGACACGCATCTCTCCCGTCGCGCGGTCCTCTCGTTCAGTTCATTCTGCGGCGCACTCGGCTATGGGGGCTACGCCTATTGCCGGGATGTCATTTGGTTAACCGTCATCGGTTCGACCCTGCTCGCGGTTGCGACCACGACATTCTCTCAGCTGTTCGCTCATGCGCGCGAATTACTCGCCCGTTCGCCAGTTCCCGCAAACGAGACTCCGCTCTATATGAATGTATTCCGGATGTTCTTCGCGCTCTCTTGGACGATTGGTCCCGCCCTTGGGGCGTGGGCCCTCACCGCGTGGTCCTATCAGGGGATTTTTCTCCTGGCCGCTGCCACCTTTCTCGTTCTGTTTGCCGTGATCCTCTGGCAAATTCCCTCGGTGCCGCCACCAGCAGCCAGTGCAGCCGCAAAAGCCAAACTCACTCCCTTGACCGAGGCCTTGCGTCGTCCTAATCTCTTGGCCTATTTTTCCGGTCTGACCCTCATCTGTGCCTGCGTCACCATGGGCATGATGAATCTGCCCTTGCTCGTACTCCAAGATCTGGCGGGTAATCAAAAGCAAATCGGCCTCTGCTATGTGGTCGCCCCGATTTTCGAACTGCCCTTCATGTTCTACTTCGGTTGGAAAGCCTCCCGCGGTGATCAGGCCAAAATCATGCGCTGGGGCGCGGGCATCGGTATCGTCTATTACGCACTGCTCGCCATGGTTCACGCTCCCTGGCATATCTATCCGGTGCAAATTCTCAGTGCGGCGATGATCGCCGTTACGTCGGGCGTCGCCATCACCTTCTTTCAGGACTATCTCCCCGGCCAGATGGGTACGGCCACCAACCTCTATTCCACGGCAACGCGGATCGGCTCGACCGCCGGCTATCTGGCGTTTGGTTTGCTCGCCCACCTCCTCGGACACCGGGGCGTCTTCGTGATTTGCACCGGACTCTGCGCGGTCGCCTTGCTGCTTTTCTATCTGTTCCGTCCCCGCAAAGCCAAAGCCGTAACCGCATCTCCCCCGTGACGTCGGCCGTTTTTTATTCAGTCAAATTTTGCTTCAATCAATTGGGATTGAATCCTAGCCCTGTCCGGTGCCCCCTCGCTGAGTCTCGCCGATTAAGGTGACGCGGTGGGCACGGACCGATGAATCGTGACATGTCGGTTATCACGCCGTCAAAAATGCGCGTGACGACTAGCATAAAATAATAATAGCCGAACCTTTAGAAAGTTCGGCTATTAAAACTGGCGGGATGGACGGGACTCGAACCCGCGACCTTCTGCGTGACAGGCAGACGCTCTAACCAGCTGAGCTACCACCCCGAAATCGGGAAAGAGGCGGAACGTAGATTCCGACTTAGGCAAGTCAAGCCGTTGTTTTCACTTTCATGCACCAGTGATTTTTCTGACAAAATACAGCGCATTTTGCCGATCTTGCGCGATTTGAGCGCGCAGCTCAGTTACACCAGAAAATTTCTTTTCCGGCCTCAAAAAATGCAGCCAATGGACCGTCAGCTTACTGCCCGGGCCCAGTGTGGTTTCGCCTAAAACATGTACTTCTAACAAAGGTCGGGTGTCCTGCCCAACCGTCGGTCGCAAGCCGTAGTTGGCAACCCCCAGACTGGTCTTGCCCGTCTCATCCACGATCGACACCACATAAACTCCATAGCTCGGGCGCAACTCGGGTTCCCACGCGAGATTCAATGTGGGAAATCCCAGCTCCCGGCCTAATCGCCGCCCTGTCTGCACGGTGCCCGTAGAAAAATACGAATAACCGAGCAAGGCGTTTGCTTCGGCCATTTTTCCGCCCGTGATCAACTCCCGAATCCGCGAACTGCTGATCGGTGCCCCGTCATGATTGAGTCGCGGCGCACTGAAGACCTTCACCCCAAACTTGCCGGTTTCCTGAATTAATAAGGCCACATCTCCTTCCCGCCCCCGACCAAAACGCCAGTTTTCCCCCACATAGATAACCGCCAACTGCGGCAGACTGCGCTGCAACAAGGGCACAAAATCCCGCGCACCGACCGCCGCAAACTCAGCGGAGAATTCCTGCTCAATTAGGAAATCGAGATCATATCGCGCCAGCACCTGCCGCTTGGCTGCTTGACTGAGTAGCAGGCGCGTAGGATTTTCTGGTCGCAGAAGCCGGCTGGGGTGTCCGCGAAAGGTGAGCACTCCCGCCAAGCCGTCACTGCTTCGCGCCGATTCAATGGCGGTCTCGAGGACGGATTGATGACCGCGATGCACCCCATCAAACATACCGATCGCCAAATGAGTGGGTTGCGCCGGGAGCGACACGGTTGCCAGGCCATCAAACTGTCGCAGCGCTCTCACAACGCCACACTGGGTGCCGCGTCACGAACCGGGATCAGGCGCTTTTCGATTTCGGCCAGTGACATCTCCTGGATCGCATCCAGCGTCGTACACTGAGTGATGTTAAATTTTCCGCTACCCGTCCGGCGCAGGGCCGAGAGATGCGCCCCGCAGCCGAGCTTGGCGCCGAGATCATGCGCCACGGTGCGCACATAGGTGCCCTTGGTGCAGTCGAGCCGGAAAGTCAGTTTGGGCAGTGTGAGCGAGAGCAACTCGAAGGCGGCGACGCGGATAAAACGGGGCTCACGTTCAATTTCCTCACCCTGCCGGGCCATCTTATACAAGGGAACTCCGCCTACTTTAATCGCGGAGAACATGGGCGGCGTCTGGTATTGATCACCCAGAAAAGTCTTCATCGTCTCCTTTAACTCCACTGCCGTAAGCGGTGGGACCGGCCGGGATTCCATCACCTCACCCTCGGCGTCCTGGGAATTAGTGGTGCTGCCGAGCGTGATTTCTCCCTCATAAACCTTATCGACGCTGATGAGATACTGGGAAATTTTCGTGGCCTTGCCAATGAGCATGATGAGCAATCCCGTCGCCATCGGATCAAGCGTGCCGGCGTGACCGATACGCTGGATCTGTAATTTCCGCCGCAGCCGATAGACCACATCGTGCGAAGTCATCCCGCCGGGTTTATCGACGAGGAGAACTCCCTCGATTTCTTTGACTGGTTTCAAGCTCATGAGGTGGCAGCGGTATCGACTTCCTGCAGACGAAGGGCGATGGCCGCGATCAACCGGGGATAAAATTCAGCCAGCGTTCCGGTGCAATTAAGTCCGGCGGCGCTCGCATGGCCACCGCCGTTGAACTGGCTGGCGATCGTGTCGACCCGATAAGAACCACTCTGGGCACGCAGACTGGCTTTGATCACACCGCCGCGATCCTCAATCAGGGCGCCGATTTCGATCCCGTCGAGCGAGCGGGCATAATCCACGAGACCCTCAGTGTCCTCGACGCTGGCGCCAAGCTGCTCGAAAATGCCTTGGGGTAAAATTCCGATGCAGGCGCGCCCGCCGCACTCGAGTTTGAGGGACCCGAGAAAATGTTGCACCAGCTTCAACTTGCCCACCGATTCCCGCTCGAAGAGTTCCTGGCCGACAATGGCCGGCTCGGCACCCCTCGCCAGCAAGGCGCCGCAAATATGAAACACCCGCTCGGTCGTGGAAGAAAAACGAAACTGCCCGGTATCAGTCATAATGCCGGTGTAGAGCGCCTGCGCGCTGACGGGATCGATGGACAGTCCGGCATCATGGAAAAGTCCCGCGAGCAATTCCGCCGTGGCGGCCGAATGGACGTCGACAAAGTTGTACTGAGCAAAGCCGACATTGGAAACATGGTGATCGAAGCAGGCGTAAGGAGCGGGATAGAGCTGCTTGATTTTATCCCCGGCCCGGGCGTGATCGGCGCAATCAGTGAAAATCGCCACCAACCCCTCAGGCGAAATTTCGTCGCGTTGAAAAAAGGGGGTGTCGCCCACCAGAAACTTAATCCGTCGCGGGACGGCATCCGCGTTGATGCAGAGCGCGTCGATCCCCTGCGCCCGTAACATCCGGCAAAGCGCGACCTGCGAGCCGATGCAGTCTCCATCGGGACGTTGATGGCCGATGATGACGACGCGCTTTCCCTTCAGACCTGAGAGGAATTCGGCAAATTTCGCGGCCAGCTTCCGGTAATATTTCATACGGGTTGCTCGCCGCCGCCGATCTGATCGAGCAAGCCTTCGATCCGCAGGGCGCGCGTCGCGGAGGTATCGTGATGAAACGTCAGCAGAGGCACGTGGCGCATTACCACATTCTTCGCGACCATGGAGCGGAGCTCAGCCAATTTCGAGCGCAGGAGGCGTTTCGCCTGCGCGACTTCGTCTTCGCTGCTTCCCACCGTGGTGAAATACACCTTGGCCTCGCGCAGATCACCCGTGGTATCGACGCCGGAAATAGTTATGCCCACCGACTCACTCGAATAGCGCGAGTGCAGGTAGGCGCTGATTTCGCGCTGCATCAATTCGTTGACGCGGAGGATGCGGTTGCTCATGGGCGGACAGGTGGCGACTGAGGGCCTCGGGGCGGGAACTTCGCTTAAAGCGAAGCTCGCACCTTTTGGATTTCGAAGCACTCGATCTTATCGCCTGCTTTGTAATCGTCGAACCCGTCGAGCCGGATACCGCACTCGAGACCGGCGCGCACTTCGTTGGCATCGTCCTTGAAACGGCGCAGCGTGCTGACCTTCCCCTCGTGCAGTGAATCCTTGCCGCGCCGGACCCGGGCCACGACGTTGCGGTTGACCTTGCCCTCGGTGACGAGACAGCCGGCCACGAAACCTTTGGAAACGGGGAAAATTTGACGGACATCGGCCACCCCGAGTTTGAGTTCCTTGAGATCCGGTTCGAGTAGATCAGCCATCATCTCTTTCACCTTGTCGCCAAGTTCGTAGATGATTTCAAAACTCTCGATGCTGACGCTGTGGTGCTTCGCGAGCGCGACCACGCCATTTTCCTGCTTGGTGTTGAAACCGATGATGACGGCCTTGGACGCACCGGCCATCAGTACATCGTTTTTGCCGATGATGCCGACGTCGGAAGCGACAACTTCCACCTTCACCTTGGTGCTCTTGATGCCTTCGAGCACGTTGCGCACCGCCTCGACTGAACCAAACACGTCCGACTTGAGCACCACGCGCAGAACTTTTTCCTGGGAAGCGGCGATATTGGCAAAGAGCGCATCGAGTGAAACATCCTTCGGCACCGCATCAGCCGTTACGGTGACTTTCTTCAAGCGGTACTCTTCCTCTTCGGCGAGCTTCTCCGCGTCGCGGGCATTTTTGACCACGGCGAATTTGCTGCCGGCATCCGGTGCACCGGACCAGCCGATGATGCGCACTGGAGTAGAAGGAGGCGCTTCCTTGATATTCTTACCTTGATCGTCGAACATCGCGCGAATTTTCGCCCAATGCGAGCCGCAGACCAAGGCATCGCCGACACGAAGAGTCCCGCGTTGCACGATCACGGTGGCGAGCGGGCCACGGCCCAAATCGATCTGCGATTCGATAATGATGCCGCTGGCTTCAGCCTTCGGATTGGCTTTCAACTCCAAAACGTCCGATTGGAGAATGATCATTTCCAGCAGCTCAGTAACGCCCTGCCCTTTGAGTGCAGATACGGGAACCGTGACGGTTTCCCCACCCCAATCTTCCGGCGTAATGTTGCGCTCCTGCATCTGCTGCTTCACGCGATCAATATTCGCACCCTTCACGTCGATCTTGTTGATCGCAGTGATGAGGGCGAATTTGTCGGGTTGCTGTTCCTTGGCCGCGAGCGCAATTTTGAGCGCTTCATCGGTCTGCGGCATGAAGCCGTCGTCTGCTGCGACGACCAGAATGGCAACGTCCGTGGCACTGGCACCGCGCGAGCGCATCTTGGTGAACGCGGCGTGACCAGGCGTGTCGAGGAAAGTAATCTTCTTGCCGTTGTGCTCAATCTGGTAGGCCCCGATGTGCTGCGTGATCCCACCGGCCTCACCTGCGGCAACATTCGCCTTGCGAATGACATCAAGCAGCGAGGTCTTGCCGTGATCGACGTGACCGAGAATACAGACCACCGGCGGACGGGTGACCAGATTCTTGACGTCTTCTTCGCGAGCTTTGTCTTCTTTGTTTTTCTTGATCTCTTCTTTCTTCGGAGCGACCGGCTGGGTTTCACCACGATGTTTGATATCGAGAAGGAATCCGTGCTTTTCTGCCAGCTTCGTGGCGACCGTCTCATCGATGGATTGGTTCATCGACGCGAAAATACTCATCTCCATCAGTTCGGAAATCAGCTTGAACGGCTTCAGCCCGAGAGCGGCCGCAAAATCGCGAACAATAACCGGCGGCTTAACATGAATAATTTTTACGCCACCTTCTTCACTCACCGTAACCGAGGAAGGAGCCGGAACGAGCGGCAGTGGCGGAGTCGCTTTCCCCATTGAGTAAATGGCCGGAGCGGGAGCGGGACGCGCAGAAGGCAACGGTGGCGGCAAGTTCGGTGTTTTCGCTGCGGCCGGTGGTGGCGGAGCGTAACGGCCAGCCGGCATTGGGGCTGGCTTGGGCGCGTACGACTGCGGCGCGGTGGTGAAACGCTGCCCCATCGCCGGAAATGGCGGAGCGGATTTCACGACCGGTGGTACGGGTACGACCGGCATCGGTTGTGGCTGTTTGGGTGCGACAACCACCGCCACGGGCGGAGGTGTCGCCGCAGCAATTGCTGCAGCCCGAACGGCGGCGGCCGCTTTGATCACTTCTTCTTTTTCGCGGACGACATCCTGGGCCGATTTCACGAAAACACCTGCCGGCAAGCGCACGCGTGACGGTTCCACCTCGGCAGTCACGGGGGCAGCGGTAATCGTCGGTGCAGAGGCGACAGGCTCCGCCACGCTGGGTGGAAGCACCGGGGTCTCGCCAACCGGAGCGCCATATTTTTTCGCAATTTCGTCGTAGTAGATTTTGCTGACGGTACTGGAGACCGACTTGGTATTCGCCGAGACAAAGCCCTGCTCCTTGAGCCAGGCCAGCATGTCTTTGGGCTCAATGTTGTATTGCTTGGCTATCTCGTGGATACGGGCGCTCATTCAGTGGTGGTTAAAACGTAGGGACTGGGTTGATCAGGCGGTGGGACCAGAAGCTTTGGCCATGATGCCCTGCGCTTCCTCTGCGGTGAATCCAAAATCGGCGACCAAATCGCCGGCCTCCACGCCCTCGAAGGCCGCCGGAGAATTAATGCCGTGAGCGACCAGGCGCTCCGCGACACCCTTGTCGAAACCAAAAGCAGACACGAGCAAACCGATGGCTTGGGCGCGTGGATCGGACGCGGTGGCCTTCCACTCTTCGATGTCGAGTTTCCAACCGACCAGGCGCGAGGTGAGACGAGCATTCTGACCTTTGCGACCAATGGCCACAGCCAGATCCTCGTTGGCGACGCGGATCAGAATGCGCTTGTTTTTCTCGTCGAGAATCGTCTCGCGCGGCACCGCCGGTTTGAGCGCTTCGGCGAGCATTTGCTTCGGATCGGCATGATAAGGAATGATGTCGATCTTCTCTCCGTTGAGTTCGCGCACGATGCTCTTCACCCGCGCACCACGAGCACCAACGCAGGCACCGACCGGATCAACTTTGGGATCCGTGCTGGTCACCGCGATCTTGGTGCGGTAGCCGGGTTCGCGGGCAAAAGCCTCGATCTTCACGGTGCCGTCGGCGATTTCAGTAACTTCCAACTCAAAGAGACGGCGAACAAATTTGTTGTGAGCACGACTGAGCACAATTTCCGGGCCGCGGCTGCCATTTTCGATTTCCAGCAGTAAGCAACGGATGCGTTCACCGGGAGCATATTCTTCACCCGGGACTTGTTCCTTGCCTGGCATGATGGCCTCGGCCTTGCCCAGATCGACGTACAGGTCATTGCGTTCGCGACGGCGAACGGTGCCGCTGACGATATCGCCCACCGAATCCTTAAAGTCATCATAGATGCGCTCCTTCTCAAACTGGCGGAGCTTCTGCATGATCGCCTGCCGGGCGGTCTGCGCCGCAATCCGTCCGAGATAGGAAGGATCGATCTCTTTTTCGATGAAATCACCTAAAAGCGCACCGGGCTTGAGCGCCTGCGCCTTCTCGATATGGATTTCCTTTTTCGGATCGGTCATCGAATCGACGACCTTCATCAGCGCCCAAGCCGTCATCTGCCCGTTCTTGGGATTGATATCGATTTTCAGTTCCTGCCCTGAATTCACACCCTTCAACGCGGCGGTTTTAATCGCGTTAACGATGGCGGAGATCATATCGGCACGTGGGATGCCCTTCTCCTTCTCCATGTATTCGAGGACGGACAGAATTTCGCTGCTCATGATGTGTGTGTTTTAATGTAGGAAAAAAAAGGCGGACCCGAGGGCCCACCTTTAGGAAAGTGAACTAATTTATAGGGGGCTCAACGTAGAGTACGTCGCGAAGTCTTGTCAAGCCCCGCGCCAGCTCTCGTAAAATCAGGGACTTGCACCCTCTTTCTGTTCCAAAATCCAACCCAGCAAACCCTGTGAAAAACCATGACAAAGCGGCTGCGAACGCGTCCCAGCCACGCCCAGCTTCGGCATGGCCTGTCGCACCGCCAACGGTACGTCGCCTAAAAACCAATTAAACCACACCGCCGACAAGTCTCGGCACGATTGCGCCGCAGCCAAAGGGAGTAATCCGTCGCACACCAACGTGTCGAATCGCGTGCCACCGACCGCATCGCCGCAGATTACGCGCGCCAGTTGCCCCCGCCATTTACTCAGCGCCAGCTCTCGCCGTGTCTCATCAATTCGAGTCTCTCCGTTAGCAGCGACCGACGGCAATCCCTCCGCCGCCCTGATCAATCGTTCCGGCCAGTCCGGGCAAGCCCGGACCCACGCCGCGTATTGCCGCAAGCGGGTGCAGGGATGATTCGCCGGGCGCACGCCATGCAACTGCCAAAGCGCCCTGCCCTCCGCGAACAACTCGCCCACATCGAGCTTCGGCTCCAGCCAGGCGGCCAAAGGATAATGGACCGCCAACGTCAGCATCGCCGCGCGATTCCGTCGATAGCCCATAATCTCCAACGCCGTCTGATGCGCAGCCTCGGCCCAGCCCAATTTCTCAATCCGCAACTGCGCAAAATGAACCTTCTGTCGCCAACGTGCCGCCGCCTTCTCCCGGAGAATCATCTGAATTTCGTCGGTTGATTTCCGTCCCAACTCAGCAAAGCGGCGCCACTCATCCCGCGCCGTGATCACTTCCAGCGCATCATCAGCCGCGTATTCCTCGAGGTCCCGATGCAACAAGGGAAGCAAAACCAGCGTCGCCATTTCCGCACCGTCGCTCTGCCGCACGGGAAATTCAGACCGGCCCGGCGGAAACAGCAAGACGTGCAACGCCACGCCTTGAAAAGTCGGATTCGCCGGGTGCCCATGCGCCCGCCAGTCCGAAGCGTGAAAATGCACTTCCACATCTCCGCGCACCTCGCGACCGTCGATCCGTAATTGCGCCCCATGAAAATCCGGCCCGCCCAATAAATTCCATTCACCCGGCGAGATAATTTCTAGCCGACGTCCGTCGATCAGTCGCGCCGAGCATGAATCGAAATCCCGGTGGAGCCAGATTTTCTGCAGTACGCGTTCCGCTACGGTAAAGGGCCCGTAGAGCCCCTGAAATTCCGCCACTGAATCTGGGATATTGGGCATAAGAGGAAAATGAAAATCTCCCACCCAGCCCGGCGGTTAACTTGCAGTCTCGACAAATGCCCAAAGACTTGAACTCTGCGAGGAGAAATATGCAGTGTAGGTATCTCTTTCGGAAGGGTGGTCGAGTGGTTTATGGCTCCAGTCTTGAAAACTGGCGTGGGTGAAAACTCACCGTGGGTTCGAATCCCACCCCTTCCGCCATTTGACCAAAGGTCAAATGACGGGCGATGCGTAACAGCGCGGCATTCGCGCAGCGAATGCCAAGGGTGGGACAAGGCAAAGCCACCGGTTTTGGGGCGAAGCCCTGAGCAGAGCGAATCAATCCCACCCCTTCCGCCATCTTTGTTTCCAGGGCGGAAAGAAAACTGCCGCGCCGTAGCCTTAGCAAAAACAAGCTTCTTCCATTGAAAAATATCCCTGCGTGGCAGGTGCCGCGCTACTCGCGCTACGTTGCGTGGTAGGTAGCGCGCTACTCGCGCTACGTTGCGTGGTAGGTAGCGCGCTTGTCGCGCTACGTTGCGAGGCAAGCTCGCAACCTACAGGTCATTTCCGGTTGGTCGCATGGGACCACTGATTATTCTGCGAACCTCAACAATGTCGGGTCGCTGCTTGCCGCGTCTTGAGCTGGAGAACCCTTACCGTGCAAACACCAGCCCGACAAGCTCACCGCTCCTGGGGTGGCGTCTTCCTGATCGCTGCGGCAAACGTCGCGTGAACCACCGAATCCACCGGCGAGCACGTCACCACCGTCGTCGCCGGCCGCGCGCCGAGAAAATTATCCTCCTTCCAATTCATCTTCGGCCGGATCGGCCGGGTGCAAAATCCGCCGCCGCAATTCGGACACACATTACCCAGCACCTGCTCAACGCACGATCGGCAGAAGGTGCACTCAAACGAACAGATCATCGCCTCCAACGAATCGGGCGCTAGTGCTTTATTACAATGCTCGCAGGTGGGTCGTAGTTGCAGCGCCATGACCGGATTATTCCGACCACTCGCTGGCAGGCAAGCCGCGTCCTCGGGCCGTCAGAACAACACACACGAAGACCCAACAGTACAGCTCGGCCTTCAGCCAATCTCCCGGGAAACTATCATCCACTCCCGATCCGCGCTTTCACCGTGCGCCGATCAAGGTTCAGTCGCCGCGCGGTTTCCTCGATGTTGCCGTCACTCTGCGTATGCACGAGCCGCGTGTAGCGGGTGAGCAATTCCTCCGCCGTCAACCGGCCGCGCCCCGCATGTTCGTTCCAATCATCGGGCGACGCAGCCGCCAACGGACCGGCCGGAGAGTAGCCGCCCCGGAGAATCAGATTGCGGGCGCACTGTTCGAGTTCGCGCACATTGCCCGGCCAAGCATAGTCGGCCCCGAGATGGCTCTCGATCCACTGGACCATGCCGGCGGTGAGCTCGCTGGCGTGAGCTTCCCCCACCAACTGCGTCGTGACGAAGGTCACGAGCGGACGCAATTCGCCGGGAGCTTCCTTGAGTTGCTCATGCAAGGATGGCGTGTGCACCTGATCCGAGCAGAGCCGGTAATAAAAATCCTCGCGAAAACGGCGGGCGCGAATCTCGGCCGGCAAATCCCGATTGGTGGCGGCAATAATTTTCCCCCGGAAATGCCGCACCTTGGTTTCACCGAGCCGCTGAAACGTGCGCGCCTGAAGCACCCGCAGTAATTTGACCTGGATCGCGGGCTCAACTTCGCCGACCTCATCAAGAAACACCGTGCCTTCCGGCGGACACGTCTCCAACCAACCGGCATGATCCTGCAACGCCCCGGTAAACGCGCCTTTCCGATGACCGAAGAGTTCCGATTCCACCAGCGTCGGCGAAAGCGCGGAGAGATTGAGCGGATAAAATGATTCCACAAAATCGGTCGCGAACGCCGACGTCTTGGGATCAAACGGAATGTAGCGTGAGAGGGAAATCGCCCGGGCGACAAGCTCCTTGCCCGTGCCCGACGGACCGGTGATCAGCGTCGTGAAGTCGTGCATGCGCGCGAAGAGCACCCGGCGATAGAGTTCGAGATCGCGGGAAAACGCCGATTCCCAGATCGCCGCGCGCAATCTCGCCAAGGCCGGCGAGCCGCCCACCAACGAACGATGGATATGATGAAACGCGCGACGGAGCTGGAAGAGGCAGGCGAAGATATGTTCGGCCGGACTTTCCACCAGCGTGCTGAGGCCGGGGCGGCGCAGGTATCGCTCAACTTCGCGTTGAAACTCCGCATAAAATCCCAGCCGGCGGGTCGCCGCGCCCGTCCCGGACAACGAAGCGCGGATGACCTCATCGAACCGCGCGCTGTACCGCAAATACAGTTCGAACAAAACCAGGTTGGCAAACAGCCGGGCATCCGCCCGCGAGATACGATTGCTCGCCGACTTCGGCCACACCTCCACCACCCGCGCCACCAAGGCCCCGACCCGCTCGCGAATGAGCACCAGATTCGGATGCATCACCTCGGCGGGAGCCAGCCGGTTCCAATCCGCCCCGGCGTCTTTGAACGCGGCCCCCAACGCACGCCGCTCCCAATCAATGCGCTCCGGCTTGAACGGATTCGCGAGACTCAAGCCCTGCACCGCTTCCGCAAAGGCACGATCCGCTTTCGCCTTAAAAATAGTGTCTGACATAATTTGTCAGACGCATGTCATTATTTGCTATCTAAAACAAGAAATATATCGGTCAGCAAAAATCATCATCATGGTCAGAAAGCACTTACGATTTCGATCAAACACTTGGCATATCGCGAGCAATAAGAACGGGCAACTAATCCTCCTCTATGAAAATAATCCTGAACTCCCGGCCCACGCTCCTGCTCTCCTTCGCCTGCATCGCCTCCGTCGCTTTCGCCCACCCGCCGCAGCCCACCGCTCGAACAACTCTCAGTGAAATCAAAACGCCCGCCGACGTCATCACGCTCGTCCACGATGAAATCCGCAGCGAGATAAACGAATTCCACAACAACCTCCACGACCTCGGCCAAGGCGAACCTGCGGCGTTGATGAAAGCCGCGTTCACCGGTGCGCGACTCAGCGGGATCGACGCGGGCGCACTCACCGCCGTGAAACTCGGTTACGAGTTTATCACGCGCGGTCCCGACGCGCCCCAACCCACGCTCGGCGAAATTCTCCCCGACAAATTAACTCAAGCACCTGACCGCACGGCCCGCCGACTCCTAAAGTCCACGGTCCGTCACGGTCTCAGTGGCAACTTGAGTGGAGTAATCGCCGGCGATCTCCGCGATCAAGCCATCGATCTGCTGCCTGCGACCCTGCACTCGGTGCGGCTTTTCTTCACCAGTCCCGCCAAAGCCTCCGTCCAGACCAAGGAGCAGTCATGAACGCAATCGCCACCAGCCTCTGCGCCCTCGCGGTGCCCGTCGGCACGTACTACGGCACCACTTTCGTCCAAGTACTTTTCCACCGCTGGTTCGGACACACACATCGCTTGTCCGCGATTTATGAAAATCACCTGCACGGACATCATGCCGACTACCCGTCCGAGCGCCTGACGAGCGACACGTGGATCGAAGCGGAACGCCATGTGATGTGGTACTACGCGATCCCCATTGTCCCCCTCAGTCTTCTGGTGGCTTGGCTGCTACCCCTGCCGTTGTTCGTCCTTCATATCACCACCCTCGGTCTGACCATCTGGTGGCACCTCCATCTCCATCAGGAATATCATCTGAACAATTCCCGTTGGGCCCGCTTCGCCTGGTTCCAGCACAAACGCGCTCTGCACCTGCGGCACCACGTTCGCCACCACGGCAACTACGCCATCGTGGAATTTTTCTGGGATCGCGTGCTCGGCACTTACGACCGCGCACCACTGCCCTCTCCGCGCCCTTCGCGCTCGGCGCTCGCACCTGATCGCATCTGAACCACTCACGATATTTCCCTCCTATGAAAACCATCACTCGCATCCTTACCGCGCTATCCGGTCTTACGCTCGGTGCCTTGTCCGCCTTCGCTGGCGGTGTCCTCACTCCCGTCGGTGCGCCTCATGCGCCGCTTCAAATCCGCAGCCATCAGGTGAACGTCGTCATCAATAACGGCTTTGCCCAGACGGAAGTTCTGCAGACCTTCTTCAATCCCAACCCGCAGGACCTCGAAGCCGTTTATTCCTTCCCCGTCCCGAAGAGCGCTTCGCTCTCGGAAGTCACCATCACCTCCGGCGAACGCACATTGAATGGCGAAGTGCTGCCGAAAAAAGACGCTGAAACCGCCTACGAAGACGAGAAGGCCAAAGGCAACGATACCGGTCTCGCGACCAAGAACAGTTACCAAACCTACGAGTTCAAAGTCTCCCCGGTTCGCGCCAACGCGGAGGTGAAACTCCGCTTCGTCTATTACCAGCCGCTCGAGATCGACACTGGCGTGGGCCGTTACCTCTATCCGCTCGAAGACGGCGGCACCGACGAAATTGCGAAAAGCTTTTGGGCATCCCGCCCGCAGGTCGAAGGCGAATTGCTCGTCAACGTCGAACTCAAGTCGGCCGTGCCCGTCACCGACGTGCGCGTGCCCGGCTTCGAGACGGCGGTCAACACGCAGAAAATCGACGACGGCCACTACAAGGTTTCCCTCGTTCGCACGGGCGCGAAACTCGATCACGACTTCGTCTTCTACTATCGCCTCGCCGCTAATCTCCCCGGGCGCGTAGAAGTCATTCCTTACCGCGCCAACGCCGATAAACCCGGCACGTTCATGATGGTCGTCACTCCCGGGATTGACCTGCAGCCGATCACCCATGGCGCCGACTTCGTGTACGTCCTCGATATTTCCGGCTCGATGCAAGGCAAGCTCGGCACCCTCGCCCGCGGCGTCTCCCAGGCACTCGGTCAGATGCGGCCCCAAGATCGTTTTCGTCTCGTCGTCTTCAGTGATCGCGCCCGCGAACTTCTCCCGTGGACGGCAGCTTCACCCGAAGCCGTGAAGCGCGCGATTGAGATGATCGGCACCCTCCATGTTGAAGGCGGCACCGATCTCTATTCCGGCATCGCCGAAGGCCTTAGCAAACTCGATGCCGATCGCGCCACCAGTCTTGTCCTCGTCACCGACGGCGTAGCCAACGTCGGTCTCGTGCAACCCGCCGAGTTCGCCAAATTACTCAAGCAATACGACGTCCGTGTCTTCGGGTTTCTCATGGGCAACAGCGCCAATTGGCCGCTGCTGAAAATGATCACGGACACCACCGGCGGCTTCTACGCTCCGGTCTCGAACGACGATGACATCGTCGGCCAACTCCTCCTCGCCAAATCCAAAATCACCTTCGAGTCGCTGCACGGTGCCAGTTTCAAATTCTCCGGCGGCCACGTCACCGACACGACCGGCGATAACCCCGACAAGATCTACCGTGGGCAGCAACTCGTACTTTTCGGCCGCTACGATGGCACTGGCCCGGCCACCCTCACGCTTCAGGCCAAACTCACCGGTGCCGACAAAACCTACACCACGAAATTTGATTTCCCCGCCACCGATACCGACAATCCGGAAATCGAACGTCTCTGGGCCATGGCGCAAATCGAACAGATCGAGCAAAAGGAAATCCTCGGCGTCACTCCCGCCAACGAAACCAAGGACGCCATCACCAACCTCGGCGTCAGCTACCAGCTCGTCACCGATCACACGTCGATGGTCGTGATGAGCGACGAAAGTTTTGCCACCCGCGGCATCGAGCGCCGCAACCAGCAGCGCACCGCCACGGAACGCGCGGCACAAACCGTGCGCGCCGCAGCGCCGGTTAAAAGCTACCGCGTGGATGCGCAGAACCCCACCTATTCCGCGCCCGCTCCCCACGTGAGTCATGGCGGCGGCCACGGCGGCGGCGCGATGGATCGCGAGATGTTCCTGCTCATCTGCGCACTGCTCGGCATCGTTGCCTACCGTTACTTTCGTCGGGAATTAGCCCGGCAAAACCTGGAGGAATAAATCCACCCGCTGGCCGGCAGTCATGCCGGCCAGCTTTCTCCTTCCCTCATGCCACCCCGCTTCACCGTCCCCCTGCTGCTTTCACTGACGTCCGTCGCACTCCACCTACAACCCCATGCCTCCTCCTTGCTTGAATTCAACCGCAGCGCGCTCGCTCATGGAGAATTCTGGCGCCTGTTCACCGGCCATCTCGTCCACTTTAACTCCAGCCATCTCGCGTGGGACGTGCTCACGCTGCTCCTGCTCAGCGCCATGCTTCCGCCGCTCAAGCCACAAAGCTGGCTCGGTCTTCTCGGCGGTGCAGCCGCCGTCATCTCCAGCGGCCTCTGGCTCCGCGCTCCGCAACTCGAATCCTACCGCGGCCTGTCCGGGCTCGACTGCACGCTCTTCGGCGCAGTCATGATCCATTTCGCCCTCCAGTCATACCGCGAGCATGACCATCTGGTTCTCACGGCCACCGCATTGTCCGGCCTGGGATTTCTCGGCAAATGCGCCTGGGAAATTCTACAAGGCTCAACCTTCTTCGTCCACAGTGCCGGCGACTTCGTCCCGGTTCCGCTCGCCCACCTCCTCGGCGCCTTCTGGGGCGTAGGCTTCATCCTCCTGCTGAATCGCAAAACCGCGCGCTCGCTCACGCGCGTTCAACGCACGCTCACCGCTTCAGCTCGCTGACATCCCGCTGGCCGGGATAGGTCGCGCGTTTCTCGTCAGGGTTCACATGCCGAATCCAAATTCCCGCCACTTGCTCAGGATATTTCTCCCTGATCTTGGCGTAGATCTCTGGATCGCGCTCGGCATCGTCGCCGAAAAATTGGAAACTCAGATTAGGAAACGCCGCGAGGATCGTCTCGATGTGCCGTAATTTGTATGCTGCATGATCTTTGCCCACATCACCGCTCTCAACGGACGTTCCTCTTAATTGCAGCACGCCCCGCGGAAATCCGCCGGCAGCGAGAAACCGGCGAATATTATCGGTCAACTGGCGCGGACTTGCGGAAATGTAGAAAATCGCCGTGGCTTCCGGCGCAGGATTTCTCTGCACCAACTTTCGGTAGAGCTCGGCCATACCCGGGACCGCCGCCCGATGTTCCGGCGCAACCGTCAGGCTGTTTTTCAACAACGTGCCTTTGTGCAAGACGCCTGTGATTAAAATCGTATCGTCGATATCGGAGATAATCCCGATGGGATTGCGCGGATCGACCACCAGTAAACCAGCTAAAGAACTTGGTGCTGGCGTCGACTCGATATCGTGCCAACCGGGCGCGAGCGCGAGCGACAGGCTCCCGGCCAGTTCCCAATAGCCATGCTCGCTCGAACGCAGGGTCCATTCTTGGTCTGCGACTCGCCACGTCACCAAACCCTCTTCGCCACTGGTGAAAAGCATCCGGGTCGTGCGATACAGCGCCGCCATCCGACCACTGTCTTTCTGCGGCGCGGCGTGCACCTCTGTGATCCGTCCGGAAAAATGATACCCTTGAGCGCCTTGCCAAGCATCATCCACAATGGCCTGTAATGGTTCTGCGCAGCGGGCGGTCAGCGCCGCTGCGATCAATACGATTCCAGTAATCCAGCACTTCATGACGACGACCCCTTGGCCAGCCGCGCGAGCAACGCTGCCGCAATATCCATCGCTGCTTCCGGTCGTGCGAGGGCGCACGCGGCGGCGGACATCCTTTTCATGCGCGCCTTATCATCCAGCCATTTCTCGAGGTAATGCGCCGAATCACCAACATCGTAGAGCCGCACCGCGGCACCTTCTTCGAGGAGATATTCGCAGTTGCGCTGCTCTTGTCCCGGGATCGGCGCGACCAGCGCCATGGGTTTTCCTTTGGTCAGAATCTCGGTCGTGGTGAGGCCGCCGGGTTTGGTCACAATCAAATCCGCCGCGTCCATCAGCTCATGCATGTTGGTCACGAAACCGTGCACCTTCACCGGCACGGGCAATTTCGCCGCGAGCGCTTGGCATGCTTTTTCCAGCTCGGCGTTCTTTCCTGCGACGATCACCAGTGAAAGATTGCTCCGGCTCTCTGCAAAAGAAGCTAGCATCTGTTTCATCGGTCCGATCCCAAATCCGCCCGAGAGCAGCAGCACCGTCGGTTTCTCCGGCAAACCCAGTTTCACCCGCGCCGCAGGGGCCGGAGTGCGGTGCGCAAAAATCGGGTCAACCGGAATTCCCGTCACGCTGATGCGCTCAGCGGGAAAACCTTTGCGCGCCAGTTCGCGAGCAGCCGATGGCGTGGCCACGTGATAATGTTCGATGTGCGGATAAACCCAGAAGGCATGCGGACTCACATCGGTGATCACGGCATGCACCGGCGTGTTCAGTTTTCCCCGGCCTTTCAAATCCGAGAGCAACTCCAACGGTAGAAAATGCGTGCAAATAATCACCGCTGGTTTCGTCTCCTCCAAGAGTGTTTTGAATGAGCGGGCGTTAAGCTTGTCGAACGCGAGCCGCAGCCGGGTCCGCTTGCTGTTGGGCGCCCGTATGACGTCTGACTTCTCGTAGAAATACCCCCAAAGCTCGGGCGCCTTTTGGACGAGATCGATGTAGGATTTCACGTACATGCGCCGGAAGAGCGCCGATGTGCATTCGAGCGTGTCGATTACTTGATAGCTGCGCCCAGAAGGTTTGAGCGCGGCCGCGACCGCCTGTGCCGCCCGCGTGTGACCCGCGCCTGCCGTGGCGTGCAAAATTAAAACCGAAGTTTTCCCGCTGACGACAGATTCTTTCATGAAGGTTCAATTTCCTAATCAAAGAGTGTCGAAACGCGCAAGCACGGGTGTGCGTCAATTCTCACGCAAACTGTTCCAGACTCAGCTGGGCAAGATCGATACATGGCTTCCGTCCGAGAGAATTCCCTGAAACCAACGGACCAGTAGCGGGAAGGTGGCCAGCAAAACGCCGAGCCTCGCATGGTTGCAATTGCCGGGCCCTCGCCAAGGGCGGGGTCATAGACTTTGCCACGGTACAACGCCGCTTTGAAGATGAGCTTCGGAAAAATCCGAAGGCTCCGCCGCCGCCTTTGCCGAAACACTTGGAGACTTTTGACGCGTTGCATCAGTGGAAAATTGCATGCCGCGCACATGACGCGGCTTTGATGGCACTTGGCTTGGTGCCCCCGCAGCAGATGCAGGAACAAAACGCCCCGTCCGTGCGCACGGCGGCCGGATTGTCCGCCACGAGCAATATGTCTGACCTCGGAGCTTCGGCATTTTCCGAAATACTCTCTGGCGACGAGTTGCCCCTGATCATTGGCGGGCAAGCTGTGAATATCTGGGCCGAATTATACGTCGTGCAGCTTCCTGAGCTTGAAGTCTTCGGCCCATTTACCAGTAAAGATGCGGATATTTTTGGAACCCGTGAGCTGGCCGCAACCTTGGCCAGTCGCACGGGTTGGGAGTGCAAATTTTTTGACCGAGCAGGCTCCATCTTAGCCGCTATGTTGGTAAAGCAACCCACGATACCGGGCAATCATCTGCTGATCGTAGAAGTACTAGCCCGGATATTTCATAAGTTTTCTTGTCATCGCGAGCCTGTCGAAGGCTGGCGTGGCGATCCAGCTCGCTGGATTGCTTCGTCGCTCCGCGCCTCGCAATGACAGGTAGGAATATTTAGGGAAACAGCGTGAGGCCTGATTGTATCTGAGTGTGATGGATCCGGAAGCAGCCCGACCCAACCAGACAGTTTAGAGCCTGTCCCAAAAATCGGTGTTTTGAAAAATGCCGGAGTGCTCCCTCTGAAAATCTCTCGAATTGAGGGGATTTCGGCTCTTCACTCCGGTTAGCGGAAAAAAACAGGGTGTCGAATTCGCATCTTTCTCTGTTTTTGTCCCAATATCCTCTGTTGAATTATGCCCATTCCCCCTCGGTACGTTGATTTTGGGAAAGGCTCTAGTTTAACGCGGAGCTCGCGAAGGACGTGGAGTGAAATCACGTCAGGCTCCGCGCTCTTCGCGTCCTCCGCGTTAAAGGTATTTTTCCGATTCGTGCGGGTTGAGCTCACGCTCATTCCTCGGGATCAGGATGTCTGAGGCTATTCGCAAAGACCGAGATCGACAGATAACCGCTCACCTCGTGGTTCAAAACAAACCAAGGAAATCCTAACTGCGCACACGGGCCTCAGCTCAAATCGCGGAAGCTGCCGAACTCCGCATCGAAGAGTCGGCGGTAGGTTCGGACCACCATGCCGTCGGTTTGTCCGGAAAGAAAATCGCAGATCCGGCGAGCCTTCCCATCCTGGGTTTTTTCGAGCTCGATCAAGCGACTGACATTGGTGGGCAGAATCCGGATCACGCGTTCGTTGCGTTCCGCATAGTTTTCCCAGATGGCGTTATACAGCGCCATAATAATGACGCGGGCTTTGTATTCGAGCTGCGCCAATTGCGGACTCTCGAAGATGATATCGTTGGCCATCTTTTTGAAAAACGCGGCCTCACGCAACGCCACCTCGTCGACCACCAGTTCATATTTATAACGGTTGGTTTTTTCCGCCATGAAGTTGTCGCGCGCTTTCAGCCGGCAGGCCTGGATGAAGTGGCCGATCTTCTTGGCGAAGGTAATTTCCAAGCGGTCCGCCCGGATGGCTTCGAAAAGCGAATCCATGTGCTGCTGCTCCACGGTGCCGATCGATTCACTCGCCGCCCAACTCTCCACCCGTTCAAGTGTGAGGAACCCCGCGCGCACGCCGTCGACAATATCGTTAAGCGAATAGGCCGCATCGTCGGCCCAATCCATGATCTGACATTCGACACTCTTGAAGTCGTTGAGTGCGGTGTCCCGCAGGAGCGCTCCGGGTATCGCCGCTCCCCCGAACACCCAATCGCGCACCGGTTCCTGCCCAGCGTAGATGAAGTGGTTGACCGGTGGCGACGCGAATTCCGTGTAGAGTTTCTTGTATTTGAGCACGCCATCGAGCAGCGCGCGCGTGGGCTGGATGCCGCGCACGCCCGACTCGTTCTGATACATCGTCTCGCAAAGCAGATGCAGCGTCTGCGCATTGCCCTCGAAACCACCGCGTCGTTTCATCTGCTCCTGCAAGGTGCGTTCGCCGGAATGCCCAAAAGGCGGGTGACCCATATCATGGGCCAAACAACTCGCCTCCACGAGCGCATCATCAATAAAGAAATCATCAGCCAGCGGTCCACCACGACTGAGTAAATAATGACAGATCGACCGACCGATCTGCGCCACCTCCATCGAGTGCGTGAGCCGCGTGCGGTAGAAATCATATTCACCGCTCAGAAAAACCTGCGTCTTCGATTGGAGCTTTCGAAAGGCATGCGCATGAATGATACGATCACGATCAATTTGAAACGGACTGCGGTAGTCGGGTTTGCGGGCACTGCCCCACTCCTCAAGATCGAAGGCGTTATAGAAACGATTTTTGGACATGGGTGATACGCGAAGAAGACGGACTTTCCGACCCTTGCCAAGCCTAGGGACACACCAATCTGATTACGAAACAGACGAAATTCTCAGGGCTCGAATTGCAATAAGTCGTCTGGAGCCGCGTTTCCCCGTAAACGCTTTACTAAAATCACGACGCAGACCCGGGAAATGCGAAATACCGTCGCACGGACCGAAAATACCACTATCAAAAATAGAGACAAAGCCCCACAAGATTACCCCAAATGTAATGTTTCTACCCACCTCAACGTAATCATCCCATGAATGCGAAATTGATCATTATCGTCCTCGGGTTGCTGCTCGCGAGCACCACCTTGCCTGCGCAAACCTCTGTTTGGAAAATCACCAAGGATCGAAAAACGATTTATCTCGGTGGCACTTGTTCTTTGCTACGCGCCACGGACTATCCGTTGCCCAAAGAATTCGACCAAGCCTTTACCGCTGCCCCTCAAATCGTCTTTGAGACGGATTTTCTCCAGCTGCAAACACCCTCCATGCAGCAGTTGATCGCCGCACGTACGCCTGTCAGCGGCAGCAACACCTTGGATAAAATTCTCAGCCAGAGCAGCTGGCAAAGCCTGCAGGCAATATGCGGCATGGCCGGCATTCCTGAAGATAATATGAGCAAAGTACGCGCCTGGCGTTGCCGGGCTATGCTCACGTCAATCGAGACTCAAAAATTAGGGGTCTCACCCAAGACGGTAGACACCTATTTTTTTCAACGAACCGTCGGCACCCAAAAAATCGTCACCAATCTGGATACGGTCGAACAGCACATCGATTTCCTGACCCAACCCGGCACAGGCCGCGAAAGCGAATTAATCGACTACTCGCTTAAAGAAATCAACGGATTGTCGGACAAACAAGAATTGATAATCAAGGCATGGAAGGAAGGCGACCTCGCCAAGCTTGACGAATTGCTGCTGAAAAACCTTCGCCAAGAGCATCCGGCCCTCCACCGCGAACTGACGACTCAGCAAAGCACGGCATGGCTACCCAAACTTGAAGCCCTGTTTCAAACCCCCAAAGCAAAATTTGTGCTGGTGGGGATCGAACATATCGCCGGCTCGGATGGTCTGCTCGCGCAATTGCGCCAGCGGGGTTACACCGTCGAGCAGTTGAAAACCGGCGATAAGAGTTAAGCTCATTACCGTTCTGGCCTTCGTCGCCAGTCGCGCCAGCTTGTGCTTGAGGCAGAGGCAAGCGGGCGCATTCTTATTCAACCATGGCGCACACGCTTTTCCCCACAGCTTTCGGTACGTGTGGGTTGGCGTGGAACGACACCGGGCTAACCGGTTTTCAACTGCCCGAAGCCAACCCGGAAAAAACCGAACGTAAACTCATCACCCGCGCGCACAGCCACTCGAACCGCACGCCGCGACCGGCCTGGGTGCGCCGCCTGATCGAATGCGTGCAAAAACATCTGGAAGGGCACATGCAGAATTTCACCGAAGTGCAGCTCGATTGGTCAACCGTGAGTATGTTCCAACAAGCGGTGTATCGGCAGACTCGATTGATTAACCCCGGTGAGTTGAAAAGTTATGGAGCCATCGCCCGACTCGTGGGGTTCGAGGCCAAAGCCGCCCGATCCGTGGGCGTCGCGCTGGCGAAAAATCCGTGGCCGCTCATTATTCCCTGCCACCGGGTAGTCTCGGCCCGAGGGAAAATGACGGGATATTCGGCCGCGGGCGGGGTCCGCACCAAGACACGTCTGCTCGTCCTCGAAGGCGCTGAGTTGATTTCCGAATAAAAATCCCCTTGAGCCCGTGCAGAACGGTTTTGCCGGTCGCCCACGAATAAACCGGGCACAAAACCGCGAAAAGCCGATAAACAGATTGAGTATTCCCCCGTCATCCCCGTTTAATTTCTGTTTACCCCAGTGAACAAACCCGCGCTTCTCGCTCAAATTATCGTCACTCTTTCCGCCGAGTTGGCCATGCTCACCCAAGCAGCCTTGGCCACCCACGCCGAAGCGACCGACGAGGAAAACAAGGCCGAAGATAAATACGACACCCGCGGACTCGAAGCCTCTTACCTCGCCCATGGCCAGTCCAAGGCCGCAGAGGAAGCCGCCCTGGCGGTCACCCAATTTCAAGGCTTGGTCGCGCGAACCATTCCACCCGGTGAACCAGTGAGTTTGGGGGCCTTCGTCGTGCTGGAAGGCAACACGACTAATTATTATTTCATCGGTCCCCGCGCCGGCGGGACGGAAGTCGAACACGAAGGCAATACCGTCTTGGTCATCACGCCGCAATCTCCCCTCGGCCGTCAACTGGTGGGAAAAAAACAGGGCGATCTCGTCCAACTCGAACTCGGCAGCATACGCAGCGAATACCGCCTCGCCGCCGTGGGCTAAACCTTTCCACCTCGGGACTATTTCCTCGGGGAATCCATTTACTATCCATCATGCCCGTCATCGATCATCTCTTCTCCATCGGCATTGTCCGCAAAGCCATTTGGAAGCTCTGGTATCCCTTCGTCACCCGCCGACTGCAAAAAGAGGAAGTGTTATTCCTGAATTATGCGTTCGAACCTGCCACGCCTCTGAACCTGCCACTCGCGCCGGCGGACGAACCCAATCGCACCAGCATCCAGCTCTATTATCAAGTCGCCACGCAACAGGATCTCCGGGGCAAACAGGTACTCGAGGTCAGTTGTGGTCATGGCGGCGGAGCGTCCTACCTGAGTCGTACGCTCCACCCCGCCCAATATACCGGTCTCGACTTGAATGCCACCGGGATTAAATTTTGCCAACAACGTCATCGGCAACCCGATCTTGATTTCATGCAAGGTGACGCCGAAAACCTCCCCTTTGCCGACCACTCCTTCGATGCCGTCGTCAATGTCGAGGCCTCACACTGTTACCCGCATTTCCCGAAATTCCTGCGTGAAGTTGCCCGCGTCTTGAAGCCCGGCGGATATTTTCTCTACACTGATTTCCGCTTCAGCAGTGGCTTGGCCGAATGGGAAAATGACTTGGCCGGCGCGCCGATGAAAATGATCGCGCACCGCGAGATCAACGCCGAGGTCCTCCGTGGCATGGACGTGAATTCCCAACGCTCCCTCGCTCTGATCACGAAGAATCTGCCGAAGTTCCTGCACAACCTCGGTCGTGATTTCGCGGGTGTGCAAGGCTCCCGGATCTACGATGCCCTCAAGCACGGCCAGGTCTCCTACCGCACCTATTGTTTCACGAAGGCCTAAGGCCGGAGATTATCAGCGGCCCGAACAACGCCAGCTCACTCAATCACTCAACTTCAACCTCGAAGAGAGTGACGGCACCACCTAGGTCTGGAATCTTCCCATCGAAACCTGACCAAAGGGCGTGAATCCCGAGTGCGTTTCGATCTCACGAAGTGCCCGACCAAGGACAAATCCGGCAAGAAACCGAGGATGAATTTAAAGCAGATCGCCACTGGGCGAATCAAGGGCAACTGGTCTGAGCCCACTGTTGAAGTACTCCTCGTAAACCTGGTCGCCTCGAAAAAACAGTCAGTCGAATAACCAGCCTGCCTCCAGCGTAAGTTTTGTGGTCCTCGCTTGTCTCGACGGAAACATCCCGTCGTGATGGCGGCGTGTCCACCACACCTGCTCCACTCGCTCCCCTTTCAGGATCACCCGATCCTGATGCAGTGCTGGATGCGTTTCTCGCCGCGATGACGGCGAAAGGCTTGACGCTCTACCCGGAACAAGAGGAAGCCATCTTGGAGCTGTTCGCCGGACGCAATGTCGTGCTCAACACGCCCACAGGTTCCGGCAAATCGCTCGTGGCCGCCGCCCTGCATTTCAAAGCCCTCTGCGCCGGTCAGCGCTCGGTGTACACCTGCCCGATCAAAGCGTTGGTTAACGAAAAGTTTCTCAGCCTCTGCCGTGACTTCGGCCCGGAAAATGTCGGCATGATGACCGGCGACGCTTCCGTAAATCCCAAGGCACCCATTCTTTGCTGCACCGCAGAAATTCTCGCCAACATCGCTCTCACGCGTGGCGACCACGCCGAAGTCGGCGCGGTGATCATGGACGAGTTTCATTACTACTCGGACATCGAGCGCGGTTACGCGTGGCAGGTGCCGCTCCTCACGCTGCCGCAATCACGCTTTCTCCTGATGTCGGCCACGCTGGGATCGACGGATTTTTTTGAGCGCGAACTGACCCGCCTGACCGGTGCACCGAGTGTCACCGTGCGCAGTGATCGCCGCCCCGTGCCGCTCTCCTTCGAGTATTCCGAGACCCCTCTGCCCGAACGCGTGACGCAATTGCTGGCCGATAAACGTGCCCCGATCTACCTCGTGCACTTCACCCAGCGCGCCGCCGCCGAAGCCGCGCAAGCACTGATGAGTCTTCCAATCTGCACCAAGGAAGAAAAAGCCGTCCTCGCGACCGAGTTGGAGCGAGTGAAGTTCAATAGTCCGTACGGCAAAGATATGAAACGCTGGTTGCGCCACGGCATCGGCGTCCACCACGCGGGCCTCCTGCCCAAATACCGCATCCTCGTCGAGCAACTCGCGCAAAAAGGCCTGCTCAAACTCATCTGCGGCACCGATACGCTGGGCGTCGGCATCAACGTCCCGATCCGCACCGTCGTGTTCACCCAACTCTGGAAATATGATGGCCAGAAAGCCGCGATTCTCAGCGTGCGCGATTTCCGGCAAGTCTCCGGTCGCGCGGGCCGGGCCGGTTACGACGATCAGGGTTACGTCATCGTCCAGGCCCCGGAGCACATGATCGAGAACAAGATCGCGCAGCAGAAGGCCACCGGCGACGCCAAGAAGATGCGCAAGTGGAAGCCCAGCAAGCCGCCCGAGCGGGGCTACGCGCACTGGTCGCAGGACACGTTCGACAAGATGGTGTCGGGCGAGCCCGAGCCGTTGCGGTCGCACTTCCGGGTGAACCATCAGATGGTGATGAGCCTGCTCGACCGGCCATCGCGTGACGGCGTCGACGGCTGCCGGGCGGTGCGGACGCTGATGACCGACAATCACGAGTCGCGCAAGCGCCAGCGCGGGCACATCCGCCGCACCATCGCGATCTACCGGTCGCTGGTCGAAGCCGAGATGTTGGAGTTCCCCGAGCATCCCGACGAGTGGGGTCGGCGCGTGCGGGTGAACTTCGACCTGCAGGACGAGTTCGCCCTCCACCAACCGCTGTCGCTGTGGGCCGTGGAGGCACTGGGCGCGTTGCCGCCTCGCGACAATGGTGACCCTGACGGCCAGGATGACGGCGCGGCGATCGAGCACGTCTTCGACGTGTTGTCGATCATCGAATCGGTGCAGGAGAACCCGGGCGTGATCCTGGCGGCGCAGACCAAGCGGGCCAAGGACGAACTGATGGCCGAGATGAAATCGAGCGGCGTGGAATACGAGGAGCGCATCGAGCGCCTCTCCCAGGTCGAGCATCCGAGGCCGAATCGCGAATGGATCTACGGGAACTTCAACGAGTTCCGGGCCCGGCATCCGTGGGTGGGTTCCGACAACGTGGCGCCGAAGTCGATCGTGCGCGAGATGTTCGAGCGGGCGATGACGTTCGGCGAGTACGTCCAGGACTACGGGCTCAAGCGGTCCGAAGGTGTGGTGCTGCGGTACCTGTCCGACGTGTACAAGGCGTTGCTGCAGAACGTGCCCGAGGATCTCCGCACGCCGGCGCTCGAAGATCTCACGGTGTGGCTCGGCGCCATGATCCGCCAGGTCGATTCGAGCCTGATCGACGAGTGGGAACGCCTGCTACACCCGGACGACTCGGATCCTGCGGCGGCGCTGCGTCCGACGTTGCCGACCGGCGAACGAACGATCGTCGACGACCATCGGGCGTTCCGGGTGATGGTGCGCAACAAGGTGTTCGACTGGGTGCAGCGACTGGCCCGCCGCAACGGCTACGACGACCTCGTCGCCGAAGCCGTCGACACCGAACGCTGGCGCTCGGGCGAAGACATCATCGAGGCCATGGCTGCGTACCGCGACGAGTTCGGCGACGTGCTCGTCGACCCAGCGGCGCGTTCGGGCGAGCTGTTCCATTTCGACCGTTCGACGGGTCGGGTCACCCAGATCCTCCACGACCCCGAGGATTCGGGCGAGTGGCGAATCGTCGCCGACGTCGACCTCGACGCATCACGAGACGAGAACCGCGTCGTGCTCCGCCTCGTCGACCTCGGACCACTGCGGTGAAGCGGAGCGCCGGGATCGTGCTGTGGCGACGGCTCGATTCCGGTGTCGTCGAGGTGTTCCTCGGCCACATGGGCGGGCCGTACTGGACCTGTCTCTTATACACATCTGACGCTGCCGAC
>ENA-ORBV01001618-ORBV01001618.1-microbial-mat-metagenome-genome-assembly--contig:-NODE-1618-length-49651-cov-13.143987_pt1 | contig 49651 bp, 38 predicted proteins | sample MGYA00237777_ERZ505514 | MGnify/ENA primary metagenome ERZ505514 (study PRJEB26160, sample SAMN06269048) | microbial mat metagenome | isolation source: Oligotrophic lake microbial mat | place... | reverse complement strand
GGAGCGCGGGCCTCCAGGCCCGCCTTGGGAAGGGAGACGAGGTGCGCAGGCTACGGTGCACGCTCCAAGGCGGGCCTGGAGGCCCGCGCTCCCGGGAGCGCGGGCCTAGCCCGCCACACCTCTCGTGGCTAATCCGGGCTAACGCAGCCAGTCGCCGCGCCGCACTTCGCGCCAGAAGAGGAACGCCTTGATCCAGGTGGTGGCGTTGATGGCCCACCACACGCCGGGACCACCCAGCCCGAGCGGCAGCGCCAGCAACCACGCAAGCGGCACTCGCAGCGTGTTGACGGTGCCCGAAATCCACGGAATCGCTCGGGTGTGCCCCGCGCCGAGCAGCACGCGCTCGTGGATCGTCTCGACCGCCACCCAGTACTGCGAAAACGCGAGCGAAATGACGTAGAGCTCGAGTTCGCGCAGCACGGCTGGGTCCTGCGTGAAAAGGGGTCCGAGCAGCGAGCCCCCGAGCAAGAACGAAACCCCCGCCCCGATGCCGAGGAACCGTCCAACGCGGCGCGAACTCTGGATGGTTTCGAACACCGCCTGCGTGTCGCCCGCGCCAAGGTGGCGACCGACGAGGGACGCACACGCCATACCGACGCCGAGGAAGGCGGGATAGGCGATGCCCTCAAACACCTGGAACCCAAGGCCCAATCCGGCGGTGACCTCCGCGGGCAGGCGGTCGAGCACGAGGCCGAGCAGCGCCCAATAAACACCCGCGTAGAGTGCGATAGACAGCGACACGGGCACGCTGATCCGCGCGATGCGCACCAGCCGCGCGAGGCTCGCGAGTCCCCGCGGAACCAACGGCACACCGAGCCACAAACCGAGGATGGCCAGCCCTGCGATCCCTGTCGTCAGTCGCGCGAGGCCGGTTGCGTACGCGGCGCCGGCCATTCCGCTGCCCTCGATGCCAAACCGCGCGGCGAGGTCGGCCGCGAGCGCTGCACCCGGAACCGGCAGCACGTCCGCGGCGCGCTCGCCATACGCCAACATCGGCGTCCAGATCCAGTTCAACACGATCGCGATCGCCTGCAGCACCATCGGGAACAACGTGCGGCCGCGGGCGAGGAACAGATACTCGACGATCAGCGCGAGGGCGAGTGCCGGCGAACACAAGTAGAGGGCAAACAGGTATTCGTGCGCGAGCCGCGCGGTTTCGCCCTCCAGCCCGAGCAGCTCCACGATGGTGGGGGTCAAGGGTGCGCCGATCGCCGCGAGCGCCGCGCCGACGATCAACGCAAACAGCAGCGCGTGGCGTGCGATCGCTCCGAACTCGCGCTCGTCCTGTGCGCCAAACGCGCGCGAAGCGAGAGAAAGAGCTCCGCCGGCGGGCAAAAACCCGATGGCGAAGTTCATGATGCCCACGAACAGCGCGGCGCCGGCGGCCGCGTGCGCCTGTGCGCCGAGGCCCTGGATCCAGAACTGGTCGTTGATGCGGTAGCTGTTTTGCAGCAGGTAGCTGATCGCCGTCGGCCACGCGAGGGCAATCACCGCGCGCGTGCGAGTCGGGCGCGCCGCGGCGAGTTGGCGTGCGACGTCGCGTGCAACGTCGCGCGGTTCGGAATCGACGGCGTCGGGGTCCCCGGCCGCGTGCGGTTTCACGGGCGGAGCTCGATCGTGACCGTCGGCGCCTCGTTGCCCGAGAACTCCAGGTCGGCGATCGCGAGCCCACGTCCAAAATCGACGTGCTCCGCGCGCAATCGGTAACGCCCGGCGCTCAACAACGGCACGATCAGTTCGCCCGCGCCATCCGTGGTTCCATCGACGACACCGCCAGCGTTTCCGAGGCCCCGCACCCGCGCCCCGGGCACGCCGCGCCCAAGGATGTCCTCGACCCGCACTCGCAGGGGATGGAGCACCGGCACACGCAGCGTTCCGACGTCCATCGCGGGCACACGGAACGAAATGCGCTTGGGGGGCGCGAGGGGATGCTCGGGCGCGCCGAGGGTCAGGCTGTACTCACCGTCGACGAGGTCCGCAAAACGGAAAGCTCCATCGGCGCGGGTTTTGACTTCGACCCGCATGCGCGGCGCCGTGGATTCGAGCACGACCGCAACGGCCTCGACGAAGCCGCCCTCCGCATCGAGCACGCGCCCTTCGAGGTACCCGCTCGCGCGCATCGCGAGCAGCACCAGGGCCTCGGGAGCGCCCCCGGACAGGCCGATCGATTGGCGCGTGCTGAACCAACCCGGACCGTCGGCGCTGACGTCGTAGGCGGCGAGCGGAAGGTCGTCGAAGCGGAACTCGCGTGTGCCCGTGGGCAACGTCAGTTCGCGCGTGTCGGCACGCCCGTTGCCCGCCAACAGCCGGCTGGGCTCGATGCGGACGATGAAGGGCTCGGAGGGCTCAGCGCCGAGCGGCAGTTCGAGCTCGCCGCGCAGCACCCCCACACGCGGTGTATCGATCGGCGCGTCCGTTGAAGCGGTGCCACCCGGGCTAGCCTCTGCCCCCGCAGCGGCGGCGGAGCGCCCGCGGGGTTGAGCGGCTGTGGCTGCGCCGGTTGGCCCCGCGGGTTCGGTTGCCGTGGGGGTGCCGTTTGCGGGGCGCGCGCTCGTCTGCGCCCCCGACGGCGCCCCCGACGGCGCCCCTGACGGCGGGGTCGGGGACGCCACGCTGTCGACGTCGGCGCCGTCCGCGCCGCGCTCCCAGGGGGCCCACACGAGCGCGAGCAAAAGCCCGGCAACACACACTCCCAAGAGGGCAATTACCCCTGCGCTTCGCCCCCCAGGGATGTACCCTTGGGCGTCCGTAGGGCGCCCGTCGTCGGTCGGCTGACCCCGCCGCGCGCCCGTCCGTTCGTGTTTCAACCGCTTGTTCACGCTCTTGAGCCGACGTCCTCGTACCCCCGGCCGGGCGGATTTTGACCGCCCGACCCGGCGCCCCGCTCCGCGATCCGCGTGCGGGGCGCGACGATCCTAGTTTCCCCCCTGCGCCCCGCCAAAAAACCCGATGCGGACCCGCCCGACGCCCTCCCTGGCGCTGTCTCCCCGTTCCGACCTAGCTGCTGCCCGCGGGATGCGATCCCTGCGCGTTGCCGCCGCCAGCGTTGCCCTCGCCCTCGTCGCCCTCGCTCCCCTCGCCGACGCGGCGCAGCGCGGGCGTGTGGTCGTGATCGGCTTCGACGGCGGCGATTTTGCGACCGTCAACGGCATGGTAGAGCGCGGCGAGGCGCCGAACTTCGCGCGCCTGCGCGGGGGCACGTTCGCACCGCTCGAGTCCACCCAACCGGCCGAGTCGCCCACGGCGTGGGCGTCGCTCAACACGGGTCAAAACCCCTCGAAGACGGGTGTTCCGGGGTTTGTGCAGCGTGTCCTCGACGGCGGCGCACCAAACCCCAGCTTCGGGCACATCGAGCTGCTGGAGGGCGAGAGCGGCCGCCCCCTCGCCGAGATCGAAGAGGTCCCGATCCCGCGCTGGGACGCGCGCACCTACACCATCCTCGGCGGGGCCGCCGTGTTCCTCGTGCTCTTGGGCCTCCTGCTCGCGGTGCGTGTGCGGGCCGTGCTCGCGCTGCCAATTGCGATCGTCGCCGCGGGACTCGGCGGGTTTTCGGCCCAACGCCTGCGCGGATGGCTGCCGGAGCGCTATCCGGTGACCGCCAACCCCAACCAGGAAAAGGGTTTTTGGGACCTGGCCGCGGAGGGCGGGCTGCGCGCGGTGGTGGTGAATGCGGCGCAGGCCTGGGACCAGCGCAATCCCAAGGACGTGGAGCTGCTGGCGGGGCTCGGTGTCCCCGACGCGCGCGGCGGCCTCGGCGACTGGTTCATTTACTCGGCGGACGAGGGCCTCGACCGGATTGTCGACGACGGAGCGGGCGGCGAGGGCCAGGCGACGTCCACCGCGGGCCGTGTGATCACCGTGGACGACCGCGGCGGCCGCATCGAGTCGAAGCTCCTTGGACCGCACAACTTCTGGCGCGAGGAGCAGGTCCGCGCACGCATGGACGTGCTGCAGGCAAAGCTCGACAACCCGAAGACGGGTTACAAGGAAAGTGTTGCGATCAACGAGGAGCTGACGCCGCTCTACGCCGATTTGCGCGCCGCACAGCGCCAGCGGGTGAGTGTGCCCCTGCGCGTGGAGCGCACCGAGTCGACGGCGCGCATCACCATCGGCGAACAGACCCAGGAGCTGCGCGAGGGGCAGTGGTCGGATTGGTACGAAGTCGAGTTTTCGCTGAACCCGCTGGTGTCCGTGCATGCGGTGACACGTGTCAAGCTGCTGAAGCTCGATAGTCCGCATTTCGAGCTGTTTGTCAGCCGCCTAGACATCGACCCTGCGAAGCCGACGTTCTGGCAACCGATCAGCGCCCCGCTCGAGTTTTCGCGCGCCCTTGCCGCCGCGTGCGGCACGTTCGAGACCTATGGTTGGTCGACGCTGACGATGCCGTTCAAAGACAAGAAGATCAACGCGGCGACGCTGCTCGAGGACGTCGAGTTCACCCTCAAGTGGCGCGAACGTCTCGTGATGCACGCGTTCGAAAAGGACGATTGGGACGTGTTCGTGGGCATTTTCAGCACGACCGACCGCACCCAACACATGACCTACGCGCACCACGATGCCGAGCACCCCGCGCACGATCCCGTGGCGGCTGCGGAGCGTGTGACGTTTTTTGGCGCGGACATCCCCGTCAGCGACGCGATTCCCGCGATCTACGTCCAAGCGGACCGCGTGCTCGGCCGTATCATCGACGGACTGCGGCCGGACGACCTCTTGATCGTTGTCTCCGACCACGGCTTCCAAAGCTTCCGCTGGCAGGTGGACGTGAACCATCTGCTCGCGCAACTGGGATACCTGGTGTTGCGTGACGACCTCGAGGGGGCACGGCGCGCTGAAGGCGAGCCCTTCGTGCCGGGCAAACGCTTCCGCGGTGGCTCCTTCCTGTCCGGTTACGCCGATTGGAGCAAGAGTCGCGCCTATTCGTTGGGCATGGGCGCCGTCTACCTGAACCAGGTCGGCCGCGAGGCTGCGGGCATCGTTTCCGCAGCCGAACGCCGCGCGGTCCTCGAGGAAATGAAGGCTGCGCTGCTGGCCTATCGCGATCCGAAGACGGGCGCGCAGCTCGTTTCCCAGGTGATCCTGACGGAGGACGATCGCAGCGGCCCCCACGCCGACCGCGAGCCCGACCTGATGGTTGGATTTGCGTCGACCTACGGCCCGGCGTGGAGTTCCCGGGGCGGTGGTGCGTGGCTGGTCGAAACGGAAGCTGGCGGTGTCGCCTTCGACGCGCTCGTGAAACCCAACGACAATCCCTGGTCCGGTGACCACGTAGGGGTCGACACCCGCAACGTTTTGGGGCTCTTCCTGTCCAACCAGCGCTTCAACCTGCCCGAGGACGGTGTTCCCCACGTCCTTGACGTGGCGCCGACCGTGCTCGAATTCATGGGCATTCCGCGCCCCGCGGCTCTCGACCGAGAGCCGCTCCAGCGGGTCCAATGACCGCCGACCCGGCACCCACACTGCGTCCCATGTACCAATCGATCTCGCCCCTTGACCTGTCGCGGCGCCTCGCCGAAGGTTCCGCTTTGATCCTCCTCGACGTGCGCGAGCCCGAGGAGCTCGAAATCTGCCGCATCCAGGGCGCGGTGCACATCCCGCTGGGCGACCTGGCGCGCCGCGCGAGCGAGCTCGACAGCGACGCCACGATCGTGTGCATTTGCCACCACGGGCGGCGCAGCGCGATGGCGGCGGGCCTGCTGGCTCAAGCCGACTTCAAGAAGCTCGTGAACCTCACCGGCGGCATCGACGCATGGGCCGAGGACATGGATCCGCAGATGGCCCGCTACTGAGATCCCTTCCATGACGGACGATCGACTGCCTGCGGATGAAGCCCGCCCGCGCCGTGGTTTTGGCACGCGCCACAAGCTGGCCCTCGCCCTCGTGCTGCTGGTCCTCGTGGGTTCGGTCATCGCACGCGCGGTTGCGGGCGAGCGCGCCCAACCCGACGCGGCGCCCGCGTCCGTTGGCGCGATGGGGTCCCTGGCCGCGGACGGCGGCGTCCAGGCGGACCCCACAGGCAGCGACAAACTCTTCGCGGCGTTGCCCGCGCTGACCGAGGGCAGTTTCTTTGCGCTGATCGGCTTCGCGCTCGGTTACGCGTCCAAAAAGTTCGTCAAAGTGGGCCTGATCGTGATCGCGCTCGTCTTCGTCGCGCTTCAAGGGCTCGTGTGGGCCGACGTCGCCCAAGTCGACTGGGGCATCGCACTCGAAAAGCTCAACGCGCTGATCTTCAACGTGCGCGAGGACACAAGCCTCGGCGAATGGCTCCGCGCCCGCATCCCAAGCGCCGGCGGCCTCATCGCCGGCTACATCCTGGGCTTCCGCCGCGGCTGACGCATTCGACGGGGGACCGCATGCCGCGTCAGCCGCGCGCCCCAGCAAAAGTTCGGGCCCAGTTGAGACAGCCCCCACTTTAGGTCCAGGGATTGCTCCAATTCGGGGGGGGGCATGGGGTCCCCCGGTGTCAGGGTAGTTGCCGCTTGCGCCCCTGGTGCCAGAGCGCGTTCACGGAGCGCGGTTGAGCAGTGTTGGGGGATGGAGGTGGTAGGCGGTGCTGCGCCGCCTTGGCCGGTGGGCACGAGCAGGCCCTGCGCGGCGAGCTGGGACAGATCGCGGGATGCGGTGGTGTCTGCGCTGCTCGTCAGGGAGCGGTACTTGGCGTTGGTGAGGCCCGCGGCCAACGGATCGAGATGGCATTCGACGAGGCGCTCAAGTGCCTTGACCTGGCGCGCGTTGAGCTGGAGAACGGGCGAGAGAGCTACGAGGCGTGAGCGCAAGACGGAGCGGGTGAGACCGCGCTCTGCCCGGTGGATGGCTCGCAGCACACAGCCCAGGAACCCCTCGACCTACGGAGTCGCGTCGAGGGGGTGTTTGCGGGTGCCGGAGCTTGGCGGCAACTCGAGCCCGGTGAAGCCTTGGGGCGAATAAACAGTGTATTTACCCCAGCGATGGCGCGCCGTCATCTTCGGGGCCCTATATGGGTCCTATCTTGGGCGCTAAGCACCATTGAGAGCCACGGGACGAGGGCTGGGGATGGGCGAATGGAGGTTTTATTCGCCCCAGGCGGGCGATGGCGGCAGGTGGAGGCGTTTTCCGAGCGCGGGCTTTCTCGACGGCCTGTTCAAGGTCGGCTGCGGAACTGCACCGGTTTTGGGCGCCGGTCTTTTGGCGGGCTCGGTCGGATTTCACGTTGCGGCGTTCGCATTCAACCTGTTTTTCACCGCGGTCATCCTTCGCGGTCTTGATCCACGGCCGGCCGCGGGTGTGGCCCTCGGACCGGCTCGTTGCGGCGGAGCGGGTCGGGTTGGGGCGAAGGATGGGCACTCGGGGCTTCGGGTCCGCGCCGGGGGGTTGATAGAGTGGCGCCCCGTCCATTTTCCACGCGCCCCAAGGGCCCGAGCGACCTGCCCATGACCGACCCCGCCCTCTTCGAGCGGATCACCCGTTCCCTCGCTTTCATGCTCCGCCACCGCCCGGAGCGCTTCGACCTCGAGGTCGATGCGCACGGCTTCGCGGACGTCGAGGAAGTCCTGTGCGCCCTGAATGAGCGCCTGGGCGAGCCCGTGGAAGAAGAGGATCTCGTCGACGCCGTCAACGGCGGGGACCGTCAGCGCTACGAGGTTGTGGAGGGTCGCATCCGCGCGCTCTACGGCCACTCGATCCCCGTGGAAGCGGGCCCCGACTCCAAACCGCCCGAGTACCTGTTCGTCGCGATTCCGACGCGCGATGTCGACCGCGCACAGCGCTTCGGTTTGCGCGGTGGACGGCGCAGCTACCTGCACCTTGCGCTCACCCCCGAGGATGCGCAGGAAAGCGGCCGCCGGAGCGCCCGGGACTACACCCTTCTCACCGTCCGCGCGCTGGATGCGTGGGAAGAGGGAATCAACTTCTTCGACCGCAAGGCGCTGTTCCTCGCCGAGGAAGTGCCGACAGAGATGATCGACGTGGGCGAGTCCTACGACGATGGTGAGGATCCCGAGGCGCGCGGCGCGCGCGGCTCTGAGGGCGCAGACGATCGCGGGGACGATCGCGGTGAAGGCCGCGGCCGACGCCGCCGCCGCGGTGGACGCCGCCGCGGGCGTCATGCGGACGAACCCGCCGGCGCGGTTGGTTATGGAGCGCCGGGCGGTGATGCGGGACGGCATGAGGCCATGGCCCCCGCTCTTGACGACGGCCCGGATATGGAAGAGCCGCGCTTGCCGCGGGATGGCGGCGGACTCGAAGGCGACGACGTGTTCGGGACGAGCGAAGAGTTCAGCGAGGACTTCGAGGACGGAGTCGAAGCGAGCCGCGACAGCGACGACGATGCGCGCGACCACGTGCACGACGACGATGGCGACGACGATCTCGACGACGACTTCGACGACGTGGACGAGCTCGACGAAGACGAGGACCTCGAAGACGACGACGACGATGAAGTGGGCGGCGAGTTGAGGACGCCGCCGGCGTCCACAGGCCGCGGACAGCCCCCGCGCGGCGGAAACGACCGCGCGCGAGGTGCCCGTGTCGCAAACGAGCGTGGCGCGAACGAGCGTGGCGCCGACGGACGGGCGGGCGCCGGTCGCGGTGCTGGCAGTGGTGCTGGCAGTGCTGCGCCGAGCCACGCGAAAGCCGCAGGCGGCGGTTCTGCGCGCGGTGAATCACGCGGTGAATCACGCGGTGAATCACGCGGTGGTCGCGACGATCGCGGTGCGCGCGGCAACGATCGCGGCGGCGCGGGCCGCCCGGTGGCCGGTGCACGCGGCGACGGTGCACGCGGCGACGGTGCACGCGGCGACGGTGCACGGGACGTAGGCGGGCGCGGTCCGGCGCGGCGCGAAGAGCCGGAGCGCAGCAGCGCACCCCGCTATGGCGCTCGCGTGGATTCCCAACCGGCTCGAGCTCAGAACGAGGGTCCGAGCCGGAGCGAGAGTCCGAGCCGGAGCGGCGACGACCGCGGTTCGCGGGACGACCGCGGCGCCCGGGGCCGTGATGCCTCGGCGCGCTCCGGCGCGGGCCGCGACCAGGACCGCGCGCCCGTCGGCCGTGGTGCCCGCGAGAGTCGCGACGGCGGCAACCAAGGGGAACGCCCGCCCGCGGGCGGCGGACGCCCGTACGAGGGTCGGCCCGCGGCGGGCCGCCCCGCAGAAGGTCGCCGCGATGAACGCCCGCGGCAGGACGACGAGCGCGCTCCGCGTGAGCGCCCCGAGCGCCCCGAACGCACGGAACGTCCCGAGCGCAGCGAGCGCACGGACCGCCCGGACCGCACGGACCGTCCCGAGCGTCCGCGCGTCGAGAACGACCGCGGTTCGCGCGGCCGCGACGGCGACCGTCCGTCCGGTGACAGCCCCGCCGGGACTGGCGGATTTGGCCTCGGCGTGTTCGAGGCGCCGGCCCGCGCGCGGGAGGATCGGCGCGAGCCGCCGACACCGCGCCGCGCGCAGGAAGAAGAGCCCAAGCGGGAGCCGGCTGCCCGCCCCGCTCCGCCCAAGAACGACGGCCCGGGGTTTGGCGCCGGACTGTGAAACCGAGCGGGGACGGTGGCGCGCCGCAGCGCGCTCCGTCCCTGGGCTCCCCGAGGGGTTCCTGTGGCGCGAGGCCGATCCCAGCCCGCGCCGATCCGGCCTACGTCGGGCGCGACTCGCCATCGCCGCGGATTGCGCCGCGGCGCTCGACGCGGTTGGCTTCAACCTGGAGGGCCGCGAGCAGCTTGCGCCAAGCGACCTTACGGGTCGCAGCGCGCTGCTCGAGATCCCGGGTCCGACCGGGCGCCTCCTGGTGCGTCGGTACGCCCACGGCGGACTCCTGCGCTGGCTGACCAGAGCGCGTTTTGCGGATCCCGACCGCCCCATGCGCGAACTCCGGCTCGCCCACGCCCTGCGCGCCAGCGGATTCCCCACCGCGCGCGTGGTCGCCGCGCGTGCGCGCCCCGCAACCGGGTGGGGCTGGCGCCTCGAGCTTGTCAGCGAGCGTGTTGAGGGCGCGCGGGACCTCGGCACTTGGCTGGAGGCGCTGCGGGAGCGCACCATCAAAACGCGCGAGCGCCGCTCTGTCGCCCGCGCCCTGGGGGCGATGCTTGCGCGCGCGCACAACCTCGGGCTTGCGCACGCGGACCTGCAACCGCGCAACGTGCTGGTGGTGCCGCGGGCCGGCGGCTGGGAGCTGCTGTTGATCGATCTCGACCGCTCGGAGCTCACCGCACGCCTCAATGGGACCGCGCGTCACCGCAACCTAGCGCGCCTTTTTCGCGCGGTTGTGCGGCGCGAAGCGCGTGGCCGGCCCTTCCTCGCGCGCGCGGACGTGATGCGAGTGCTTGCCAGTTACCGCGCAGCGCTCGCGGCGGATCCGGGCCGCGCGGCGGACGTCGGCACTTTGCACGCCGAGTGGAACGGTGTTGCGCACGCGCACGCAGCGGCCCTGCGCCGACACCGCTTGGGATGGTGGCTCGAGCGTCGGATGGGTGCGGATCCGGCGGCGCGCGACGGCTCCGCGCGCGTGCGGGAATGAGCGCTCGCGCGGGCGGATTTCTTGGGGCCGCAGTAGCTCCGACGCGCGCTGACCGCGCCATCGCACTCGTCTTGGGTGTTGTGTTTGCGGCGGTCTTTTTTGGCCTGCTGCAGCGGCGGCTGTGGGGCGACGGGCATTCACTTTTCGAGCTGGCCGTGTTCGAGGACCGGCCGTGGTGGTTCACGTGGTTGCATCCTTTGTATCTGCCGCTCGGGCGCATTTTGGTGGCCCTCGATCCGTTTGGGCGGCCGTTCGATGCGCTCGGGTTGCTCTCGGCGGTGCCCGGCGCGGCCGCGATCGGGCTGTCGTTTTACTTCGCGCGCCAACTGGGTGCGTCGCGCGCGGGCGCGCTCGTGGGGGCGTTCCTGATCGGCGCCGCACCCGCGTCGGTGCGTTTTGCAACGTTGGTCGAAGTCCACGCGCTGCACGGATTTGCGGTGGCGCTTGCGCTCGTGCTGTTGGTTGCGTGGGCGCCGCGATGGAGCGCGCGTGGGCTATTGGTGCTGCAAACCGCGCTGTTTGCCCTGATTTGCTCCACGCATTTGACCGCGCCAACGCTCGCGCCCGGCTGGATCGCATTTGTGATTTGGGTGGCAGCACGCAACCATCCGAGCCTCGTCGAAGGACGTGCGTGGTGGCGCACAGCCATCCTTGCCGGAATCGGCACGGTGATCGCCTTTGCCGCGGTCGCGCTCGTTGCAGAGTGGACGTACTTCCGGTCGACACCCGAGGGTCTTGCAGCCACGTCCGCGAGTTTCATCGGCGCCACAACCGGCGGTAGCCGCTGGCCGTACGTGCGCAGCGATTGGACAACGCCGCTGGGCCTTGCGCTGATTCCGCTTGGCGTGGTGATCCTCGGCATTTGGCGTTCCCCACAAGCCGCGGGTTTGCGCTCAAAACGCCACGGGGTGGCGATCGCCGGGCTGCTGTGGCTGATTCCAGTCTTTGCCTTCTACACGTACTGGGGTATGCCCAACGAAGGGGGATACATGGCGGGTAGTCTCGTCGTGCTGGTGGCACTGATTGCCCTGATCGAACAGACCCCGCTCGGCCGCGTGGGGGTGCTGTCCGCGGCCGCGCTGATTCCGTTTGTCGCTTGGCAGAGCTTCGCGGATGCCACGGCGTGGAAGGACGTGCATGCGCTTGCGCGGCGCGACGATCGAATCGCGGCATTGCGTGTGGCATTGCCCGCTGGCGGGCTCGTTGTGAGTTTTGATCCGCTACACACACCCGCCACGATCGAATTGCCCAACGTGCGCGAGTTCGACGTGCTCTTCGCCGTGCAAGGGCTCGCACTGACGGGCCGCAACCCTAAGCAGATTGCACAGGAGATTCCCGTTTGGCTCGACGTGCGTGTGGGGGATCAATCGGGCGTGATCGATGCGTCCTACCGCGTGTTTGCCGCGCAAGCGGGCCCCTACGCGGAGATCGTTGCAGCCTTTGAAACCGCGATCCAGGAGCGTTTCCACGTCACACCGGTGCCCGGCGTCGACTGGCCGCTGTTTGCGTTCGAGCGCCGCGCCGATTAGGGCTCGCGGAGCAGTGTCATGCGCGGATACACCGGGCCGTCGACGCTGAGGACGGCCTCCAAAAGCCGTGTGGTGTAGGTCCGTTGGGCACGCCGCAAGGAGGGGTCTTCGATGCGCTCGTTCTCGCGCCGCATGCGCCGGCGCAGGTCGACGACGAGGCGCCGCGATTCCTCTTCGAAACCCGCCGTATGGGCGAGCAGCGCGCGTGTGCCCGTGACCGCGATGCGGTCGACGAGCTCGGCGCCGTGCTGCTCGACGATCGCGAGGGCACGCGCGCTGTCGGCGAGCCCGTCGTCGAGCGGCCGCTGGCCGCGGGCGGCTTCCGCGCGCCGAATACGCGCGCGAATCGACAAACCGACGGCTTCGGCGCGATAAAAACCGATCTCGCGTGCCGCGGCAAGCGCCTTGTCGACGGACGCGTGCGACGCGGGGTCGTCGCGCTCCCACAACAGGATCGCGAGCCACAAGGAGGCAAGCGCCTTGGAGCGGCGGTCCTCGATCTCGTCGGCCAGCAGGAGCGCCTCGCACAGGTGCACTTCCGCGTCCTCGGCGCGGTCGAGGTCGAGCAACACCCCCCCCTGGCGCGCGAGCGCCTCCGCTTCGGTGCGGCGTTCCCCGGCGCGGCGCGCGAGCGCGACACCGTGCTTCGCAGCGCCGAGCGCGCGGGCGGGCCGACCGGCCGAGCGGAAAATGCGCGCGCGCAACACATGTGCCAGCGCGAGCGCTCCCGGGCGCGGCGGCTCGGCGGCGCGCAGCGTGCGCAACGCGCGGTCGACGTTTTCGAGCGCGGGTTCGATCCAGTCGTCGACGACCTCGAGCTGTGCACGCGCGAGCAGCGCCAGGGCAAGTTCGAGCTCGTCGCCCGCCAGTGACTCGGCGCGCGCGAGCAAACTGCGCGCTTCGTCGAACTGCCCCACGTGGCTTTGCACGTGCCCGAGGCGGCGCAGGGCTTCGCTCTCGAGCGAGCGCGAGCCGGCGCGCTCCGCAAGTTGCGCCGTGTTGCGCAGCATGCCGCGCGCGAGTCCGTATTGGCCCGTTGCGACGGCGTAGCGCCCGTGCAGCAGGTAAATCCGCGCAGCGGTTTGCGGGTCGCGCTCGGGGTCGGGGTCGCGCTCCGCCAACCGATCGAGCAGCTCGCGTTCCTCCTCGCGCGCTCCCAATCGATCTGCGGCGTCGGCGGCGGCTTCGAGCAACTCGAGTTCGAGCGCGCGCGTGCCGTCGTCGGATCCCAGCGCATCCACGGCCTCCAAACCAAAACGCGCGAGTTGCAATGCACGCTGGGGATAACCCCGTTCGCGCGCGTGGTTGAGCAGCGGGCGCAAAAGCGTCAAGAGCGGGCGCCATTCACCCGCGGCGCGCAGGTGGAACGCGCGCTGCCAAGCGTCGTCCGCGCGTTGCGCTTCGCCATGCGCGGCTTCGAGCGCACGCGCCGCCATACGGTGCAGTCGCCGTTTGCGCTCGCTGGGAATCGCGCGGTACAGCGTTTCGCGGTACGTCGGCCGCGCGAAGCGGAAGCGGTTGCTGGCGGCGACGAGCCAGCCCCGGCGTACCAGCTCCTTGAAAACGCGGTCGAGCTCGGGCCGCTCGGTCGGCGGGAACGCACGCTGCACAAAATCCGGCTCGAGTCGCCCGCCGATCACCGCAAACCGATCGAGCCACAAGCGCAGGGCCGCGTCGAGCGCGCGGTAACGCTCGCGGATCGTGCGGTCGATCGATTTGGGCAGCGGCAGATCGTCGGGTGCGACGAGGAGCACGAGGCGCGGATCGCCGTCCGAATGCGGCGCGGCCTCGCCGCGCTCGAGCAACCGGCGGAGCAGTTCGACCACCAGGCCCGGATTGCCGCGGCTGCGACCGAACAGCACGCGCGCAAGCCGCAGGCGCGGCGATGACGGGTGGAACAGGCGGTCGACCAGCGCTTCGACGTCCTTGGGCTCAATCGGTCCGAGTTCGATCCGTGCGACCTCTGCGGGATTCAGGGCCGCCGCGCGCTCCAGCATGCGCGCAAACGCGTCGGGTGCTGCGGGCGTTTCGCCCTCCGCGAATCCCAAGAGGAGCAGGCTGCGTCCGGACGCCGCGGCCAGGGCTTCGCGCAAACGCTGCAGGACAAGCAACGTGACGTCGGAGGCCTTCTCTAGGTCGTCGATCGCAAGGACCAGCGGCGCTTCCCGCGCGAGCGCTGCGGCCCAGCCCCCGAGCGCGAGCGCGACGGAATCGCGGTTCGCTTCGGCGCTTGCCGGGTCGAGCGCCGCGAGCAGCACTTCGACCTCGCGTGGTGGCACGAGTCGGCCGAGCAGCCCCGCTTCGCGCGCGCCCGGCGCGGATTCTTCCGGCAGTTGCAACCAGCGCTGCAACAGGCGCAGCGCCGCGCCGAACGGCCGCGCCTCGGAGTGTTCCGAACAGCGGGTGTAGATGTAGAGCGGCGGGTCGCGCCGCACGCGGACACGCGCTGCGAACTCGTGCATCAGGCGCGATTTGCCCGAGCCGGGCTCGCCGACGAGCAGCGCCGCGAGCACCGGCGCGCGGCGGCTCTCCCACAGCTCGAACAGCGCTGCCAGGGCATTTTCGCGGCCGACGAGGGGGGAAAAGTGCTCCTGGCCCGGGCGCTGCGAGGGGGTTCCGAGGGAGCGTTGCACGCCGGGATCGAGCTGGCGGCTGATGTGTTGGCGCCACCACTCCCCGGATTCGCCCTGTTCGGCGCGCCGTGCGAGCTCGAGCGCACCCGGGCGCTCCTCGGGACGCCGCCGCAGCGCGCCCTCAAGCAGCGCGTCCAAGAGGGGGCTGAGTTGCGGGGCGATGCGCGACGGGGGCACAAAACGGCCCGTTGCGATCGCGGCGAGCAGCTCGTCGGCGCCGGGCGCGAGGGCGCGCCGCAAGAGTTGGCCGCTGGAGCGCCCCGCGCTGCCTTCCCCGGGCGCGCGCGCGGCGTCGACAAACGGGTGGCGCCCGCAACTGAGCTCGTAGAGCACAACGCCGAGCGCAAACACGTCGCCCGCGGCGCTTGCACCCGCGCCCCGCGCGCGCTCGGGCGACAGGTACGCGAGGCTGCCGGGGTTGGGCAGGTGGACCCCGTCGTCGGCGACGGCGCGCGCAAAACCCAGGTCCAGGAGCACGGCGCGGTCCTCGCGGTCGAGGCGGATGTTGTCGGGTTTGATGTCGCCGTGGGCGAGGCCGCGGCCGTGGAGCGCTCCCAACGCGCTGAAGAGCTGGGCGGCCATGCGGCGCAGTAGCGGCTCAGGCAACGGTCCTTCGGTGTCCAGGACCTCGCGCAGCGAGCGCCCGGGGACAAAACGCATGACGAGGAAGTGGCCCTCCTCGTCATGGCCGCTGCCCAAGACACGCACGACGGAGGGATGGTCGAGGATCCGGCCGAGCTCGGCTTCGCGCTGGAACGCGGCCACGGCGCGTGGGTCGGAGTCGAGCGCGCGATGCAGGCGCTTCAGCGCGACCTCGGTGCCGACGGGCGCACCGCCCAGCGCCGCTTCGAGCCGCCCGTGCCAGACGCGACCGGTGGCGCCAACACCCAGTTCCCCGAGGATCAGGATCGTCCGGTGGGGGGGCATGGTCACATGGGACGCGGGCGGGGCGCGCGAGGCCGCTATCATCCCAGCGCTGCCCCCCCCGCGCCAAGGGCGCGCTGGGGGCAGCATCCCGGGCCCGTTCCCCCGCGGGGGAGACCCTCCCGCCGAAACCACACGTGAGCCTCGTCTTCTACAACAGCTATAGCCGCCAGAAGGAGCCGTTCGAGACCCTCGATCCGGGGCTCAAGCCCGAAATCGTGCGCATGTACAACTGCGGCCCGACCGTCTACGGCCGCCAGCACATCGGCAACTTCCGGGCGTTCCTGTTCGCGGACACGCTCCGGCGCTGGCTGGAGGTCAAGGGTTACGAGGTCCGTCAGGTGATGAACATCACCGACGTCGGACACCTGGTTGCGGACGCCGAGGAAGGCGACGACAAGATCCAGGTGCAGGCGCTGAAGGAAGGCAAGAGCCCGCAGGAAATTGCGGAGGGGTACACACAGCTTTTCCTCGCGGATCTGAAAGCCCTCGGCTGTTTGCCCGCGATGGCGTACCCGCGGGCGACGGCGCACATCGACGACATGCTCGCGATCATCGAGCGCCTGATCGCAAGCGGTCACGCGTACTGCGCCGGGCCGGCCGGTGAAAACGTCTACTTCGACGTTTCAAAGTTCGAGCGCTACGGCAAGCTCTCGGGGAATCGTGTGGCAGACCTCGTCGCCGGCGCGCGTGTCGATGTGCGCGACGAAAAGCGCCACCCCGCGGACTTCGCGCTGTGGAAGAGCGATCCCAAGCACTTGATGAAGTGGCCGAGCGCGTACGGCGAACACGGCTTCCCCGGCTGGCATATCGAGTGCTCGGCGATGGCGCGCGCGCTGCTCGGTGACCAGCTCGACATCCACACGGGCGGCGAAGACAACGTCTTCCCGCACCACGAGTGCGAGATCGCCCAAAGCGAAGCCCTGACGGGCAAAACCTTCGCCCGCTTTTGGATGCACACCCGCTTCTTGACCGTCGACGGCGGCAAGATGAGCAAGAGCCTGGGCAACGTGTACACGCTGGACGATGTGCGCGCGCGCGGTTACGACCTGCGCACCCTGCGCTACGCGCTTATCCGCGGCCACTACCGCAGCCCCCTCGACTTCACGTGGAAGGTGATGGACGAGTGCAAGAGCGCACTCGCGGGCCTCGACGAGATGGTGAGCGTGCTGGAGCAGGCGGAATTGGCCGCGGCGCCGAGCGCGGGTGAAAACGAGGCGTTGAATCTGAGCAAGGCCTTCAGCCAAGCGATGGACGAAGATTTGAACCTCCCGCAAGCTCTCGGCGCGCTCTTCGCACTGCGCCAGGACGTGTTGCAGCGCAAGATCGGTGGCAAAGATGCCGTGGACCTGGTGACGCAGCTTCTCGCCAAAGCCGACAACGCGCTCGGGATCCTCCCCGCACGCGACAACTCAGTCAACGCGTCGATCGAAGCCAAAGTCGACGCGCGCAACGCCGCAAAAGCCGCGCGCGACTTCGCAACGGCCGATCGCATCCGCAAGGAACTCGAGCACGACGGCATCGTCCTCCAGGACACGCCCGGCGGCAAAACGATCTGGCGCCGCGCCTGATCGGCTCGAGCCGCGTGCCATGCGGGCCTTCACGGCCGCACCCACGTCGAGGCTGGGTGCGCGCGACGAGTACCGGACTCGCTCCAAGGCGGGCCTGGAGGCCCGCGCTCCCAGCGGTGAGCGCGCCCGCTGCGAAGAGACAAGTGTTTGATCGGGCTGCGGGCGCGCGCTTCACAGAGGCTGATCGCAGCGCCGCGCCCAGCGCAGTTTCGCGCTTTTGCTGCGCGGGCTGTCGCGGCGCTCCTCCGGACGGGGCCGAGCGACCGCGTCGCGGATGGCGGCCGGGTCGAGTTGAGGCGCAGGTCGAGCGGCCCGTCGGCCTTGAACGTGAAGCCGCGCTCGGGATTGTCGAGCTGCATGGAGGAAACGCCGAGGTCGGCCACGAGGCCGTCAACGCCGCTCACGCCGGCCTCGGCCAGCACCTGCGGCAGACCGGCGAAGTTGGTGCGCAGCGCCGTGAAAATGGGCTCCTGCCAACCCGCGGCATTGAGACGTGCCTGCGTCTTTTGAATCTCGATCTCGTCCGCATCGAGTCCGATCAAGCGCCCGCCCGGCGCCAGTCGCTCCAACAGTTTTTGGGCGTGGCCGCCGTAACCCAGCGTGCAATCGACGACGAGCTCGCCGGGTTTTGGGTCGAGCGCTTCGAGGATCTCCGCCCCCCTCGGGGGGCGTCCTGCCCTACGGGCAGGAAGAGGGACCGCGCCCCGCCCGGCCTGCGGCCGGGTAGGGGCCCCGCGGCCCCAGAGATCAGGCGGCAACTACCCTGACACCGGGGGGAGCGTCGATCACCCGCGAGTCTAACGCGTCGACGAGGCACTCGGCGTCGCGCTTGACGGGCTTGGCTCTGCGCGCGGTGCGAGCAACAGCAGGTAGAGCAGGTTGTCCGTGAAGGTGGGATCCGCGGTCAGGCCCAAATGGTTGGCGGGCAAGAATAACACCTGGTGCCAGGATTCCACCTGACTGACGCCCGCTCGGCGGGGCGCGCTCGGGTCACTCGAGCGTTCCCCAAGCGCGCTCGTACGCAACACTGTCCCATCACCAAAGCCGTGCTCAACCGCACTCAGCCGGCCGTTGGTTGTTTGCACCATGGTTTCCACGGTGCGCTCGCCGTCGCCGGCCACCAGCACCAGCCGTGTGTGTGGCGGAGGCGGAGCGGGGCAATCCAATCCCGCTTGCACTCCACGCGCCCGCGCAAGACAGAGTCGCAGGTGTTCTTCGGCCGCACTGCGACGGTCACCCAACGCGCTCAAGTGGGGCAACAGATGGCGCAGTTGCCCATCGAACCGGGGATCGAGCAGACCCCAGCGCTCGCGAATCCAAAGCTTTGGATCCAAGAGATCGGGCACGGGTTGGCCCATCGAATCAAGGAGCGCGCCACCCGCTCCACGGGGCAAGAGCTGGTACAGGGAAGGAAACGTTCCGACCACTGCCGCGGGGTAGTTCCATAGCAGCGCGCCCGGGTCGTAGCCCTGAAGCAATTCGCGAAGCGCCTGGATCGAGCCCATATTCGGGGTACCGACCAACACGGCGGTGTCGATGCGACGTGCGCCGGCCCAGGTGAGCGGTGGCGGCTCCCCGTCGGGGCCGGGTTCCGCAACGCCGTACCGCAGGTACCAGCGCAACACCAGCCCACCCATGGAATGGGCCACTACGTCGAAGCGCACGGGGCGCTCGGGCTCTTGGCGCTCGCGACGCTGTTCTTGCACCTCCGTTTCCGTGCGGTCGAGGAATGCGTCGAAGGCGCGTGCCGACTCCACCAGATCGCGCCGCCAGTCATAGGGAAACTGGAAGCACGTGTAATGGTCGTCGCCGTAGTCGACGTGGTCTCGGAAAGCGGCGCCGAGGTACCCTCCGATGCCCAGGGCGTCGAGGATCTGCGCGTAAGCGCTCACGTGGGAGGCGACCCCGAAAAAAGATACCCGCAGCCGGTCCAAGGTTGCGACCGCTTCCACAGCGTCGGTGCGATCGGCGAGGGTTGCGCCAGCCACCATCGGAATGGCCACCCGAGGTGCGCCCTCGGCCGAGCGCGGATCGAAAGCCCGTGAACCGAACTCACCCCAAACGGTGCGGCCGGTCGGGGCGTGCACCAAACGCGAGCCGAGCAGCCCCGGCAGCACGACAACCGGATTGCGGTCCAGGTGGGCGCGCTGGGCAGCGTCAGCGTAGATCGCGCCGAGGGGCGGCACTCGCCGCGGCAGGGCGCAACCTGAGTTGGCCATCGATCCGAGTAGGGCTGTGGCGAGGGTGAGCCGGCGCGTTCCCCACCTCACCCATTTCTTGGCGGCAGCGCGCGATGTGCTCAACGGCCTCCGTCGGGGTAATCAGGCATACCCGAGTCCAGGGCCACGTGCACGGCGTCGGCGACGCGATTGATGTAGTGGAAATACGCGATGGTTTGGATCGCGTCGTGGATGGCGACGTCGTCGAGGTCCTCCGCGCGCAGGGATTCGACGTGGGCGCGCTCCATCGCCCCCGGGTTGGCCGAGAGCTGCTCGGCAAAGGCACACAGCGCGCTATCCACGGTCAAGAGGTCGGCCTGCCGCCAGTCGTCCGCCACCTGTTCCACCCAAAGATCGCGTGCTCGTTCGTCGCCGAAGGACGCGGGGAGCTCCGACCGGAGATCCTGCTTGTGGGACTGGATTCAGTAGTGGCAGTGGTTGTAGCGACTTACCACCACCGCGAGCATCTCGCGCTGGTAGCGGGCGAGGCCGTGGGGCGCGAACACGATGCGCTGGTACAGACCCATGGACGCGTCCAGGATGGACGGATTCAAACTCTGGGCCTGCACGATGCCGGAGACGCGGCCGGCCCGCGCCAGGGCCGCGCGGTAGCTCAAGCTCAGTCGGCCGGTGGCCTCGTCGACGGGAATGGTGCGGATCCAGGGCATGGGCGAGAGTGGGTGTCCGGGTGCGCGGGGTCGAGCGATCACCGCCAGCGGAACGGCCCGAGCTGGCTACGGGTCGAGTCACGGGTTGTGACTCTAGCGCGGTTTATTCACCAGCTTTGCGATCGGACGGCCCAACCGGCGGCCTTCGGCCGTCTTTCGCCCTCTGGCGGCACTTTACGACCACGGGCGTCCTCGTTGACCTGTTCAAGGTCGACTGTGGATTGCGCGGCCGCAACGCACCACTAGGCGAAGACTTGGGCTCGTCTGCTCGAAAACCTGATGAATAACCCGGGCTAAAGAGCAAATAAGGAGATACGCGCCGTGCAGCACGTGGTTTGGTCGCCACGGTGCCTGGTATGGGCCAGACCACCATTTCGCGTGATCCCGAGCGAGGCGTCCCACCCCAAGCGGGGCCTCGATGTCTGCGCCCGCGACGCCGACGGTAGGTTCCGGGCCTTCCGCGAATAATGCGGACGCTCCCCGCGTTGGTCCACGCAGGAACTCCGGAAGCGTTCCCCATCGTGGGCGGTCGCCGCACGCGTGCCGACCACGCCGAGGAATCCATCACGCACCGTGAAGCACCACTGCCACTCAAGGATCGCGCGTTGGATTTCGGCATGGGGTTCGATCGCGTGGGGTGCGGCCGCCCTGTCGCTCTTAGGGTACGCACTATGCCTCGCGGTGCTCGCGCGCCGCTTGGAGGGCGGCGGCATGTCTTGGCTGTCGGTCGAACGCTGGTCCACAGCGGCTTCCATGCTGGCAGGATTGGTTTATCTCGCGGCGGTCTTTAGCCATCGACCCGCACTGCAACGGCGCTGGATCGCCGGCCTGGTCCTGCTGGCCGTCGCCGCGCGGGGGGTGGTCGCTGCGGCGCCTCCACTGCTCGAGACGGACTTCTACCGCTACCTCTGGGACGGAGCGGTTGTGTCGGCCGGCCTCAACCCCTACGCGCATGCGCCTTTGGATGTGCTGTCCCAGACATCCCTGGGTGTCGATACGCAAGAGCTGAACACGCTCGCCCAGGGCGCGGGCGGCGTACTCGCAAGTGTCAACCACCCGTACCTCAAGACGATCTATCCACCGCTCGCGCAAGTTGCCTTCGCTGCTGCGGCGTGGATCGACCCCTTTGGTGCCCAGGGCTGGCGCGTCGTACTGTTGATCTGCGACGTGATCACGGTTGTCTTGCTCACCCGCGTACTCGCGCACCTCAAGCTTCCCGTCGATCGGATCGGGATCTATGGATTGAACCCGCTGCTTCTGCGCGAGAGCTACGGGGCGCTCCACATGGACCTTGTCGTCCTTCCGTTTGTCGTGGGAGCCTTGCTGTTGGCCCTGCGTGGCCGGGGTCGGTTGGCGTCGCTCGTTGCGATCGCCGGATCCGCGGTCAAGGTGTGGCCCGCGCTTCTCGTTCCGCTCATTGCGGGGCCGCTGTGGGGGCGGTGGAAACAGCTCGCCGCACTGCTGGTCGGCACCGCGCTGCTTGGAGTCTTGCTGTGGTCGCCCGCCCTGATCGCGTGGGGCGATCCGCGCAGCGGATTCATTGCCTACGGCCAGTTTTGGCAGAACAACGACGGGTTTTTCCGCGCGGGTGTCTGGCTGTGTGAGCGCGTTCTAGAATTTTATGGCGCGCCCCCTTGGTATTCCCATCGCATCATGCGCGCGATCTCCACCGCCGCCGTGTTCGCCGTGGCGTGGTGGGCCACCGCAAGCGGACGTCGGGCAGAGCAGCGGTTGCCGCTTTCCTTCCTGGTGGTCACCGCCGCGGCCTTCTTGCTCAGCCCGACGCAACTCCCTTGGTACTGGATTTGGAGTCTGCCCTTGCTCGTTGTGGTGATCAGCCGCCCGCTTCTGCTGTACACGGCACTGCTTCCGTTGTACTACGTGCAGGACGACGTTCCCGGAGTCCATTGGGTCGAACACGCACCCGTGTGGGTGTGGCTGATCGCTTCGGGTATCCACGCATTTCGCGACCGCCGAGGATCGTTCCAAAACACGGTGGGGGTTTCACGTGCGTCATGATTTGTCCGTCGCTGTAGTCGTGCCCGCGCTCGACGAGGAACACGCGCTTCCCGGAGTTCTCGACGCCATTCCCCAATGGGCGGACCGGGTCATCGTCGTTGACAATGGTTCAACGGATCGCACCGCCGACGTTGCGCGGGCGGGCGGGGCAACCGTGGTGCTCGAACCGCGCCGGGGTTACGGCCGCGCTTGCCTCGCGGGTATAAAGCTTGCGGTCGATGCGGACATCATCGTCTTCCTCGACGCAGATGGGAGCAGTGATCCGGCGCAGATGGCCGCTATCGTCGACCCCATTGCGCTCGGGCGCTTCGATTTGGTGCTTGGATCCCGCATGTTGGGCCGCAGCGAAGCGGGTGCGATGACCCCGCCGCAGCGCTTTGGCAACATGCTCGCGCCAGCGCTGATCCGCGGCCTGTGGGGTGTGGTATTCACCGACCTTGGCCCCTTTCGCGCGGTCGGATCAGCCGCGCTGCGCCGACTTTGCATGGACGACCAGGACTTCGGTTGGACCGTGCAAATGCAGGTGCGCGCCGTTCAGGCCGGCCTGCGATGCCTGGAAGTTCCGGTCGACTACGCGCGCCGCAAAGCCGGGCGTTCAAAGATCTCTGGGACCGTGCGCGGTGTCATGGGCGCCGGGTCCAAAATCCTGTCGGTGATCGCGCGGGAGCGTCTGCGGCCGGCCGTGCGCCGGCCCGTCTTGCGCGGGCGCCTTGCCGTGATGACCAAGTTCCCCACGCCGGGGACAGTCAAGACCCGTTTGATTCCCCACTTGGGAGCGGAAGGCGCGGCGGACCTGCACGCCCGCATGGTGGCCCGAACGCTGCACATGTCCGCGGACCTGTGCGCGCGGATGCCAATCGAGACCGAGGTTTGGGTCGCGGGCAGCAGCGCGGCGGACTTTCGCGCCAGGTTCGGCCCGCACGTCGTCGTGCGCACGCAACCGGCGGGAACACTCGGCGATCGCCTGGTCGCGGCATTCGAAGGAATGCTCGCAAAAAGTCCGGCGGCGGTTGCCATCGGCACCGATTGCCCCGCTATCGCGCCGGAGGTGCTTTGGCGAGCGTTCGATTCCCTGCGCACCCATGACGTCGTCCTCGGGCCCGCGACCGACGGGGGGTACTACCTGATTGGCATGCAGCGCCCCGCACCCCAGTTGTTCGCGGGCGTCGAGTGGAGCACCTCCGCCGTGCTGGCGCAGACACTCGCGCGCGCGGCGGCCAGTGGACTGACCGTCGACATGCTGGCCCCGTTAGGGGACGTGGACCGCCCGGAAGACCTGCCGATGTGGGAACGCGTGGAGGCAGAAGAGCTCACCGCAGGACCGCTGCCGCTGCTGTCCATTGTGATCCCAACGTTGAACGAAGCGTCGCGCATTGCGGATGTTGTCGCGGGTGTTGTGCGCGAAACCGTAGAGGTGATCGTCGCGGATGGTGGTAGCTCCGACGGAACGGGCGCGGTCGCCGCACGCGCGGGCGCGCGCGTGGTGAACGCCGCACCTGGACGGGGGACCCAGCTCAACGCGGGAGCTGCCGCGGCACGCGCGGACACACTCCTTTTTCTGCACGCCGACACGGTGCTCCCGGCGGACTATTCGGCGATCGTCCGAACGTGCCTGGATGAGGAGCGGACGGCGATGGGGGCATTCCACTTCAAGCTGGACCGAAAGAGCGCGCTTCTGCGCGGCGTCGAAGTCGCCGTCCACCTGCGGTGCACTTTGTTCAAGACCCCGCGCGGCGATCAGGCCCTGTTCATGCGCAGCCAAGACTTCAAGCGCCTGGGTGGGTTTGCTCCGATCAGCGCCATGGAAGACGTGGATATCGTGCGGCGCGCCAAGCGTGTGGGCCGTGTGCGGGTGGTTGCGGCGCCGGCGGTCACCTCCGCGCGGCGCTGGCAGGATGCCGGGGTCGTGAGGACGACGCTCGTGAACCAGCTTTGCCTTGTTGGCTTCGCCCTCGGCGTGTCTGCCGACCGACTGGCATCGATGCGCAATCGGCTCACAGGCTCGTCTGCTTGAGAAGCTGACCCATCCTTCGGGCGGGTGCGCCCGCGCTTAAGCCGGAGCCCGGAGAACGCGGCGCGAGGCTCACATTGACCGGGCTCCGACATCGCCGCGGGTCGCGACCCGCGGCGACGGGCGATGGGCGATGGGACGATCAGGCTTTGACGGCCGCTTGGAGTGCGGCCTTCATGGACTCGATCGTCTGGCTCGCTTGGAAAGTCGCGACGACCTTCTTCGTCTTGGAGTCAACCAGCAAGGTGTAGCCGGTCCGCCCCGCGTGTTCTTTCCACAGCTCACCCAAGCCGAGGGAGGCGAGCAAGAACTCCGACTGGCGGGACTTCTTATCGGTTTGATCGAGTTTGACGAACAGGGCGGGCTGCTCGCCAGCGGTGGCCATCACCGCCTCCAGCTTGGGCTTCAGTTCCTTGCAGCCCGGGCACCAGTCGGCGTAGAAGGTGATGGCCACGACCTTCGGCGCCACTGCAGCGGCGGGCTTCTTCGTGTCGGCGGTCTCTTGGGTCGGGGTGCCGCTGGGACGTGAGCCGGACTGGGCGAATGAACCGCCAACCACGGCGAGGCTGAGGACAACGAAGGACGTGACGAGAACGAGCGTGCTTTTTAGCATGAGTGGGCTCTTTTGGGACGGAGTCTGGAACTCGCGACGTTGCCCCACGCCTGGCGTGCCACGCACGCCGCGATCGGCTTTATAGGACCCCACGTTCGCGAGCCACGCACGGGCCAACAGCCGCCGCACGGGATCTATTCGCCGAGAGTTCCCGAAAGAATCGCGCGGGCGCGGCAAGCATCGCAGCGTCACAGCATCCCAGCGTCACAGCATCAGCAATTCTGCCGGGGCGCCCGCCCGCCGGAGGGCGATGATGGCGGCTTCGGGGTTCTCGCTCACGACGAAATAGTCGAAGCCTTCACGGCGCCACAGGTACATCCCAACGTCCGCGAACCGCAGCGTCTTGGGCTGGAGACGATAGGTCGCGCCGTCCGTGATGGGCAGTCGCCCATCGTCGCGCTGGACGTAGATGCTCAGCTTGTCGCCTTCAAAGGTAGAGCCGGCGGCGCCGACAAGCTGGATGTGTATCGAGAGTTCGTGCCCAGGAATTCCGCAGCGGCCCATCCCGCGAAACTCGAAACCAGCATCCGTGAGGTCGCCGAGGGCGGGCGCATCGCCCAGCAGGTTTCCCAAGGACGACAGGGCGTCGTCGTAGGCCTCGACGTTGAACTCCGCCAGCGTCCGCTCGATCGAAATCGGACAGTCGTGGGGGTGGGTCGCGAGGAATCGGACCAGCGTCGCACGGCCGTAGAAGCCGATCTCATCGGCGCGGGTCGCAGAGTGGTACGTGATGCCCGCTGCAACCAGTAGGGCGGCGGCCGCAGCCAGCCACGCGATGCGGCGCAACAGCCGATGTCGCGGGGGTGCGCCCAGCGCACGGATGCGCTGCTCCAGGGCGGCAGGAACCTGGCTCCCGGAGAAGCTGTGAGCCAACCCATCGCGCAGCTTTCGCTCGAATTCGATCACCGCACGGTCGTCGGGGCGTCGGGCGAGGTGCGCATCGAGCGCGGCGCGCTCGCCCGCCAACAGCTCGTCGTCCGCAGCGGCGCGCAAGAGGCGCGAGCGCTCCGAAGGCAGAGAATCGGGATTCTTCATGACGAACGTTTGCCCTCCCGCGACCCGGAGAGCGGCGACTGCGCAGGCCGCAGACCCAGGTCCTCGATGGCGCCGGGATCCGTGAGCAACTCCTTCGAAACCCTGGATCGCGCACGGTGAAGGCGACTCATCACCGTGCCGATGGGGATGTCGAGCACGGACGCGATCTCGTGGTACTGGAGGTGCTCGACGGCCCACAGCAGGAGCACCTCGCGGGAGCCCGCGTCCAGATGCGCGACGGCGACCTTGAGCCGGCCGTCGACGCTCTCCCAGTCGAAGTCTGCAGCAAGCGTGGCCGAGACGGCCTCGGGAGCGGCATCGTCGCCGTCGAGCAGTTCGCGAAAAATCGCCCCATCGCGACGCGACCGTTCGATCATCGACAGAAACGAGCGGTAAGTGACTCGCAAAAGCCACGCCCGAATGCCTCCACCGCGCGGCTCGAAAGCAGCGATCCGTTCCGGTCTGAGTGCCTGGGTGTACACGTCTTGGACAAGGTCCTCGGCCCGGTGTGCGTCCCGAGTCAACCGCAGAGCGAAGCGGTAAACCGCGTTCACCTCTGCGGTGGCGAGTTCCAGAAAACGGGTCCGATCCAAGTACTTCGATCCTCCTCAGCCGATGGGCCGCCGATTCTATTCGCGCCGTTCGCGATTTTCGCAAGGTTCGACGCTCGATCCCCCAGGAAGCGATCCACAGGGCGCGGCAGGCGCCCTTCCCCAGGACGTCCAGCCGATTATTTACCGCACCTCGGTCGGGTCGGCGGAGCGCCCTCCCGGAGCGAAAGCGATGCCCATGGGCCGTGCCGACCCTGTTTCGCCGGTCAGTCCATTTCTTCGGCGGGTACGCGTCGCGCCTTGGAATACCTCCGCTCGAACAGCCGTTAGCAGGGCGCGCCTATCCCGGCGACAGGACATTCCCATGCTTCAAGATCGCTTCGACAGCATCAGCGCCGCGGCCTCCCGCGCCCACTGCCCCGTTTGCAACCACGACGGTCTCGAGTTCGTTCTACGCTGCGATCTTGGGCAGGGACCGTGCCTATTCGCAGCGCGCTGCGATCGCTGCGCCGTGGATTTTGAGATCGTCGTGAGCGCGACCGAACTGAGCCCCACGGCCTTGATCCAGGCGGTTGGGCCGTGCGACAAATGTGGGCAACGCCGTCAGATCGCCACGCTGAGCTGCTCGGAGCGCTCGCTGGCGTGCATGTACCACGTGCGGTGCCCCAGCTGCGACGGCCCGTAGGAACGCGCCTTCGGTCGCCGCGGTGCCGCAAAACTCGGTGCCTCAATCTCGGTGCCGAAAAAAAAGGCCCGTGCGGGAATAGCGCCGCCACAGCGCGCGTTGGTTGACCCGAGGGCACCCAAAGCCGTGCCCGCTTTGGAGCTCCACCATCCCCTTCACCCAATCCCACGTGTCAGACGTCAAAGCCCAAAAGGAGAGTTTCACGCGGACCTTGCTCCGGCACGGGGTTGAGCTGCGCTCCAAGGCCATCGAGACGGTTCAAGTCAACATTGGCGCGCAATGCAATCTGGCATGTAGGCACTGTCACGTCGAAAGTTCGCCGCTTCGAAGCGAGCGCATGGACTGGCCCACGATGGCGCAGGTTCTCGCCGCTGCCGAGCGCCTGGGCGCGCGCGAACTGGACATCACCGGCGGTGCTCCTGAGCTGCATCCACACTTGCGCGCGTTTGTCGAGCAGGCGCGCGGGCGACGGCTTGGGGTCACAGTGCGAACCAATCTGACCGTGCTGCTGCGGCCTGACCTGTGCGACATGCCCGGGTTCTTCCGGGACTACGCTGTCCGGTTGGTGGCGTCGTTGCCGTGTTACCAAGAGGACAATGTCGATCGGCAGCGGGGCAAGGGGGTCTTCGACGAGTCCATTGAAGCGCTGCATCGCCTCAACGCCGTTGGCTACGGACGCGAGCGGCATCTTGAGCTCGACCTTGTATACAACCCCTTAGGCGCCTCGTTGCCACCCGACCAGGCCAGCCTCGAGTCCACCTACCGCGACAGGCTCCGCGCTCAGCACGAAGTTGAGTTCACGCGCCTTTATGCACTCGCAAACATGCCCATCGGCCGTTTTGCGCAGAACCTCGAACGGCAGGACGAGCTCGACGGTTACCTGGAGCGGCTGCGCACCTCGTTCAACCCGCAAGCCGTCGACGGATTGATGTGTCGCAAACAGATCCACGTCGGTTGGGACGGAACGCTGAGCGACTGTGATTTCAATTTCGTTCTGGGCATGCGGGCCGAAGGTGCGGCGGGCGCCCATGTGAGCGAGTTGGACATCACGACCGCGAGCAACCGCCGAATCGCCACGGCGGAGCACTGCTTTGGCTGCACGGCCGGCTACGGATCGTCCTGTGGTGGTGCGCTTGCCTGAATCGCCCACGCTTTTCGCGCTCGTCGCTTCCCTAACCGAATCGAACCGCGTGTTCCCGCGTGGCCGCATCTTCTGACGACATGTCACACCAACCGTTCATTCAGCGTCACGGCGCAAAGCTGCGACTCGTGTCATTCTTTATTTTCGCCCTTTCCCTGGTGGCGCTCGCTCGCGCCATCCCGGTGCAGGAGTTGCTCGACGGCATGCAGCGTTGGCTCGACGGTGTCGGTCCAGCGGGGGTCATCGTATTCGCCGCGGTCTACGTCTTGGCCGCGCTGTTGTTCGTACCGGGCTCCGTACTCACCGCGGCTGCGGGAGCGCTCTTCGGGCTGGCGGGTGGAACCGCGGTCGTGTCGGTCGCATCCACACTGGCCGCAGCGATCGCGTTTCTCGTCGCTCGCTATCTGGCGCGCGGCGCCGTCGAGAAGAAGGCGGCGACGCACCCGCGCTTCCGGGCGATCGACCGCGCCATCGGTCAAGGTGGGTGGCGCGTCATCGCGCTGCTGCGCATGTCGCCCGCGGTGCCGTTCAGCCTCGGCAACTACCTTTTCGGTCTGACGCCGGTCCGCTTTTGGCCTTACGTTGCGGCTAGTTGGCTGGCCATGCTTCCGGGGACCTTCCTGTACGTCTACCTGGGTTATGTCGGCCGCACGGGGTTGACCGCGGCGGGCGGTGAAAGCACCACGAGTCCGGGGCAACTTGCGCTGCTGATCGCTGGTCTGGCCGCGACGGTCGTGGTGATCGTCTACGTGACCCGGCTCGCGCGGCGCGCGTTGCGAGCTTCCGCGGAGTTCGACACCCAAGCGGGAACCCAGGAAGTTGCGGCGTCCGCATCAGGCGGCCGCGGTGTCCTCCCATTGATGGTCGCGGCCTGCCTCTTGGCGGGACTTGCTGCCTACGCCCAAATGAACCGCGACACCCTTCGCGACTGGGCCACGTCCGGCCCGATCGGTGAATCCACGGAACCTCAAACTCGCTGATCCGATGAGTGCCACAACCACAGCGTTCCACCAGGCTCTGCCCCTCGATCAGCACAACCGGCTTCTGCTGACCCACGTTCACCCGAGTGATTGGAAAAATCCGCAACCCGCGGACAACTACAACTTAGTCGTCGTCGGAGGTGGGACGGCCGGACTCGTCACGGCGGCCGGGGCGGCCGGACTAGGCGCGAAGGTCGCACTGATCGAGCGCGCGTTGCTGGGCGGTGACTGTCTCAACGTTGGGTGCGTCCCATCCAAGGCGTTGATCCGTGCCGCTCGCGCGGCTGCGGACACACGCCGCGCTGGAATCTTCGGCGTGCGCTCCGGCGGCACGACGACCGTGGATTTTGCCGCCGTCATGGAGCGCATGCGCGCGCTGCGTTCGCAGCTGAGCCCTCACGATTCCGCCGCGCGCTTCAGGGATCTTGGAATCGATGTCTTCCTCGGCGACGCTCGGTTCTTGGGCCCGCGCACCCTCGAGGTTGGCGGCGCCACACTGAAGTTTGCTCGCGCCTGTATCGCAACGGGAGCTCGCGCCGCCGTGCCCCCGACTCCTGGACTTGCGGACACGGGCTTCTTGACGAACGAAACCGTCTTCAGTTTGACCGAAATGCCCCGGCGCATCGCGATTCTTGGGGGCGGGCCGATCGGATGTGAACTCGCGCAGTCGTTCGCGCGGTTCGGTGCCCAGGTTCACCTGATCGAAATGGCGCCACACCTGCTTGTGCGTGAGGACCCTGACGCGGCCGAACGCGTGCAGCGCGCTTTGATCGACGACGGCGTGCAGCTCGTCCTTTCGTCCAAGGTCGCGCGCGTGCACCGCGCGGCCAATGGCAAGTGTTTGTCGGTCGAATCCGAAGGAACGATCAAGGAACTGGAGGTCGACGAAATTCTCGTCGGGGTCGGACGGACGCCCAACGTCGAAGGGCTTGGTCTTGAGGCTGCAGGAGTCGAATTCGACGTGCGTACGGGAGTCAAGGTTGACGATTTCATGCGGACCACATCGCCGCGCATCTTTGCGGCGGGCGATGTCGCTTCCGTCTACAAGTTTACCCACATGGCGGATGCCCTCGCGCGCAACGTTATCCAGAACGCGCTGTTTTTTGGACGCGTGCGGGCCAGCAGCTTGATCGTCCCGTGGTGCACGTACACGGATCCGGAGATCGCGCACGTCGGGATCTACCCGCGCGAAGCAACCGAGCGTGGCATCGAAATCGACACTTTTTCCGTAAGCATGGGCCAGATCGATCGCGCCGTCCTCGACGGCGAATCGGACGGGATGCTGAAAGTGCACGTTGCGCGGGGAACAGATCGCATCCTCGGTGCAACGATGGTTGCCCGACACGCTGGGGAATCGATCTCTGAAATCACGCTCGCCATGAAGGCGGGTATTGGCTTGCGCACCATTGCCAGCACGATCCATCCCTATCCCACTCAAGCCGAAGCGATCAAACGCGTCGGCGACCTGTGCCAGCGCGAACGTCTGACACCCCGCGTAAAACGCCTCATGTCGGCGTTCCTTGCCTGGCGTCGCTGACGCCCCTGGCCCCCAACGGTTTGCCCCGCACTGAGCACCAAGTACCCTGAAATCCACTCGACCCATGAACAAATCCAGCACCCCGACACCTGCGTATGACATCGACCGCGAAGTGATGCGTCGCTACGGGGCCGCCGCCCAGCGCCCCGAGGCCGCCCTTTGTTGTCCGGCGACCGCTTATGACCGCACACTTTTGAATGCCATACCCGCAGAGGTGCTCGCGGTCGACTACGGGTGCGGCGATCCCTCCGCCCACGCCCGCAGTGGGGAAGTGGTTCTCGACCTCGGGTCGGGATCCGGCAAGGCGTGCTTCATGATTTCCCAGCGGGTCGGCCCCGAAGGTCAGGTCATCGGGGTGGACGCCAACGATCAAATGCTGGCGCTTGCGCGCAAGCACGCTCCGGAAGTTGCCCTCCGCATCGGGTACGGGAACGTGCGCTTTGCGAAGGGCAATATTCAGGATCTCGGGCTCGACTTGGCTGCACTCCACCAGCGTTTGAGCAGGCAACCCGTCGCGTCCGTGGACGGCTTCGTCGAGCTTGAACAAGAATGCGCGCGGATGCGCCGCGAGTCTCCGCTCGTGCCCGAAGGAAGCGTGGACTTGGTTGTGTCGAACTGCGTGCTGAATCTTGTACGTCCCGAGCTGAAGACGCGCCTCTTCGCCGAAATCCAGCGTGTGCTCAAGCGCGGGGGGCGCGCGGTGATCTCGGATGTCGTGTGCGACGAGGACCCTACTCCCGCGATGATGGGGGACCCGCAGTTGTGGAGTGGTTGCATCTCGGGCGCATCCCGCGAAGACCGCTTCTTGGAGGCGTTCGAACAGGCTGGCTTTTTTGGCGTCGAGATCGTTGCTCGCAGTGCGCAGCCGTGGCAGGTCATCGACGGAATCGAGTTCCGATCGATCACCGTTCGCGCATTCAAGGGCAAGGAAGGACCGTGCCTCGAGCGCAATCAGGCAGTCGTCTATCGCGGACCTTGGCGGTCGGTAACAGACGACGATGGACATATGTTTCCTCGCGGTCGCAGGGTGGCCGTCTGCGACAAGACCTATCAGATTGTTACCGATCCCCAGGGACCCTATTCTGGAGCGCTGATTCCGCACCCCCCTGACATTGAGGTGCCTCTCGATCAAGCCGGTGAGTTTGCCTGCCGCGTGACCACGCTGCGCGACCCGCGTGTGACGAAGCGCGGCGCGGTGTCCGGGGAGGCCGCAATAGGCAGCGAAAGCTGCGCAGGGCCGGAGTGTTGCTGATGGAATCTCGCTCGTCAGCCATCGTTCCGGGTGCGCGCCTACGCGGGTTCGGTGGGGTGATGTTGTTCGCGGCCTTGGCCGCTTGCGCACGTACTGAGGAGTCGTCGGTGGCGGTCGTGACCTCGACGGGTGCAGCGGGTGTCAGTGTCACGGGAACCGTCTCTGTCGTTGGCTCCAGCACGATCGCGCCCGTGCTCGGGGAGCTTGGCCGGCTGTTCGAAGCCGGCCACCCTGGAACGCGGATCAACGTCGAAACCGGTGGTTCTACGCGCGGAATCGTCGAAGCGCGCTCCGGTCGCGCAGACATCGGAATGGTCTCGCGTGCTCTCACAGTGAACGAACAGGACTTGGCCGCCTACCTGGTCGCGCGGGACGGCGTTGCGTTGATCTTGCATTCGGGGCTGGAGGTCCAATCGCTCAAGCGCGAGCAAGTCATCGATATCTATACGGGACGGATCGACCGTTGGGTTGGGGTTGGAGGCCCCGATGCTCCCATCAGCGTGATTCACAAGGCAGAGGGGCGCTCGACTCTCGAGGTGTTCCTCGATCACTTCGGACTGAAGCCTACAGATGTTCGACCGTCGGTGGTGGTCGGCGACAACCAACAGTGCATCAAGAGCGTGGCCAGCATCCCGGGCGCCATTGGCTACGTATCCATCGGCGCGGCGGAATTCGCGGTGGCCGACGGTGTCGGAATTCGCTTGCTGCCGCTCGACGGCATCTGCGCGACGACCGCGAACGTACGCGCGAAACGCTATGCCTTGACGCGCGAACTCAACCTCGTGACAGATGCGACCGTAAGCCCCGTCACGCGCGCATTCATCGACTTTGTCCTTTCGTCCGACGCAACCGAGACGATCCGGGATTTATATTTTGTTCCAATTGGCGACTAAGGACATGTTGCTCGCCGTCATCGGCAGAAGTGCCGCGGTCACGGTTGCGGGTCTGGTGATTCTGATCGCCGGATTTCTGCTGTTGCACGCGCAACCCGCTCTGCGCGAGATCGGATTTGTGCGCTTCTTCGCAGATGCGTCGTGGAATCCCTCGCCCGGCCCGGAAGGTCGATTCGACATCGTTCCCGCGTTGGTGGGGAGCGCCTTGGCGACAGCGCTCGCCGCGCTGATCGCCGTACCTATAGGAATTACGGCGGCGCTGGGTTCGACATTCTTTGTGCACCGCGCGGTGGCGCGGCTGGTTGACAGCGGAGTCGGGGTGCTCGCGGGTCTCCCCTCAGTTGTCATCGGTCTTTGGGGCTTGACCGCATTGGTTCCGTGGATCGCGCGTATACGCGCGCCTGGGGCGAGTCTGCTCGCCGCAGCGCTGGTACTGGCGGTCATGGTTGTTCCGACCATTTATGTGGCGTCCAGGGGGGCCTTCAAATCCATCCCCAAGACGTGCCTCGACGGCGCGACCGCGCTGGGCATGACTCGCATCGGAATCTTGCGCGCCGCGGTCTTACCGACAGTCAAGCCTGCACTCGCCGTCGGGGCGGTTCTCGCGATCACACGCGCCCTCGGAGAAACCATGGCGGTCGTCATGGTTGCGGGCAATGTCGCGGCAATCCCTCGGTCGCTCTTTGATCCGGTGCGCACATTGACGGCCAACATCGCGCTCGAGCTGCCCTACGCGACGGGGTTGCACCGCTCCGCGCTGTTTGCGGGCGGTGCGGGACTCATGGCGCTGACCTGGAGCCTCGTCGTCCTCGGCCGCTGCATTTCGCGTGCTTGGAGCGGAGAACACAATGACTGAAGCGCGGATCCATCGATCGACGACGTCGAAGAGCGACGTCGCCGTCCAAACTGCGAGTTGGCTCGCGCTTGTGGCGCTGCTCGTGCCGCTGGGTTTGATCGTCGGGGATCTGCTCATGCGCGGTGCAACTTCGCTCTCCCCTCAGTTTTTGGTCGACTCCCCGTCCAAAGCCGGCCGGGAGGGCGGAATCGGTCCCGTGCTCCTGTCGACGCTGCTGGTAATGGGAGTTTGCCTCTTGGTGGTTGTTCCCCTTGGGCTTGCGGCCGCGATTGGCTTGAACGAGTACCTGCGTCGCGGTGGCTTCGCGGTGCGGACGGTCCGCATTGCGCTAGACGTTCTCGCGGGAACACCCTCCATCGCGCTGGGCATGTTCGGCTACGCGTTTTTCTGCATTGCGCTCGGGATGGGTGTGTCGATCCTTGCGGGCGGCCTGACGCTGGCCTGCATGGTGATGCCGCTTTATGTGCGGCTTTCGGAGCAGGCGTTGCGGACTGTGCCGGATGATGTTCGGGCTGCTGCGGACGCCTTGGCTCTCCGTCGCTACACCGCGATCCTTAGGATCGTTCTACCCGTCGCAGCTCCGGGCTTATTTGCCGCTACGGGCTTAGCGCTGGCGCGTGCGCTCGCGGAGACCGCGGCGTTGCTTTTTACGAGCGGCTACGTGAGCCGCACGCCGGGCTCGCTCCTCGATCCGGGGCGAGTCTTAGCGGTCCACATCTTTGATCTTTCGATGAACGTGCCTGGGGGCGACGGACCCGCGTACGCGACGGCGTTGGTGCTGGTTGCGTTGTTGTTGTCGGTGAGCGGCGTGCCGAGACTAGTGCGCGGCTTTACACGTCGATGGAGTCATCCAGTATGAGTCAAATAGACAATCGGGCGCGCGCGCTGCTGCCATGGTGTCCGATGGAGAAGACGGCCCCATGCTGCACTCCTCGGACGTACCTTGAAGTCACCGATTTGACGGTTAAGTACAAGAATACGACTGCGCTTCGCCACGTCAGCATCGAGATCCCACGTGGGTGTGTGACAGCCATTGTCGGTCCCTCGGGGTGTGGCAAATCGACGCTTCTGCACGTAATCAACCGCATGACGGACGCCGTTGCGGGTTGCGACGTACGTGGCAGTGTGCGCCTCGCCGGCGCAGAGGTCCTCGGTAAGGGTGTCGATCTGCGTATGTTGCGGCGCCGCGTCGGTCTGATCTTCCAACGCCCGAACCCGCTCCCTCTTTCGATCGCGGAGAACGTTTTGCTCCCCCTGCGCGACCATGGGTTTACGGGGCGGGAGGAGCGCGCGAGCATTCTCGAGCGCGTATTACATGAGGTGGGACTCTGGGACGAGGTTGCCCAGCGCTTGAACGCGCCTGCGGCAACGCTTTCCGGTGGTCAGCAACAACGCCTGTGCATCGCCAGGTGTCTCGCGCTGTTACCTGAAGTCATCCTCTTCGATGAGCCGTGCAGTGCGCTGGACCCCATCGCCGCGGAGATCATCGAACAGCTCATCTGTCGCCTGCGCAACCGTTATACTGTGGTGATCGTCACCCACAACCTCGCACAGGCACGGCGCGTCGCAGATTTCACCGCGGTCCTTTGGAACCGGGAAGGTGCGAGTTCCCTGGTAGAGTTCGGGAAGACGCGTCACATCTTCGAACGGCCAACGCAGGGACTGACATCGCTCTACGTGGGTGGCGTGACGGGTTGACGCCCGATCCGGCCGCATACCCGTGAAATGACTACAGACACGGACGCCGTCCGACGCTGGCGACGGCGTACGAACTCCCAAGATCATCCAACTGACGGAACGCTCCCATGACGACCATGCATCGAATGCTTCTTGGATTTACTCTTGTTTTCTGCGCGGGTACGACGCTGGCCCAAAGTGGCCAGGGCGGTGACGCTAAGGCATTCGACCACGCGCATGCGGTATGGACCGAGGTGCTCACCACCCACGTCGTCAAAGACCGTTTCGACTACGCGGCGCTAAAGAAGGACCGCGCGCTGCTCGACCTGTACCTCGGGAAGCTCCACGCGGTCGATCCGAAGCAGCTCGAGGCGTGGACGCGCGATCAACGCTACGCGTTCTGGATCAACGCCTACAATGCGCATTGCGTTGCCCTAGTTGTGGGTGAGTATCCGATCGAAAGCATCAAGGACATTGGGAGCTTCTTCTCTCCGGTGTGGAAGAAGGGTTTCATCGATATGCCCGCTTTGCATCCGTCTGGGAAACCCGCCAAGCTGTCCCTCGACGACATCGAGCATCGTATCCTCCGGCCGATCTACAAGGACGCACGCATCCACGCCGCCGTGAACTGCGCTTCGGTAAGCTGCCCGCCGCTGCTCGCGGAGGCATTCGTAGCCGAGCGTCTTGATGACCAGTTGGATCAACAGGTGCGTGCTTGGCTGGCGGACACGAGCCGCAATCGGTTCGACAAGTCCCGCTCGCGCGCCGATGTTTCGGCGATCTTCAATTGGTTCGCGGAGGATTTTGTGCGCGACGCCGGAAGCGTCGTCCAGTGGCTCGCGAAGTATGCGCCGGCAGAGGAGGCGGAGTGGCTGACGAGTTCCCGAGTCACCGTCAAACACCTCGACTACTCCTGGAAACTCAACGACAGCGACCGTTCGGAGTTGAAACGCTCGGCGCGCTGACGCGCACGGGTGGTCCGTCGCCGCTCCGGCATCGGTCGAAATCGTGCCGAAGAGCTACCCGGCTTGGGCCGAGCCGGCCTTTTCTCAGTCTGTCGACCTGCGGGCGCGTTTCGGTGTACCTGTCGGCTTTTTTCGCGGGCTTCCGTCCCAGCCCGAACCGGTGGTCGTATCTGCGTGCCATCGGGCTCGGTTTCCCGCCTGAGACAGGCACCGCATCCGCTGTAACCGTACCCCATTAACCATGCGATCGCCGTAGCTCGGAATCTGGCGCTTGGTACTCCCTTTGGTCCCGAACCTGCGACATTCGCCGGGTGACCCATCGGTTCTCGGTTTGCCGGGCCCCGCTTTCGAGCAGGTTCCGGAGGGGGATTTGATCGTTGAAGGTCGCGATGGCGAGTTGCCCGCGGAACCTACGGCGATCTTGGACTGGCTGCACAGCGGTGGACGCGCGAGGGGTGGAGCCACCCCGATGCGAAGGCCGCTTACCTGCGCGGACCGACCGACGTCGGCTGGCGGGACCGTTTTCTCGCGCTTCGGGCGATCGCGCGCGAGGACGAGCGCAGCGTTCCGGCCTTGATGAACGCTTTGAAGGGCGCCAATGAGGAGATCCGCGAGTTTGCGGCCCAAACGCTTAGCTTCCTTGCGACGCACGCGCCGCGGGACAGCCTCCTCGCGCTGCTTGAGTCCGACGCCAATCCAACGGTGCGGCTTTATGCCGCGGACGGATTGGGGGCCGCTGGCCATGGGGCGGCATTGGCAGAACGCCTCGAAGCGCTTCGCACCCTTGAGTCCGACCGCGACGTCAAGAAGCATATTGGCTACACCTTGAGTCGTGGAGCAACAGGCGTGGATCCGCGGGTGCTTGCGGATCTCGCGGGTTTCGAGCCCAGTCGGATCGACTCTGCTCGCGTCGGAGAACCTGCGCCGAAGATCGACCTTGAGAGCTACTCGGGGGGGCGTGTTCGGCTCTCCGACCTTCGCCGTGTCGCCCCCGTCGTGCTCGTGTTCCTCTACGGCGACACAAGACCGGTGTGCCACGGCCAACTCGTGCAGTTGCGCCAAGCCATCGCGGAGAACCCCGCATTCGCAGACATCCGCGTCTTCGCGATCGATCCACACGAGCGGGTGGCCGCCCGGTTCCTCTTGGGAGTCGGGACTGGGGAGTGAGCCCGTGGAGCCGCCGCTTCTCCTCGATCCATCCCTGGTGGCGAGCGCCACCCACGGTGTCGCCTTCCAAATGGGCATCTACATTGAGATTAGCACGCGACCCGCGACGTTGGTCATCGACCGCTGCGGTGTCTTGCGCTATGCACGACGTGTGACGTCGTTTTCGAATCGACCGGCTCCCGAGGAGGTTCTGCGCATCGCGACTGGAAATGTGCCCCCGGCCCCCCCGGAGCGGCGGTGAGCCTCACGAGTGACAAACACCTCACCGTTTAATTTCCCCACAGTTCCGGTGTCCACTGGATCGGGCAAGGTCAAGGCGCTTGCGCCGTCGGGGAGCGCGGAGTACCGTCTGCTGGCCTATCGGCCGGTGCGTGGGGTAGGAGTTCAGCTAAGCGCCGAACGTACGCCGCCCGATTCGATTTCTAACACCTTCTCACCCTACCTCACGCAACGCTGGCCCCGTCACTCAGACGGCGCAGACCATAGATTCACACACAAAGTTCAGGGAGCGGCTCGATGCGTATCGGCATGGTTGGGCTTGGACGAATGGGCGCCAACATGGTGCGGCGCCTGATGCGGAACGGACATCAGGCGGTCGCGTTCGATCGATCGCCCGAAGCAGTGGCAGCGCTGGTGAAGGAAGGCGCCGACGGCGCGACTTCTTTCGCAGATATGGCACGTCAGCTCGCAACCCCGCGCGCGGTTTGGCTAATGGTGCCGGCCGGCGTTGTCGACGCGACGATCGCGGACCTGGTCCCGCATCTCAGCGCGGGCGACACGATCATCGACGGCGGAAACTCCTACTACGTGGACGATATCCGTCGTGCGAAAGAACTCGCGGCGCAAGGGCTGCACTACGTCGATGTGGGCGTCAGCGGTGGCGTCTTTGGACTCGAGCGTGGTTACTGCCAGATGATCGGCGGCAAAAAGGAGATCGTTGCGACACTCGAACCGATCTTCGCCACGCTCGCCCCGCCGAAGGACGCTGTGACTCCAACGCCCGGACGCAACGACCGCGTTGGCACCGCCGATCACGGCTACCTGCACTGCGGGACCGCTGGCGCGGGACACTTCGTGAAGATGGTCCACAACGGCATCGAGTACGGAATGATGGCGGCTTACGCCGAAGGCCTTGGCATCCTTCGCAGCGCGAACATCGGCATGGCCGATCAGGAGCATGATGCAAAGACCACACCGCTTCGCGATCCCGAGCACTACCAGTATGACTTTCCGCTCGATGACATCACGGAGCTCTGGCGCCGTGGCAGCGTGATAACGTCATGGCTGCTTGATCTCACGTCGCAGGCGCTGATCGAATCGCCTGATCTGAAGGAGTATGCGGGTCGAGTCTCTGACTCCTGCGAAGGTCGCTGGACGATCAAGGCTGCCATCGATGAAGCGGTTCCGGTGCCGGTGCTGACCGCGGCGCTCTACTCACGGTTCTCGTCGCGCGGTGAAGCCGACTACGCCAATCGCGTGCTCTCGGCAATGCGCGCCGGGTTCGGCGGTCACAAGGAAAAGAAATGAGACCGGTGCAATCAGGCGCGCTAGTGTTCTACGGTGCCACCGGCGACCTCGCCTTCAAGAAAATCTTTCCATCCATGCAGCGGATGGTGAAGGAAGGTGTGCTTGACGTGCCGGTGATCGGCATGGCACGGGGCGGTGGCTCGCTGGAAGCACTGCAGAAGCGCGCCGAAGAAAGCGTGACGAAGCACGGTGGTGGCGTCGACCCGGTGGCGTTCCCGAAGCTGATGCAGCTGATGCGGTATGTGGAAGGTGAGTACACGACGCCGGAGATGTTCGACCGGCTGGATGTCGCCCTGGGCGACGTGAAGAACCCGCTTCACTACTTGGCCGTGCCGCAGTCCCTGTTCGAAACGGTAATCAGACAATTGAGCCGCAATGGCAGGCCCACTGAGGCGCGCCTCATGCTCGAGAAGCCGTTCGGGACCGACCTGGCGTCGGCCCGCCATCTGAATACGATCGTCCACGAATCGTTCAGCGAGAATCAGATCTTCCGCATCGATCACTACCTCGGCAAGGAGGCGGTACAGAATCTCGTTTTCTTCCGCTTCGCAAACAGCTTCCTCGAACCGATCTGGAATCGCCAGTACGTCGAGAACGTCCAGATCACGATGGCCGAACCGTTCGGTATCTCGGGACGCGGCGCATTTTACGACGCGACCGGTGCCATCCGCGACGTGGTGCAGAATCATCTGCTGCAGGTACTGTCGAACATCGCGATGGAACCGCCGCCAAGCAGTGAGGACACCGAGACGCTGCGCGATGAGAAGGTAAAGGTGCTGAAGGCAATTGCGCCGCTTGAGCGAAAGCGTGTGGTGCGCGGGCAGTTCCGCGGGTACCACGATGAAGCCGGGGTTGCGTCCCGCTCACGCACCGAGACGTACGTTGCGCTGGAGCTGGCGGTAGACTCGTGGCGCTGGCACGGGGTGCCGTTCTTCATCCGCGCCGGAAAGCAGATGCCGGAGTTGCGAACCGAAGTGGTGGTGAAGCTCCGTCGACCACCCCCGATCGGTGGCATGCGCTTGCACTCGAACTATGTGCGCTTCCAGCTCGGGCCCCGGTACGAGCTGGCGCTTGGTGCGACCGTTCGTGAGCCCGATGTGGCCAGCGGGCATCGACTCGAGTTGAAGGCGAGTCACGAGCAGGAAGGGGCCGAGACCGATGCGTATGCCGAGCTGTTCGGCGATGCAATGAACGGCGAAACCTTCCGGTTCGCGCGGCAGGACTACGTCGAGGAGGCGTGGCGGATCGTGGATCCGGTGCTCGATGATGGCGCGCCGATTCTGTACGATCCCGGGACATGGGGACCCGAGGAAGCGGAAGATCTCGTGCCTGGTGGCTGGTACGAGGTTGACCGGTGACCGCTGGAATGCACACGCTTTGGCTGGTGCGTCACGGCGAAACCGCCTGGACGCGGACGGGCCGACATACCGGCCGGACGGATGTGCCGCTCACGCCGTTCGGTGAGCAACAGGCGAGCGCTATCCGTGCGAGACTTGGGGCGCGACAGTTCGCGCTCGTGCTCGCCAGCCCGCTCGCCCGCGCACGCGAGACGTGCCGGCTGGCTGGCTTTGGTGACGTGGCAGAAATCGACCCCGACCTGCAGGAATGGGACTACGGGGACTTCGAAGGCAAGACCAACGTTGAGATCCGTGCGATGCATCCCGACTGGAGCGTTTGGACGCACGGCGGCCCGGGCGGAGAGGCACCAGAGGACGTCGCGCGCCGGGCGGATCGCGTGATCGAACGTGTGGTTGGCGCGCAGGGTGACGTGGCGATCTTCGCGCACGGACACCTGCTGCGGGTGCTTGCCGCACGGTGGCTAGGCCATCCGCCGAGTACAGGAGCCGGACTCTTCATGGACACTGCATCGGTGAGTGTGCTCGCCAGCCATCGCGAGGATCGAATCCTTCGGCACTGGAACGAGATCTGTCATCTCGGCGGGCATTGAAGCTGATGCGTCAGGTTATTCTGGCTGATGTTGATGCGGTCGCCCGGCGGGCTGCCGCGGTGATCGCCGAGGCGGCGCGCGAGGCGCTGACGGAGCGCGGGCGGTTTCTGGTGGCGACCAGCGGTGGCAGCACGCCCTGGCTGATGCTGCGCTTTCTCGCCAACCTGGACCTGCCGTGGGCGAGGGTCGAACTGTTCCAGGTGGATGAGCGGATTGCGCCAGCCGGCCACGCGGACCGGAATCTCACCAGCCTCAAGCGATCACTGCTCGACCAACTCCCCGAGTCGCGGGGCACGATCCACGCCATGCCGGTAGAAATGAACGGCACTGACCAAATGGCGCTTGATTACTCTCACACCCTTGCATTAATAGCGGGCAATCTACCAGTCTGCGACCTCGTCCACCTTGGACTTGGCGAGGATGGTCACACCGCCTGCCTCGTCCCGTATGATCCGGTCCTGGACGAATCAACGGCCACATTCGCCGTCGCGGGTGTGTATGCTGGCCGCCGCCGACTGACGCTCACGTACCCGGTGCTCGACCATGCCCGCCGCATTCTCCGAGTTGTGACCGGGGCCGCCAAGGCCATGATGCTCAGACGTCTGGAACGCGGCGACGGGACGATTCCCGCCGGTCGCGTGCGCTCCGATCACGCCCTGCTGCTGGCCGATCGTGCCGCCAGCCCCGATTCGAACACCTAGACCAGGCTCATTCCCATGCCGATGCCGACCGACCCAGACCAGCTTGCAATCACGACGATCCGTACGCTCTGCATCGACGCCGTGCAGCAGGCAAACTCCGGCCATCCGGGCACGCCAATGGCGATGGCGCCCGTTGCCTACGCACTCTGGCATAAGCATCTTCGATTCGATCCCGCCGACCCAATCTGGCCCAATCGCGACCGGTTCGTGCTGTCGATCGGCCACGCCTCGACGCTGCTCTACAGCTTGCTCCATCTGACGGGCGTCAAGGCCGTCGACGCGCACTATGAAACACTTGGCAGCGACGCCGTTTCGCTGGATGACATCAAGCGCTTCCGCCAGCTCGACAGCAAATGCCCGGGCCACCCCGAGTACCGATGGACTTCCGGCATCGAGACAACCACCGGCCCGCTGGGTCAGGGGGTAGCGACGAGCGTCGGCATGGCAATCGGTGAACGCTGGCTGGCGGCGTACTTCAACCGCCCCGACTTCCCACTGATCGGCTACAACATGTATGCCATCGCCGGCGACGGCTGCATGATGGAAGGCGTTTCCGGCGAGGCGGCGTCACTGGCCGGGCATCTCGGACTAAGTAACCTCTGCTGGATATACGACAACAACCGGATCACCATCGAAGGGGACACGTCGCTCGCTTTCAGCGAAGATGTCGCGACGCGTTTTCTCGGTTATGGATGGAATGTGCTACGCGTGGGTGATGCCAACGATCTGTCGATGCTGGCACGCGCGTTCGAAACATTCAAGCGCACAACCGATCGCCCCACACTGATCATCGTCGACAGCCACATCGGCTACGGGTCGCCCAACAAGCAGGACTCGCACTCGGCGCATGGCGAGCCGCTGGGCGAAGCGGAAGTCAAACTGACGAAACGGGCGTATGGTTGGCCCGAAGACGAGAAGTTTCTGGTGCCCGACGCCGTGCGCACGCACTTCGCGTCGACCTTCGGCGCACGTGGCGCCACGCTGCGGGCTGACTGGGAGATACTCTTCGCCCGCTATCAGGCGGCGAATCCTGGCCTCGCCCGCGAATTCGAACAGGTCCAGCGGCGACAGCTTCCGGACGGCTGGGATCGGGCTCTGACGTCGTATCCCGCCGACGCGACGGGCATCTCGGGCCGTGACGCCTCTGGCGCGGTGCTGAACAAGATCGCTTGCCATCTGCCGTGGCTGATCGGTGGATCGGCCGACCTCGCCCCATCGACCAAGACGCGATTGACCTTCGCGGGTGCCGGCGATTTCTCGGCAACCGAACATGGCGGTCGCAACTTCCACTTCGGTGTGCGTGAACATGCGATGGGGTCGATCCTCAACGGCCTCTCGCTCTCGAAGCTCCGCGCCTTCGGATCGCAGTTCCTGATCTTCAGTGACTATTCCCGGCCCACGCTGCGCCTTTCGGCGCTGATGGAGCTGCCGGTGATCTACATCTACACACATGACTCGATTGGCGTCGGCGAGGATGGGCCGACGCACCAGCCGGTGGAGCAGATCGCATCCTTGCGCGCCATCCCGGGGCTGCACGTCTTTCGGCCAGGTGATGCCAACGAGGTGGTTGAGGCGTGGCGCGTGATCGTACCTCTGCGCCACCAACCGGTGGCCCTGATCCTGTCGCGCCAGGCGTTGCCGACGCTTGACCGCACTCGATACGCATCAGCGGAAGGTTTGCACCGCGGAGGCTACGTCCTGCACAGCGCACCGGGTGGCGACCCTCAGGTGATTCTAATGGGCACGGGGAGCGAGGTAGCGCTCTGTGTCGAAGCGCACGAACGGCTGCTGACCGAGGGCATTCGGAGTCGCGTTGTGAGCCTGCCCTGCTGGGGACTGTTCGAGGAACAGCCGGCTACGTATCGCGACAGCGTGCTGCCGGCGTCGGTGACGGCCCGCGTAGCGGTCGAGCAGGCCTCGACCTTCGGGTGGGAGCGCTACACCGGAAGCAACGGCCGCATTATCGGTATGCGTAGTTTTGGTGCGTCCGCACCACTCAAACAACTGCTGGCGAAGTTCGGCTTCACCACCGATGCCGTTGTGGCCGCCGCCAAGGAGCTGATATGAACCCGCTGGAACTCTGGGACCGCTACCGCGCGCATCTGTGTGTTACCGAATCACTCGGGATTTCGCTCGACGTTTCGCGCATGCGCTTCGCCGATGACTTCGCGGTCCGTATGGCAACGCCGATGGCCAATGCCTTTGCGGCAATGCGCTCGCTCGAGGCTGGCGCAATCGCGAATCCGGATGAAGGGCGCATGGTGGGCCACTACTGGCTGCGTGATCCGCAGCGGGCGCCGGAGCCGGCAATGCGCACCGCGATCACCAGTACGCTGGAGCGTATTTGCCAGTTCGCGGCGGCGGTGCACAGCGGTGCCATCCGGGCAGAGCGGGGCGCGCGCTTTGAACAGTTGCTGGTGGTCGGGATCGGCGGATCGGCACTGGGACCGCAGTTCATCGCCGATGCACTCGGCACAGGCGCAGACAAGCTCACGCCGCACTTCTTCGACAACACCGACCCCGATGGCATGGCGCGCGTGGTCGAACGTCTTGGTGATCGGCTCACCAGCACGCTGACGCTCGTCATCTCCAAGTCAGGGGGAACCAAGGAGACGCGCAACGGCATGCTGATCGCCGATGCTGCATACCGCAAGGCTGGCCTACGTTTTGCGGAACACGCGGTCGCGGTCACGGGTGATGGCAGCGAACTCGATCAGACCGCGACGGCCGGTGGCTGGCTGGCGAAGTTCCCGATGTGGGACTGGGTTGGTGGCCGAACCTCTGTCTTCTCCGCCGTCGGCCTGTTGCCGGCCGCGCTACAGGGCATCGACATCACCGCATTGATCGACGGTGCACGCACGATGGACGCGACGACGCGGAACACCACGGTGGCCTCGAACCCGGCGGCGCTGCTGGCGCTGATGTGGTATCACGCCGGTGGTGGTCGCGGCACCAAAGACATGGTGGTACTGCCGTACAAAGATCGCCTGCTGCTCTTCTCGCGCTACCTGCAGCAGCTGGTGATGGAGTCGCTGGGCAAGCAGCTCGATCTGTCGGGCGCCGTGGTGCATCAGGGTATTGCGGTGTATGGCAACAAGGGGTCGACCGATCAGCACGCGTATGTGCAGCAGCTGCGCGACGGCGTGCACAACTTTTTCCTCACCTTCGTCGAAGTGCTGGCCGATCAGGCTGGACCGGCACTGGAAGTCGAGCCGAACGTGACGTCGGGCGATTACCTGCTCGGATTCATGCTCGGCACCCGCGAAGCGATGCACCAGAATGCCCGCGAATCGATGACACTCACGCTGCCGGATGTCAGCCCCCGGTCGGTGGGGGCATTGATTGCACTGTACGAACGGGCCGTGGGCCTGTACGCATCGCTCGTGAATGTGAACGCCTACCATCAGCCCGGTGTCGAGGCGGGCAAAAAAGCGGCTACTGCGGTGCTGGGCCTGCAGCACAGCGTGCTCGCTGCATTGCGGGCCACGCGGACGCCGCGAACGGCCGATCAGGTCGCCGCTGCGGCCGGTGTGGCCGATCAGGCCGAGACGGTGTTTAAGGTTCTCGAACATCTGGCCGCGAACGGGCGGCTTCGTCGTACGACGGGTACCAGACCCACCAGTGCAATGTATGTAATCATGGACAGCGCGTGAACATCTTTGTCGATCACATCGGGGCGGTGGTCAGCGCTGCCGTGTCGATTCGCACAACAATTCAACCTTCAAACACAATTAGAGACTAACAACATGACACACCCGCTTCTCGCGATGCAGCAGCTCGGCCAGTCACCCTGGCACGACAACATCCGCCGTGATCTGCTCACAAGCGGCGCGCTGGCCCGCATGATCACCGATGGCGACATCACCGGCCTGACCTCGAATCCGACCATCTTCGAGCAGGCGATCGCGAACAGCGATATCTACGACGCGACACTGCGCGCACTGGCGGTCGAGGGCAAGGGCACGGAAGCGATCTTCGATGCGCTGGCCATCACCGACATTCGCGACGCCGCCGATCTGTTTCTTTCGGTGTACGAGCGAACGAAGGGTGCGGATGGCTACGTCAGCATCGAGGTGTCGCCGCGGCTGGCACGCGACACCGCTCAGACGCTGGCGGAAGCGCGCCGGCTGTGGGCGACCGTGGACCGGCCGAATCTGATGGTGAAGATCCCGGCCACGCTGGAGGGTCTGGGCGCCATCGAGGCAGCGATTGGCGATGGCATGAACGTGAACGTCACGCTGATCTTCTCGCTCGAACGTTACACGGCCGTGATTGATGCATATATGGCCGGGCTGCGGAAACGTGCGGCCGCCGGCGGCGCACTGAACAACATCGCCTCAGTGGCGAGCTTCTTCGTCAGTCGAGTGGACGTTGCGGTCGACAAGCTGCTCGAGGCGCAGCTGGCGGCCGGTGCGGGCAATGCGGATGCACTGCAAGCGGCACTCGGGCAGTCTGCGATCGCCAATGCGAAGCTGGCGTATGAGCTCTTCCAGCAGCGGTTCGACGGCCCTGAGTTTGGGGCTCTGGCGGCGATCGGTGCGCAGCGTCAGCGCCCGCTCTGGGCGAGTACGGGAACGAAAAATCCGAAGTATCCCGACACGTATTACGTCGATGCGCTGATCGGTCCGGACTCTGTCAACACGATGCCGCCGGCCACGATCGCCGCATTCAAGGATCACGGTTCACCTGCCGTTCGCATTGACCATGATCTTGTTGGCGCGCATCGGACGATCGACGGGCTGGCGGCGTGTGGCGTGAATTTCTCTGCGGTGCTGGCGCAGTTGGAAGCGGACGGCGTGGCGTCCTTTGCCAAGTCGTATGAGACGTTGCTGGCCGTGGTAGCGAAGCGCGCAACGGCCTGAAGGGCTCATCGCCAACGAGTGCCGCGCGTATCTGGACTACTCGATGCGCGCGGCACTTCACCAACCGACCAGGCCTGAAACGGGCAACCACGCGCCAGGTGCGGCGCATCAACATCTGCAAGCAACGGATTCGGGCGCACCGATGCATCCATGTCGCCAGGCATGCCAGCGACGTCTGCAATGTCGAAGAGGCAACCGGCTGACTCATTCCAGAAGCGCGCTTCAAACGCAGCGTTCGCCTGATCGGCCGCAGCGGCTGCGGTGGCATCCCACCGCGACGCGACGCGCAACGCATTGATCCAGAGCGCCTGGATCTCGACGGGCTTTCCGATTCGCGGCGTGACGACCCAGTCGCCGAGCTTCGCGGCCATCCATGTCAGTTGCACACCCGGTACACCCGCGGCCAGCAGCCCATCGTCGCCGACATGGATCCCGTACCGGGTTCCGCGACGGTACCCTTCGACGATGGCACCCACGGCGCCGCCGAGAATCATCACGTCGTCGTTGGAGATCGAACCATCCGCTTCTGCGGCCCGGCGCAGGAGCTCGACCGCCACCACATGCCAGAGCGCGGCATCGACAAAGTTGTACTCGGCTTCTGCGCCAAAGTCGACGAACCGATTCGGCAGCATGCCGTCGCTGACGTGGCGCGCCCACTCATGGAGAATCGCGTGTGCGTCGGCGTGGCGATCAGTGGCGAGACGCAGACCGCGGAGCCCGATGAATGTGTCGCGCCCCCAGTCTGCGAACCATGGGTAACCGGCGAGAATCGAGCGGCCCCGACCGCGTTGCACCATAAACGCGTCGGCCGTACGGTGCAGCGGCGTACGAAACGCGGCGCGACGCTCACGCTCGCGGTGCGCTACGTCGCGCCAGAGTTCCAGAAGATCGTCAGTCGCGATGGCGTTGATCCCCTCGGTATCGCTGCACAACGCCAGCACCGCCTCGCTGCCGTTGAGCGCAAAACGAAGGGTGCCCGTTGACGCGAGACCTTCGACGAATCCCAGACCGCGGGCGCGCTCTTCTTCGTTCTCGAAAGCGCGATACCAATACGGGGCGGCAGTGAATGATCCGGTGGTGATGGCAGTCACGGCCGGCAGTCCTGCGTACGGGCGTCATTCGATGCGCGGCCCGGTGATGGTGGCTTCCCAGACGAACCGTTTCGATCCATTCCGCCTCTGGATTCATGCTTCCGACTCCTCGCTGGCTGCCGGAGCGTGCGAAGCTGAGTGATCGTGTTCCGCGTGATCAGGGCGTGTGTCATCGCGCCTCTCGTTCGCAACACGCGCAGCGCCGACGCGTTCCAGACAGCGCGTCACGAGCGCCGTCCATCCCGTCTGATGACTCGCACCGATACCGCGGCCGCAATCACCGTTGAAGTATTCGTAGAACAGCACCAGGTCCGTCCACGCCTCATCCGACGCGTAGCGCGGATCGTCGCCGTGCACCGGGCGCCGGCCATGTGCGTCGGGAAGGAAGAGCTCAGAGAGTCGGCGTGACAAGTCGTGCGCAACGATGCCGAGCCGACACATCGTGCCCGAACCAACCGGATACTCGACCTGCAGCCGATCGCCGTAGAAGTGGTCGTACTTCTCGAGCGCTTCGATCAACAGGTAGTTGAGCGGGAACCAGATCGGGCCGCGCCAGTTGGAGTTGCCGCCGAACAGGTCGGTCGTGCTTTCGCCGGGATCGTAGGCGACCTTGAACTCTTCCCCACCGAACCGCAATACATATGGTTGTTCGCGATGGACCGCCGAGACCGATCGAATCCCGTACGGTGACAGGAATTCCGACTCATCGAGCACATACTGCAGCACCCGCTGCAATCGCTCGCGTGTCGGGATCGCCAGCAGGCGACGGCGGTGTGTGTGACCATCGTTCGTCCGTGCTTCGAAATACGACGTGAACTCTGCAAGGTCCGGGCGATTTTCGAGGAACCACTTCAGACGGCGCTGGAATCCCGGCAGCGCTTCGACGGTTCCTTCTTCGATGATTTCGCAGGCCAGCAGCGGGATGATCCCGACCATTGAGCGCACACGGAGCGGCAGGTCGCCTGTCTCGTGATGCAGGACGTCGTAGTAGAATCCATCCTCTTCGTGCCAAAGACCGGTTCCGCCGAGCGTGTTGATCGCGTCGGCGATGGCCACGAAATGTTCGAAGAACTTCGATGCGACATCGTCGTAGGCTGGCATGTGCCGGGCCAGTTCAAGTGCCATCGACAGCATCGTCGCGCAGTAGAACGCCATCCACGCCGTGCCGTCGGCCTGCTCAAGGTGGCCGCCGGTTGGCAGCGGTCGCGATCGGTCGAAGACCCCGATGTTGTCGAGGCCCAGGAACCCGCCGCCAAACAGGTTGCGTCCGTCGGGGTCCTTGCGATTCACCCACCAGGTGAAGTTCAGCAGGAGTTTGTGAAACGCGCGCTCTAGAAAGAGCAGATCGCGTTCACCGCGTTTGGCAGTCACCTTGTACACGCGCCAGACGGCCCACGCGTGCACCGGCGGATTGACATCACCAAACGCAAACTCGTAGGCCGGCAGCTGGCCGTTCGGATGCATGTACCATTCACGCATCAAAAGTAGCAGCTGCTCCTTGGCGAACGTCGCATCCACGCGCGCCAGCGGAAGCGTATGGAAGGCGAGATCCCATGCCGCGTACCATGGGTATTCCCATACATCCGGCATGGAGATCACGTCGGCGTTGTGCAGATGCCCCCACTCGGCGTTGCGGCCACGCTGGCGCGCGGCGGGGGGTGTCGGTTGCCCGGGGTCGCCGCTGACCCACTCCTTGACGTCGTAATAGTAGAACTGCTTGGACCAGAGCAATCCGGCGTATGCCTGCCGTGCGACGCGACGCTCCTCCGTGTGCAGCGACTCCGGGATACGGGCCGCGTAGAACGCATCCGCCTCCGCGATCCGCGCCGTAAACGTTTCATCAAACTCGGCACCGAATGGCTCGGCCATCGCTGCGTCTTCGTGCGCGCGCAGCCGGAGCCGAATCGTCGCTTCTCCCTCCGCCGCGACGGTCACGATGTAGTGCGGCGCCGCCTTGGTGCCGATGCGCGCCGGGTTGACGGCAGCGGTGTTCGAGTTGACGACGAATTCATGGAATGCGTCCTTCGAGTAGGCCGACTTGTTCTCGCTGCCGAACAGACGAACGGCGTTCGTCTCATTCTCGGTGAAGAGCCACATTGGCGGCGCCGCACTAC
>ENA-ORBV01001616-ORBV01001616.1-microbial-mat-metagenome-genome-assembly--contig:-NODE-1616-length-49709-cov-13.371091_pt1 | contig 49709 bp, 41 predicted proteins | sample MGYA00237777_ERZ505514 | MGnify/ENA primary metagenome ERZ505514 (study PRJEB26160, sample SAMN06269048) | microbial mat metagenome | isolation source: Oligotrophic lake microbial mat | place... | reverse complement strand
TCAAGCAGAAGACGGCATACGAGATTCGCCTTAGTCTCGTGGGCTCGGAGATGTGTATAAGAGACAGGTACGCGTCCTTCCCCACATCGTACGACCGGTCGGTGCGGCTCTTCGCCCACTCCGCGGGCGGCCTGATGCGGTTGACTCAGCTCGTCTACCTACCGGGCGGGGAAATCTCGACGACAGATTACAGGCTCTACATCCACACCCAGGGCGAGACGATCCCGATCGACCCGAATCTGTTTCTCGCGGGCGCTACTTTCACGTTCCACCCGCACATTCCCTTCGACTCCGTGATCGCGGTGACCACCACGATTCCCGTCTGGGTGATGGCTAAGCTGGGCTCTGCAAGTTTTTTCGCGACCGTCGCCGAAGCCGCGACCGGAGGCGCCGGGTCCGGATCGAAACCGATCCTCGACGCTCACGGTGTCAACCTGGTATTCGCGGACGGCATCCTGCAGGAGATCGTCGACGCCCAAGAGGTCGGATTGGGGTACCTGGGAAGCGGCTCGGTTTACCGCCCGCTCCAGCCCGCCGAAGAGATCGGCGGAACGATGTTCCCCGGCCAGCTCTGTTTCCAGCTCGCGGCCCTGGGTGGGTCGGCGGGCTCAATGCTGGTGTACGAGGTCACGTCGGCGGAATGCGCCTTGGCCGACGGCTACTGCTCGAGCCTCTGCCAACTGAAGACCGGGACGGAGTTCGAGATGTTCGACCCGCTCGCGCTGATCGGCGGCTAAACGGCGGTCCGCGCCTGGGGTGCGGGAACTCTGGGTTGAGGGGGCTACCCCGTTTCGGGCCCGCCGCGCGAGCGATCGCGCGGCCCCGCTGCAGACCGGGACCAAGACCGGAGCGGCAGCGCGTGACGTCACCGCGACGGACGGAGTTAGGGAACTTTGAGGTATACGCCGGGTGAAAGTCCCGGATGCGGGGAGCTTGGCCTGGACTCTTTGGAGGCAGCGGACACGGTTTGCAAGCCTGTTGGATGGGAAGACGGGCAACGGAAGGCAGTCGCCGTGGAACCCCCCGCGAACCCGCTGCGTCTCAACCCGCGCCTTCCATCGCAAGCTCCCTTGAAGCCCGACCCGGACCATGACCTCGTGCTGGCCTGCCAGCAGGACCCCGATGCGGGGTTGGAAGGACCTTTTCGGGCGCTCTATGAGCGGTTCAAGGACCGGGTGTATAATGTTTGTTATCGCATTACGGGCAACGCCACCGACGCCCTTGACGCCTCTCAGGAGACGTTCGGGACGCTCCACCGGAAGATCGCGGACTTCCGCTTCCAATCCCGTTTCAGTTCCTGGGTATACCGCATCGCCGTGAACGCCAGCATCGACCTCAAGCGGCGCAGCCAGCATCGGAAGTTGACGTCCCTCGACGCGGGCTTGGACGGGGAAGGGTCCGCGCGGTTCGACCTGTCGGACGACTCGATCGAGATGCCGATACACAGCGCGTCGCGGCATGAGCTCGAAGTCGAGGTCCAACGGGCGATCGACACGCTCAGCCCGAAGCTGCGCGCCATCACGGTGCTGCGGTACACGGAGAGCCTTTCCTACGACGAGATCGCCGAAACGCTGCAAATCTCGCTCGGCACCGTGAAGTCCCGCCTCGCGCGCGCCCACGCGGCGCTCGACCGCGAGTTGGCACCGACCCTCGATCAGCACTATCTCGGATGAGGGCACGCTTGCGCGCCCGTCCTCACCAAACCCACCCACCACCATGGAACCCGCCCACGACCCTCTGCGCTGCACCTGCTCCGTTGCAGCCGACGCCACAGGCGCCCCGGCGGATAGCCTGACGTCAGGTGCGACGGCGTCGGCGGCCATGGCGGCGTCCGCGAATATGGTGAGCGGCTCCGTGGGGAGCGCCGCCCAAGGGGGCGCTTGTCCTGGCTGCCGGGCGCGCGCGTTGCGCGATGCGGCGCGCGCCGAGTTGCTCAGCGGTCTCTCCCGCCGCCGGGCGCCCGTCGGACTCGACGCCCTGGTGCAAGCGTCCCTGCACACCGCGCCCCTCGAGCGCGCGTTGTCACGTCTGCCGCGGTACAACGCGCCGGCCGTACTAGAACGCCTCGTGGCCGAGGAAATCGCGTCGCCGTTGGCCGCGTCTGTCCGCCGCGCCGTGGGCGGATTGCCGAAGCAGCGAGCACCCGGGGAGCTCTTTGCATCCATCGATCTGGCACCCCGCCACACCTCGCGGCGTGTCGCGGGCGTCGTCGCCGCGGCGATGGGTGCGGTGGCGTTGACGATCGTCGTCTGGATCGCACGCCCTCCGGCGGCATCTGAGGTCGTAGCCGCGCCGGGGACCGCCATCTCGCGCGCCGACCGCCCGCCGCTGCGCCTGCAGGTCGTGCATGCGACCTCGCTGGCAGAGCTCGACCCGCTCGCGCGTGCCTTCGCCGAATCCCTGGCGGGCGGCATGCCCGTTGCGTTGATCACCCCGCAGGCGCGACCGCGCTGAGTCCCGCCCGCAACAACGCTCCCTTGCGGGGGCGCTGACCATGAAACTCCTCCTCAAACTTGCACTGTCGGCCGCTGCGCTGCTCCCCCTGGGGTGTGGGGAATCGGTGCAGTTGGACGCCGCTTCGCAGGAGTTGCTGGGGCAGATTCTGACGCAGGTTCAGGTGGCTCCGCTCGCGGTCGCGCACACGGGCAACCGTCGGGTGGAATTCCATTGGCACGGTGATCTGAGCGGCGACCCGGCCGGTGGCAGCGCGCCGCAGTCCTTCGTCTACCGCGAGCGAGTGGAGATCGACGGCCAGGGCCGGTTCGACCTTCGCACGACGCAGTTGATGTCGAACGCGCCGATCAACTGGCCTCAGTTCCAACTGCAACAGGACATCCGCGCCGGTTTCTACCAGCGCTACCGCGACGTCCAGTTTCGCGACATCGCGCTCGTCATCGAGAACTTCACGGTGGCGGCGTTTGGCAATTTGCTCGCGGTCGCGGGCCGCCCTGCCGTGGGTCTCCAGCTCGTTCGCAAGATCGGCGAACCGATCCGCCACGATCTTGCGATCGACGCGCAGACGGGACTCGTCCTATCGGCGCGGACGAGCGGCGGCGACGGCGCGCTCCTCGCGTGGATGGAGTACGAATCGATCGAAATGGGAGCGCCCGCGACCATGACGCCGCACACGTTCTCCAACGATGAGGTCGTCCTGCCGCCCGGGCGGGAACTGGACGCAGTTCTCGGCTTCTCGGCGGATCTCCCCGGAATCCTCCCCGACGGGTATCACCTGCTCGCGACCGCGAAGATCGAGGATCCCGCGGGCCACATCTGGCTGAAGGCAACCTACACCGACGGGATCGATGTCGCGTTCTACGTCACGCGGCCCAAGTCCCAGTCGCTGGCCGTGGCGACCGCGGCGAGTGGCGCCTGGGGCACTTTCGGAGTCTCGAACCCCGGGACGAGCGCCGGCCCCGAACCGCATCTGACAACGATCCGGATCGCGGGCATCCAACTGCTCCAGGGTGAAACCGAAGGTCGCCACGTGATCACCCTGGGACGACTCCCCCTGGAAGACCTCCAGTGGATGGTCGAGTCGGTGTTCGACGGGTGACAGCTTGGGAAAGGATCGGCACGACCCAAGCGAAGTAGCCGTCAGTTGCCTTCTGGCCCATCGCCTTGCGGCGCTGGAGCGGTAGCTTGGGAAAGGATCGGCACGACCCAAGCGAAGTAGCTGTCAGTTGCCTTCTGGCCCATCGCCTTGCGGCGCTGGAGCGGTAGCGGGTTGCTCGGCTGCCGAATGGGCGCCGAGCCTAAGGGTCAAGCTTAGGCGCAGTGACGGACGATCTAGGGGGCTCCCCCCGTTCGCGCTCCCGCGACGGGCCTTCGCCACCCCCGCCCCGATCCGCCCATGCGCGCTCTCGTGATCGACGATTCGCGAGCCATTCGGCTCATCCTGTCCCGAACGCTGACCGAGTTGGGTTTCGAGACCCTGGACGCGGCAAATGGCCTCGAGGCGCTCGCGGTCCTCCAACGCGAGGGGCCCATGGACCTCGCGCTCGTCGACTGGAACATGCCCGAGATGGACGGGCTTCAGTTTGTCCAAGCGGCGCGCGCAGAACCGGCGTGGTCGCGGATGAAGCTGATGATGGTCACGACGGAAACCGAGCTCGCGCGGGTTGTGAAGGCGCTCGAAGCGGGAGCCGACGAGTACGTCATGAAGCCCTTCACCCGCGACGTCATCGCCGAGAAGCTCGCGCTGCTGGGCCTTGGCCAGCGCGCCGCCTGAGGATCCAACCATGCAGCAACCCATCGCGGGAAGCGGCGAGGGCCTCGCCCCGCCCAAACCGCGCAGCCTGTCGGTCGAAGACTTCGCGTTCATCAGCGACTTCGTCCGCCGCCGTTCGGCCATCGTGATGGACGCCGGCAAGGAGTATCTCGCGGAGACCCGACTCAGCCACGTCGTCCAGAAGGAAGGACTCGAATCGATCGCCAGCCTCATCCGCACCCTGCGGCAAGGGGGCGCGCGAGAGCTCGAAGGCGCGGTCGTCGAGGCGATGACGACCAACGAGACGTCGTTCTTTCGCGACCTGAAACCTTTCGACCTGCTGCGGCTCGAGCTGCTGCCCAACCTGATCGCGGCGCGGCGCTCGACACGCACGATTTCGATGTGGTGCGCCGCGGCCTCGACCGGCCAAGAACCGTACTCCGTGCTGATGATGATCGATCAGCACTTTCCGGAGCTGCGCGACTGGCGCATCAATTTCGTCGCGACGGACATCTCGAACGAAGTCCTCGGCAAGGCTCGGGCGGGCATCTACACCCAGTTTGAGGTCAATCGCGGACTTCCGGCCCAGATGCTGGTGCGGTACTTCGACGGGCAGGGAGGCAAGTGGCAGATCAAGCCGGAGCTGCGCGCGCGCGTGCAGTTTAAGGAGATGAACCTGATCGAGCCCTGGGCCGCGATGGAACCGATGGACATCGTTTTCATCCGCAATGTGCTCATCTACTTCGATCAACCGACGAAAACGGCGATCCTCGGAAAGATCCGCAAAACGCTGCGGCCCGATGGAACGCTGCTCCTTGGAGGAGCGGAATCGACGCTCGGTCTCGACGACAACTTCACGGCGGTCCGCTCCCAGGGATCGACCTTCTATCGACTCCAAACCGGGGGTTTCAAGTGATTCCGACCAGTGCGACCATCGCGGAGTCCGTCATCCAAGTTCTCGAGCTGACCCTCGGTTTTAGTGCCACAGCGGTCGAGGACGCCTGCGATCTCGAGCGTGTGGCGTCGCTCGTCGCCTACGTGGGCATCTCGGGCCCATGGCAAGGCGCGCTCACCCTGGAGGTGCCGGTCAGCCTCGCGCGCTCCGCCGCGGCGGCTATGTTCCTCGTGGAGGAGGACCACGCCGGCCGGGACGAGATGAGCGACGCGCTCGGTGAGCTCGCCAACCAACTGGCGGGAAGCCTGAAAGGCTGTATTGCTAGCGGATCGCAGCTCTCCCTGCCCACCGTGACCGAAGGGGGCGACTACCGCGTGACGGTGGTGGGCAGCAGCCCCGTTGCGGAAGCGCGACTAGAGTCCCGCGGCAGCCGGATGCGGGTCGTTCTGCACCAGCGCCGGGCGGCTTGACCGCGCGAGCGGCGAACGGTCCTCGGGAAATGCCGGGGGTGCAGGCAGAGGCGGGCTCAAGCCGCAGCCGCCAAACGACGATCCACTCCTTCGGGTTCCCCCCGATTGCCCGCGCAACGTCGACACCGATGCAACCCGCGGTCCAAAGTCACGCACCTCCCCCTTGAGCCCCGCAATGAACGAGTTTGACGACGTCGTTAACGACTTCCTGGTCGAGAGTCACGAGGGACTCGATCGGCTGGATCGCGATCTGGTCCAACTGGAGAAGGAACCTAACTCGCGTGACACGCTGAGCAGCATTTTTCGGACGATCCACACGATCAAAGGCACGTGCGGCTTCCTCGGGTTCAGCCGCCTCGAAAAGGTCGCCCACGCCGGTGAAAACCTCCTCAGCAAGTTGCGCGACGGCGAGTTCGCCTTGGATCCCGCGATCACCACCGCGCTGCTCCAGGCGGTCGACGCGATCCGCTCGATGTTGACTGCGGTGGAAGCCGCGGGCAACGACGGCGACAAGGATTACGCGGACGTGATCGCTCTGCTCGCCAAGCTGCAGCACAACGCGCTCCGTGCTGCAGGGGCCGCGCCAGCCCACAGCACCGTCCCGCTTCCCGCACTACCCGCCCGCGAGCCTGCGCCTGCGACGGCTGTGGCCCAAGCGGAGCCCCAGTGGGATCCTGTGCAGCGCGCCGCGGCCGCTGCATCCGCGACACCCGTCGCATCCGCCGGTCCCGCCGACGATGTGCACCGGGCGGTCGCGGGAGGTGCGGTCACCGACAGCACGATCCGCGTCGACGTCGTGCTGCTCGACAGCCTGATGAACCTCGTGGGCGAACTTGTCCTCGCACGCAATCAAATCCTGCAGCACACGACAACGCAGGACGATTCGGTGTTCCTCGCGACGTGCCAGCGCCTCAACCTCATCACGACCGAGCTGCAAGAAGGCGTGATGAAAACACGCATGCAGCCGATCGGCAACGTGTGGGGCAAGTTCCCGCGTGTCGTGCGCGACCTCGCCCACGCCTGTGGCAAGCGGGTGCGCATCGAAATGGAGGGCGAGGAGACCGAGCTCGACAAAACCATCATCGAAGCGATCAAGGATCCCCTCACTCACATCGTCCGCAACGCGATCGACCACGGCATTGAGCTCCCCGATCGCCGTACCGCCGCGGGCAAACCGGCGGAAGGCGTGCTCAGGCTGCACGCATTCCACGAGGGCGGTCAGGTCAACATCGAGATCGCGGACGATGGCGCTGGATTGAGCGTCGAGCGCCTCAAGGCAAAGGCCATCGAGAGGGGCCTCGTAACAGCGGAGCAGGCGGCCAAGCTCTCCGAGCGCGACGTTGTCCAGATGGTGTTTTTGCCCGGTTTTTCGACCGCGGCGGCCGTGACCAACATCTCAGGCCGCGGAGTTGGCATGGATGTCGTGCGCACGAACATCGAGCGCATCGGCGGCACCGTCGAGCTGTCGAGTGTGCACGGCCATGGCACGACGCTGCGCATCAAGATTCCACTCACACTCGCCATCATTCCCGCACTCGTCGTCAGCTCGGGCGGCGCCCGTTACGCCATTCCGCAGGTGAGCCTGCTCGAACTGGTGCGGCTCGAGGGCGAACAGGCGAAAAAGCGCATCGAGTACATCCGCGGTGTGCCCGTATACCGGCTGCGTGGCACGCTTCTTCCCTTGGTCCTGCTCAACCGCCAACTCAAGGTGCCGGGTGCGGGCGAACCGGACGTCGTCAACATCGTCATCCTGCAGGCGGATGGCCGCCAGTTCGGCTTGGTGGTCGACGAGATCAACGATACGGAGGAGATCGTTGTCAAACCGCTCGGCAAACACCTCAAGGGCATTGCGGCCTACGCGGGTTCGACGATCATGGGCGATGGTCGTGTCGCGTTGATCCTCGACATCCTCGGCATCGCGCGCATGGCGCGTGTCGTGGGGGAGCGCTGCGAACGGGCGCTCAGCAAACAGGCCGAAACCGAAGAGCGCGCCGAGGAAAAACGCCACACCCTGCTGCTCGTTCAAGTGGGATCGCGGGGCTGCACGGCGATCCCGCTCACCGATGTGGCACGGCTCGAGGAACTCCCGCGGGATTCGATCGAATGGACCGCCGGGCGCCAGGTCGTGCAGTACAGGGGCGAGATCATGCCACTGCTTTGGCTGTCGGACGAGGTCGGCTGCGAGCGGCTGGGGTCGGACGCGGAGGAAACGCTCCAGGTGGTGGTGCACTCGGACGGCAAACACCAAGTGGGCATCGTTGTCGATCGAATCCTCGACATCGTCGAGGAGAAGCTCGACATCCAGGGTGCCGGTTCCGTGGTTGGATACAAGGGCCGCGCCGTGGTCCAAGGCCGTGTCACCGACCTGATCGACGTCGCGGCGATCGTGGCGCGCCACGGTGCCCTCGTCGGCCAAAGCTGAATACCACTCTTCCCAACGACACCATGAACACCCGTCAGCAGTACTGCACTTTCCAACTGGCCGACCTCTTCCTCGGCGTAGAGGTCGAACGTGTCCAAGAGGTCTTGCGTTACCAGGAGATGACCCGCGTGCCCCTCGCGCCGCGCATGGTCGAAGGGCTGATCAACCTGCGCGGACAAATCGTCACAGCGATCGATCTGCGTCGCCGGCTGGAGCTCCCCGCGCGTGAAGCGGGGCGCGATCCGATGAACGTCGTGGTGCGGACGCCCGAAGGCGCAGTCAGCCTCCTCGTGGACGAGATTGGCGATGTCGTCGACGTGGAGGACGAGTGGCTCGAAGCGGCGCCGCCGACCCTGGCGGACGACGGGCAGAAGCTCATCCGTGGTGTCGTGAAGCTCGACAACCGCCTAATGCTCATTCTGGACGCAGAGCGCGCCATCGCGGCGCCCGGTGCCGAAGCCCCCGGTCTTTGAGCCGTAGTGAAAGCGAGCGAAGGGCCTCCTTTGCGGCCTCGCTTCCCCGCCATAGGGGGAGCGGGGCCGCCGGAGTTTTTTGGGCCCCCCCAACCCGGGGCTTCGCTCGCGTACGGGATCCGCTGGGGACGGCCAGGGGAATCCACTAGGGCGCGCCCCGACCGTCGACCGATAGACGCTTGTCCAAATACCTCGTGGTGTGTCGTGGGTTTCCCCGCCGCGAGTCCCTGGCAACCCCCAACGTCCCGCGCCCAGCGCACCTGCACCCCATGATCCCGAATCAGAAACTGCCCCCGTCTTCCGTCGAGCTCAGCGCATCGGCCCCGTCCACGGTGCTATCGGACACTGTGCGATCGGACACTGTGCGATCGGACGTCGCGTTGTTGATGCGCCTTTTGGACGACCTCAGCCGCTGCCCCGACTTCGATGCGCGGGTCAGCGCGGGTCTCGAATCGATCCGCGACAGCCTTGGTTTCCAGCACGCGTCCTACTGGAGCTGGTCGGCGGACAACTCGGTTTTGCGCCACGACAGCGCCGTGGGCCTCAGCTCGCGTTCTCTCGCCGACTATGGGGAGCGCGCATCGCTGCGCAAGGGTGAGTCGTTCGTGGGGCGCGCGTACAGGGATCAGTCGACCGTCGAGTGCGCACATCCGGCGTCCGAGGGCACACCCTACGGCGCGGAGCTGGCGAAATCAGGATTTGCTTCGGCGTTGGCGGTGCCCTTGCAGAGCCACGGCGTCTACATCGGCGTGGTCGTGTTCGCGGGGACCCAACCGTTGGCACTCGCGGACGGCCAACGGGAGTTGATCGAATCCCTGGTGAAGGTGCTGGGCGCTTCGGCCGAGTCGACCGGCGGGAAGCAAAGCTTCATGCAGGCCCTGACGGAAAGCTCGCCGACCGCGGTGATCTTCGCCGACCGGGACCTGATCATGCGCTACCTGAACCCGGCATCCCGTCAAACGCTCACCAAGCTCGAGCACCTTCTGCCCTGTTCGGTGGACGATCTGTTGGGAAAGTCGATCGACATCTTCCACAAGAACCCGAGCATGCAGCGCCGCCTGCTCGCGGATCCGAAGAACCTGCCGCACTCCGCACGCATTGAGTTGGGTGATGAGATCCTCGACCTGCTCGTGAGCGCGATCTACGACGAATCGGGCGAGTACATCGGGCCGATGCTGACCTGGCAGGTCAGCACCGAAAAGGTCGCGCTGGAGCGCGATATGGCGCGCGTGCGTTCGATGATGGAGAACGCACCGATCAACATGATGTACGCCGACCGCGACCTCGTCCTGCGTTACTTGAATCCCGCATCGCTCACGACCTTGCGCAAGATCGAGGAGCACCTTCCGATCCCGCCCGACAAGTTCCTGGGTGCATCGATCGACGTGTTCCACAAGAACCCCGCACACCAGCGGCGCATGCTGGCGGATCCGAAGAACCTTCCGCACCGGGCGCAGATCGGCGTGGGACCGGAGACCTTGGACCTGCTCGTTAGCCCGATCTTTGACAACAAGGGGGTCTACATGGGTCCCATGGTGTGCTGGGAATTGGTGACCGAGAAGCTCGCCATCGAGCGCAATTCACGTGAGATGGCCGAACGCGAGCAACGCGGGGCGCGCGAGCTCGCGGAAAAGGTCGATTCGATCCTGGTCGCGGTAAAGCACGCGGCCAACGGCGACCTGACGCACACGATCGACGTGCAGGGTGACGATGCCATCGGCCAACTCTGCCAGGGGCTGCGCCAACTGTTCAGCACGCTGCGGGACAGCTTCGCGCAGATCGCGGAGAACTCCGCGGGACTGGCGGCGTCCTCCGAGGAGCTGAGCAACGTCAGCAACCAGATGGGCCAGAACGCTGACCGCACCAGTCAGCAGGCCAACACGGTGGCCAGTGCGGCAGAAGAAGTCAGCCGCAGCGTGCAGACGGTCGCCGCGGCAACCGAAGAGATGGGCGCAAGCATCAAGGAGATCGCGCGCAGTGCTTCGGAGGCGGCCCGTGTTGCGCTCTCGGCGGTCGACGTCGCCGAGAACACCAACGTGACTGTCGGCAAACTAGGTGACAGCAGCGCCGAGATCGGCAAGGTGATCAAAGTCATCACGTCGATCGCCCAGCAGACCAATCTGCTTGCGCTCAACGCGACGATCGAGGCGGCTCGCGCCGGTGAAGCAGGACGGGGATTTGCGGTCGTCGCGAACGAGGTCAAGGAGCTCGCCAAGGAAACGGCGCGGGCTACCGAAGACATCGGTGCGAAGATCGAAGCGATCCAGAACGACACCCGCGGGGCGGTTACGGCGATCGGCGAGATCTCGGCGATCATCAACCAGATCAACGAGCTCCAAACGACGATCGCGTCGGCAGTCGAGCAGCAGAACGCGACAACGGTCGAGATCGCGCGCAACGTGGCCGAAGCGGCGCGCGGAAGCTCGGAGATCGCCGCCAACATCGGTGGTGTCGCGGAAGCTGCGCACAGCACCTCCGAAGGCGCCGCCGACACCCAGCGGGCCTCGACCGAGCTGTCCCGGATGGCGGCCGCGCTGCAGAACCTGGTGGAGCGGTTCCGCACCTAAGAGCGAGGGACCGCCGGCGGCGCGCTCAATGGTCGCGCCGCCGGAGTCCCGCTGGGTTGCTATTCCCCGGTCGACGATCGGACCGGCACGCGGGTTATTTTCCTCGATCCGCGCGCCGCCGATGGCCGAAAACAGGGGTGAGTCGACCCCCGATGCATAGCACCTTTGTGATCGTCGTCAGCGCGTCTCCCGCGCTGCGTACCCGCATCCGACAGGCGCTCGAGGCCGTGGGGGTGTTCGAAGTTCCGGCGTCGTTGGCCACGTTCAAGGCGCTGGTCGATCGCCCGCATTCGGCGGCGACGCCGATGCTGGTGCTCGTCGATGCCGTCGAGCTCGACGCGGAACCGCGCGACGCCATCGCCCAGCTTCACCGGCGATATCCGCGAGCGCGCCTCGTCGCGATCCTCGCGCCAGGGGGTGGTGCGCAGGCGCAAGCGCACCTTTGGATGGCGCACGGCGCGAGCGATGCATTCGCGAGCCACGCCCGGGATGGCGGCATCTCCGCGTTCGAACGCTGGGCGAGCAGCGAGTTGATCCCCAGGCTCGCCAGCGTCCTCGGGACGGCGGCCGCCAGCCAAAGCCTCGCAGCGACCCAGTTCGTGCCCCGCGCGGAGCGCGCCGAAACGCCGCGCGCAGCACTGCCTGCCGCGTCCCCCACGCCGCCGATGCTTCGCTCAAGCACTCCCACGTTGCCCCCCGAGGTCCTGCTCGTTGCGTCGTCAACGGGCGGTCCCAACGCGCTCGCGGAGTTTTTTGGCGCCATCCCGCAGGGTTTTCCGCTGCCCGTCGCGGTGGTGCAGCACATGCCGCCGCGCTTCACGCACATCTTCGCGGACCGCCTCGATCAAACGCTTGAGCTGCGCTTCCTCGAAGCCCGGGGCGGCGAGATCCTCAGCCCAGGTGTCGTTTTCATCGCGCCCGGTGACCACCATCTTGTGCTGGTCCGCGATGGTGAAGTGCGCGTCACCACTGCCCTCGATGACGGCCCGCCCGAGTGTTCCTGTCGGCCCGCAGCGGATGTCCTGTTCCGCTCAGCCGCGCGTGTGTTCGGCGGCCGTGCCCTGGCGGTCGTGTTGACGGGCATGGGGCAGGATGGCTACGCCGGCTCCCTCGAATTGGCCGACGAGGGGGCGCCCATCCTCGCGCAGGACGAAGCTTCGAGCGTGGTTTGGGGCATGCCGGGCAAGATCGTACAAAGCTCGTTGGCGAGCTTCATCGGACCGCCGGCCGAGCTCGCTCGGGAAGTGCTGCGCCGCACCGCGTTGGTGCACACACGCCGGACCAGTTGAGCGCGGCGGCGACGTGCCCGCCAAGAGGGTTTGTGCGACCCGCGCGCGACCGCGCGGGGAAATCCGCCTTCCGCTCAACAGCCGTTCCCGCGGCGCCCGAAGAAGCGCGAGTGTTGGTTCGCGCCAAGGCGCTCGGGCGTCGCGCGCAGGCATCCACGCTTTCGGTCCCCAAAGAGGAGCTGCCCCCATGAAGAAGATGTTGATCATCGACGACTCCGCCACCATGCGCAAGATCATCATGCGCGTCCTGCGCCAGGCGGAAATCCCTGTCTCCGACATCCTAGAGGCGGGCAACGGTAAGGAAGGGCTGCAGCGCCTCGTGGCCGATCCGGACATCGCCATGGTGCTCTCCGACATCAACATGCCGGAGATGAACGGGATCGATTTCTTGAAGGCCGTGCGCACTCGACGCGACAAGGTCAGCTTGCCCGTCGTGATGATCACGACCGAAGGGGGCGACGCGATGATCCAAACCGCGATGGACAGCGGCGCCAACGGCTACGTCACGAAACCCTTCACGCCCGAGAGCATCCGGACCGCTCTGGAGGGACTCATTGGCTGAGAGTGCGCCCGGCAGCGCCGGACCCGATGCCAGCGCCCTCGACGCAGGGTTGCGCGAGAGTCTAGAGGGTATTTTCACGACGATGTTGGCGCGCGAAGTGTCGCCCCCGGACGCGTCCGCCGGCGATCGCGCCGCCGCGGCGGCGCGCTGGTTCGTCGCGCGGATCGAGTTGCACGGCGATCGCGACGGCGTTGTATCGCTGCGCTGCGATCCGGGTGCGGCGCGCGCTCTTGCGATCGCGCTTTTGATGATGGACGAAGCGGACACCCTCGCCGACGAGGAAGTCCTCGACGCCGTCGGTGAATGCGCCAACATGCTCGCCGGCGGTCTGAAAACGCGTGTGTTCGACCCCCTGGGCTACTGGATCATCGGCACACCCGCCTGTGCCGTCGAGGCCGCGCTTCCGGACTCGAAAGCACACCACGCCGTCGACTGCGGTTTGGGTGGCGGCCTGTTGACTGTCGATCTCTCTTGGGCCGCCGAAACGAGAACCGCGGCTGTGCACTGATCGACACCGTGGGATCGACCCACTGCCCTGCCATGTCCGCCACCACCCACGACACCGGCTTCGACCAGCGCGTCGCAACGTCCGTCCTGCAGCGGATTTGCGACGACGTGTCGACCGTCATCGACCGCGGCTTCCAGGCGCGCCAACTGGATGTGAGTCGTGTCAACGCGCGGGTCGCGGGCGCGGGCGTCGTCCACATCTCGTTCAAGCTCGAGGTGCGCCAGGAGGTTTCGTCCCGTTACGGATGCCTCCTCCTTCCGCTTCCGGAGGCCATCAGCCTTGGGTGTTACCTGATGATGGTCCCCGACGACGGGGTGGCCCAGCACCGCAAGCAAAGGGACCTCGACCGATCGCTCAAGGATGCGATGCTCGAGATCGGCAACTTCATCGGCGGCGCGGGCGAGGCAGCGCTGCGTGAGCTCGTGCCCGAGGGTCAGGTCAAGCTCAAGTCCAAGGGCTGCCAGGGTGTGCGCGCCGACGTGCGACCCGCGTTTCCCTACGCAGCGGGCGAAACGCTCGTCGTGACGCGCGCGCGCGCCCAGGTGGCGGAGTTCAAGGAGTTCGAGCTGATCCTTCAACTGCCGCCGATCGAGCTGCCGGCGAGTTGATCGCGCGCGGCCCCCGGGCGGAAAATTCTTCCACCGGGGGCTGCGGTGGATCGAAGGTGGTGAGCGCGCCGCGGGGAATCTCCGTCGGGGTTCGACGCCGCGCTCATTCCGGCTTTGGAGAGCACGCCGCGCGGCCCATCCGATGCGCGGGGTGGAACGATCCACAGTGGGGGCGACACGGCGCCGGACCACGGGGTAACTTTCGTTCGGAGATCAAACCGAACGGAACGCTATCCATGAGCCAGAGCCACGAGGACGAACCGCACTTCGAAACGCAGCTTGAGGACCCCGCTTACCGCGAGCGATTGCGGCGCAAGCTGGATTGCCTGGTCGCCGTTCTCGAGGTGGCCTGTGCGAAGGTGCGCCGGACCCTAGAGACACCCGGTTCAGACCGCAGCCGTCTCGAGCGGATCCAGAAAAACCTCGGCGAGACCCTGGCGACCTGCAAGCGTGCGCGGCTAGCCCTGGATCGACGCGAGCGATTGCCCGAAGACCTCAACCAGAAGCTCGGTGCGCTCGCCCGCGGCGACGACGAAGTTCCGCGCCCGACGCGCGCACAAACCCCGCGGCGGCTCTCGGACAAGGCCGAGTTTTTGTCGGATGCCGAACGGCGCCGGTTTGCGGCAAAACCCACCATCGCGAGCACCGAGATCGGCAACTGCGACCTCGACGAGCTGGCTCGCCGTCTGCAAGCGTGAGTCTGGGTCCGTGCGGAAGGGCAAGCGCCCGCCGCCCGCTTCAGATGCCCCAGTCCCTGAGGTAGCGGAAGTCGTGGTTGATGGAGCGCTGACCGAGCTTCGCGATCACTGGTGGTAGCCGTTTGTACTGGCTCAGCACCACTTTGCGTGCGATGCGCCGCACGAGCTCGCGCTCGAAACCCTCCGCGACGAGCTCGTCCTCCCCGTAACGCTCGTCGACCATGCGCACGAGGATGCGGTCGGCCGCGGCGTAAGTGAAACCGAGCTCCTGCTCGTCGGTCTGGCCTTCGAAGAGGTCCGCCGACGGCGCTTTGTCGATCAGCTCGGCGGGGATCTCAAGATAACGCGCGAGTTGGTAGATCTGGTGTTTGTAGAGGTCGCCCAAGGGGTTGAGCGCGTGCGCCGCGTCACCCCACTGCGTGGAGTAACCGAGCAACATCTCAGTTTTGTTGCTGGTACCCACCACCAGGCCGCGCCACTCGACGGAAAGGTCATAGAGCACGATCATCCGGCAGCGCGCAAACACGTTCCCGCGCCGCACCGCGTACGTGTCGGCGGAAGCTCCCGCCGTCGAAGTCCCCGCTGCGATGCCCGCCGTCTCGATGTAACCGTCCGCCATCGCGCTGATGTCGACGGCGCGCACGGGCAGCCCGAGCCGATCCGCGACGAGCCCTGCGTGTGCGGCGCTGTCGGGATGGGACGTGCGGTAGGGCATGTTGACCGCGAGCACGTTTGCCGCTCCAAAGGCGCGCGCCGCGAGCGCGGCGGAAACTGCCGAATCGATTCCGCCCGAGAGCCCGAGGAGGGCGCGCGAAAACCCCGCTTGACCGACTTCTTCGCGCAGGAAGTCGACGAGCAGAGCGCAGGTCAGCTCGGGCTGGATGTCGAGCTCCGGCAATCCTCCGTCGGCAGCGCTGGCGCTCACGAGACGAGTCCCTCGCGCTCGAGCCGCGCGAGCTCCTCGCGCAGCAGCCATACTTTCTCGTCGCGCCGCAGCGGGGTTTGCACGCGCGCACGCCGCGTGGCACCTGTGTCCAGTCGCACGGCCAACCGGCCGCTCTCGATCGGCGGCAGTCGCCCGAGTTCGCGACCGAAGGGATCGACGGCCGAGCTTTGGCCGCCAAAGCCGATGCCATCCTCCCAACCTACGCGGTTCGCGTGGACGATGTAGGTCTGTGTCAGGAGCGCACGGGCTTCGAGGAGACGTTGCCACACGGTCCCGGAGCGCAAACGCGCGGCACCGCTCTCGTCGCGGTCGAGCTCGGAGACTCCGCGCGCCGGACTCGCACTGGGGACGAGCATCGCGTCGACCCCCTGCAAGAAGTAGAGGTAGGGCCCAGGCAAGTGCCAAAAATCCTCACAGATCAGGATCCCGAAGTGCCCAAAACGGCTCTTGAACGCGGTAAATCCAGCGCCCGCGCCGAAGTCGCGGCCCTCATCGAACATGCCGTACGACACGAGGTGGACCTTGCGGTGCACGTGCAACACCCGCCCGTCCTCGACAAAGGCGACCGAGTTGTAAAGGCGTCCGTCGCGCGCGCGCTCGGCAAAACCGAAGGCGATCGAAATGCCGTGGGAGCGCTCGAGCAGCGGCGCAAAAAACGGCGTGTCCACCGTCAGCGCAAGCTCCGCGGTTTGGTCCTTTAGGAAATAACCCGTCAGGGACAGCTCGCAGAACAGCGCGATCTGCGCACCGCTGTCGCGCGCAGCGTCGACCGCCGCGACGTGCATTTCCAGGTTGGCCGACAGGTTGCCCAGTGTCGGATTGGTCTGGCAGACAGCGAGGTTGCAGTCCATGGTGTTCGTGATCGCAAGAAGGAGCAGAAGGACTGGACTTGTATCGGCGCGCGCATTTTGTCCCGCGCCATCAATGTGGCCGCGCGGCGGCGATGGCCATTTCCACCAGCGTGTCGGGGAGCAAGCCCTGCGCTTCGCCCTCGTAGGAGCGCACCAGCCGGTGGCGCAGTGCGGGGGCCGCCACGGCGGCGACATCGTCGACCGACGCGTGCAGGCGTCCGCCGACCAGGGCCCGCGCCTTGGCCAAGAGGACGAGGGCCTGGGCTCCCCGCGGGCTCGCGCCGTAGCGCAAACCCTGGCGCACCGCGGCGGGAGAATCCTCCCGTTGCGGATGGGTGGCGAGGACGGTCCGCGCCGCGAAGCGCAGCACCGACTCGGGCGCCGGCACCGCGCGCACGAGATCTTGGATGTCCAGCAGCTCCACGCGTGTCATCGCGCGGCCGGTGCGGTCCCCGTCGCCGCCCGTGGTCGACACGAGAACACGCAAGATGTCCTCCTCACTCGGCGCGCCGAGCTGGAGTTCGACGAGGAAGCGATCGAGCTGCGCTTCGGGCAAGGGGTACGTGCCCTCCATCTCGATCGGGTTCTGCGTGGCGATGACGAGAAACGGTCGTTCAAGTTCGATGCGCTCGCCGTACAGCGTCACCTGCCGCTCGGCCATCGCTTCGAGCAGCGCCGACTGGGTGCGCGGGGTGGCGCGGTTGATCTCGTCGGCGAGCAGGAGATGCGTGAACACCGGGCCCGGCACGCGGACAAAACGCTTCGTGCCGTCCTGTTCCTCGAGGATGCGGGTGCCGAGCACGTCGCCGGGCATCAGGTCCGGCGTGCACTGGATCCGTTGAAAGTCGAGCTCGAGTGCGGACGCGAGCGCACGCACGAGCGTCGTTTTCCCAAGGCCCGGTGCGCCCTCGAGCAGTACATGCCCATCGCATAGCACAGCAAGGGCCAAAAACTCGACGATCTCCCGGTGGCCAAGAAACGAGCGGCCGAGTTGTTCGACGAGCAGCGCCACCTTCTCCCGGGCGGCGCCGATGCGGCGGGTGGTCTCGGCTTGGCTCATCCGACCCTTCCCTCGAGCCACTCGCGCAGCGCGCCAAGATCTCCGACGCGCGGCAAGTTGGATCCCGTGTGCACGCCGAAGTGGTCGACCAGCACGACCTCAAGGCCGAGGTTCGCCGCCGCGCCATCGCGCACCGGATGGTCGCCGGCGTGGACCGCCTCGGCGGGTGTCGCTCCGGCGTGTTCCAGGGCGATTTCGAAGATGCGGCGCTCGGGCTTTTCGGTGCGTTCGATCGCCGAGCACACGACGAAGTCAAGGTGCCGGGCGAGGTCGATCGCTTCCAGGAGGCGTGGCAGACGCGCGCTCCAGTTCGAAACCACGCCGACCGCGAGGCCCGCGCGGCGGGCCCAGGTCAAAAGCTCCACCGCTCCCGGGAACAGCCGGAAGGTTGCGGGGTCCTCGAAGCGCTCGAAAAGCTGCTCGAGCAGTCCCGCCCGCGAAGGTGCGTCGAGGCCGAGGTAGCCGCCGAAGATGCGCTCGACGAACACGGCGAACCAGCCATCGGAGTAGCGGTAGTGGCCGTCGACCACGCGCGGGAGTTCGCGATGGGCGCGCGCCATCAGCTCGCGCATTGTTTCCTCCTCGACGGGCGCACCACGACCGGTGGCGGCGGCGGCATAGATTCCGGCGCGCGAAGGACTTTCGTAAATGAGGGTGTTGCCGACGTCGAGCAACAGGGCCGTCGTGGTCATGGGCCGTCCGGGGGCAGCGCGACAGGTTACGGCACGGCCCGGGCAGCCGTGCGAGAACTCCCCGCCGAACCGTCGCCCCGCACGTCGCCTGTGGGTGTAGAGCCCAGCATGCACGGGGTCCTAAACGCCATTCCCATTTGGGACCGCCGTGCGTGGACTACGATAGGTAGCTGTGGGCCTTCGGCCCCGACCGATGCGCAACGTGAGCCATTGCCGCGGCGGCCCCGGGTGGGGTCGAGCCGACCGCCAAAACGCGGGAGCGGGCCTCGCCGCGTTGGTGGGCCTCGTGCTCGCGCTGAGCGCGTGCCAAAGCTCGCGCTCGGCAACGCTGTCCGCCGTCGACTGGGAACGCGCCGAGGCGGCTACCGCGCGCGGCGATTGGGAGCGCGCTGCGGCCCATTGGAACCACATTCGCGCGCGCGAGGGCGTGCCGACAGCGCGGGCCTACGTCGCGACGGCCGAGGCCATGCAGCACCTGGGGCGCGCAGACGACGCGTTGGCCCTACTGGACCGCGGTCTCGTGCTGTTTCCGGAGGATCCTTCGCTGCTCCTCGTGCGCGCGCGTTTGCAGCGGGAACTCGGTTTCCGACGCGCCGCCGAGCGCGATGCCGCCACCGCCGTGAGCCGCGCCCCCGACCGCCTCGACGGCTGGACGCTGCTTGCATCCTTGCGGCTCGAGCTTGAAAGCCCGACGCGGGCCGCTGAGGCCTGCGAACAGGCCCTGCGCCTTGCGCCCGACGATCCGGAAGTCCAGGTGCTCGCCGCCCGGGCGTGGCGCGGTGTCGGGAACGTGGAACGCGCTCACCAGCACTATGCGCGAGCCCTCGCTACGGACGGTCAGCGGACTTACGACCTCCTCCTTGAGGCCGCATCGCTGCACGCGGTCGCGGGTGTGCGCACCACCCCCGTGGACGCGGCGGTGGGTTGGGTCGAGGAGGCCCTTGTCCGTCACCCCCAGTGTCCGCGTGCCGCGTTTGTGCAGGGGTGTCTGCTCGAGCGCGCAGGAGCCAGCGACCGCGCCATTGCGGCCTACCGCCGGGCGATCGAAATCGACAACTTCCACCTACCCGCGCTCACGAACCTCGCGCTGCTCTACCACGGGCAGGGCGAAGCGGCGCTGGCGCAGGAGATGGTCGAGCGCATCCTCGTGCTCGACCTCGAACGCGACCCCGCACGCCGCCGCGCGCTGCGCGAACTGCTGCCTGCCCTGACGGACGAAACACCGGGAAGTTGAGAGCTCCTGCGCTTTGGCCGTGCCGACTTTCTCGCACGCTGTCGGACGCAGACGTTTCAGCCTAGTCGGCCCAGCCGCTGCACACCTTTTGCACCAGCTTGTCGAGCTCCTCCGAGAGGTTCTCGGAGAACTCGGAGCCGAAGTCCATCTCGAGGACGTCGATCTCTTCGAATGTGTAGCGGCCGCTCGAGCGGTTGAACGGGATCCCGTACTCCCACTTGGAGCCGTCGGACGCCCAGATGGTGAGGGCGATCTGATCGTCGCCTTCGACGGGCTCGAGCTTGTGCTTGACGACTTCGTAGTTGGCCATGGGGAGGAGCTTTGTGGAGTGCGGCGGACGGCGCTCCCATGGTAGCCCGGTGCTCACCGACGTGCGATGGGCATCCCCGGGGACAGCAACCCGCCGCGTAGCACACGCGCCATGAAACCGCTGCGTCCGAGCATGAGGTCGGGAAAGCGCGGGTCCAGCTTGCGCAGGGTGGCGCAGGGTTCGCGAATGTCCGTCAGCTCGATCTCGACCCCGTCGCCCAGGATCAGTCCGTCCCCGGGCCGCAGGGATCTGGGATCGATGCCCTCGAAGAGCACGTTCTCGCCCAACGCGCCCGGGCCGCTCACACGGACACCGTCGCGCACCAGGCTCGCGACTTCCTGCGTCGACAGGAGGCATAACGCCCGCAGCGGTCCACCGTGGAGTTCGTAGCGATGGTGGTCGCCGATCAAGCCCGTTGGGCCCACCTGGGCAAACGCCAGGGCGTGTTTGGGGATCCCGCCGCGCCCCGAGCAGACCGCGAGGATCCGCCCGGCGGGTTCGGAATCCGTCACGGCGTGGCCAAAAGACCCGCGACGAGGTCCTCGCGGACAAAGAAGTAGTAGAGCTGGCCTTCGGAGCGCATGCGGCCCGCGCGCTCACCGGCCCGGTCGCCTACTCCCAAGTAAAGGTCGCCGCGTCCGGCCGTGCGGATGCCGCCCCCGGTGTCCTGGTCGAACATCAGCGCACGAAAGGGCTTGATCAGGCGCCCGTGGGCTTCAGGAAGTTGGGTATCGACGACCACCGGTCCGCCCCGTGGAAAAAGGGACTTGTCTGTGGCGAGAGAGCGCTCGGTCTCGACCGGGAAATCGAGGCTGCCGTGGGGCGCGCCGCTGATCGGCGTGAAAAATACGAAGCGCGGATTGCGCCAGGTATAGGACTGAAGCCGGTCCGGATTGTCTTTCGCCCACGTCTTAATGCCGGCGAGGTCCGCCGCTTCGGCGCTCAGCAAGCCGTCGTTCACCAACTCTTTTGCGAGCGACGTGTATTCGCGGCCATTGGTGCCGCCAAAGCCGAGCTTGAAGATGCTCTTGTCGGCCAGCCGAATGAACGCGCTGCCCTGGACGTGGCACAGGTACGCCTCGAGGGGATCCGCGAGCCACACGAGTTCGAGCCCGCGGTCCGCGAGCAAACCCGCCTCTTCGATGTTGCGCCGCGGCGGATAGGGGACGGTGCCGCCCGGTGTTTGGAGCCCGCGGACACGGCCATCCGGTTCGACGACGAGGTCCGGCGGGCGCCCGTACAACGGGAACCGGAAAACGGGATCGCGTTCGATTCGTCCGTCGAAGATGGGCGTGTAATACCCGGTGAACAGCACACCGCCGCCGAGCCCGTCCCAACCCGCGCTTTTGAACCAATTGAAGTCGCGCTCGAGCGTCGTTTGGAATGCCGCTGAGTCGGCTGCCGTCGCAAGCACCTGATCGAGCCGCACCAACGTGGCAAGGGCGCGGTCATGCGGGATCCCCTCGATCGGATAAAAGCGTTTGGCCACCGGGCGTCGCATCCAGGCGAGTGACCGGGCGAGGGCCGCCCGCGCGGCTTCGCGCCCCGCAAAGTCGCCGCGCAGGTCCGGCACACGTTCACCCGCCTCCAGCGGCAGAAGCGCCGGGGAACCGGGGGGCAGGGGACGGCTGAAGTCCTTGGTCGAACGGCACGCACCGAGCACCAAGGAGATGAGCAAAAGAATGGGGACGAGGGCGCGCATGGCCGATCCACCATACCGCGACTTGGCGCGGGCGCGGATCACCGGCGGTGTGAGGTGGGCCCGTCCTTGGGCCCGTCACTCCGCCCGTCCGCCCGTCCCCGAGGCCCCTCGCGGGCGGGCTCGGGACCGGCGGGGTCTCGACCCGCGGTATCCCGCGGCGCGCTCCGCTCGCTGGGCGCCCATCGGTTGAGTCCCGGGGCGTCGACGATATGCAGGTCCCGCTGGGGGAAAGCGATTTCGATGCCAGCCTCCGCGAAGGTGTCGGCGATCTCGTCGTGCAGGAAGTTGAGCGCGTCGAAATAGACGTCGCGGGTCGGGATGAAGGCGTACAGCGTGAGGTCTAGTGAGCTCTCGCCAAAGGCGTGGAACAGGGCCCGCGGGATCGGATCGGCGAGCACGTGCTCGCAGCGTTTGGCCGCGTTCAGGAGCAACTCCCGAGCCCGGCGGGTATCCGTGCCGTAGGCAACCCCCACGTGGATCTGCACGCGCGTGACAGGGTCCGAAAGCGACCAGTTCACGAAGTGACCGGTCACGAACTCGCGGTTGGGCACAATCAGCTCGCGCCGGTCGAAGTCGGTGATGGTTGTCGCGCGGATGCGCATGCGAGTGACGCGACCGTCGACGGAGCCGATCGTCACGATGTCGCCGACGCGGATCGGGCGCTCGAACAGGAGAATGAGTCCGGAGACGAAGTTCGCGAAGATCTCCTGCAGGCCAAACCCCAAGCCAACGGAGATCGCAGCGACGAGCCATTGGAGTTTGCTCCAGCTCAGTCCGAGGCCTCCGGCGACCACCACCACGCCAACCGCGATCATCGCGTACTTGGCAAGCATCACGATGGCGTAACGTTCCCCCGCGCCGACACGCAGCCGCCGGAACAGCGTAATTTCGAGCAGCGCGGGCAGCTTGCGCCAGGCGATCATCAACGCGGCGAGGAAGAGTGCGAGGCCGAGGACATCGACGAGAGTGACCGCGACGAGTTCGCGCACGGTCGCGCTCACTTCGCGTCCGTCGACCAGTTGCACCCGCTCGAGGGTGCGCTGCACCGAATACAGCGGTTTGTCGTCGAGGAATCCGATCGCGGGGATGACCGGCGACCAGATCGCGACAACGCCGATGAACGCCGCGATCGCCACCAGAGTGCGCAGCAGTTCCTGGGTTTCGAGGGACACCGTTTCCGCGTCAGCAGGCGCTTCCTCGGGCGGCGGCAGTCCCTCCTCGGGCATCGCACCTTCCGCTTCGCGCGCGCGCCGCTGCGCTTCGCGTTTGTCGCGCAACTGCTCGATCCAAAGTAGGCGTTGGGCAAGGCGCAGCCAGCGCAGGGCGACGGCCTCGACGACGGTCAGCGTCGTGAAGAATAGGATCGTGAGCTGCAGTTGGTCGAGGAGCTGCGCGGCGGTGAACGCGTATCCCGCGAGTGACAGGATCGCGAGGCCGATCGGTGTGCCCACACCCAAGAGCGCCCACAGCCCTGTGAGCCGCAGCAACCAGGCCGCGCGGTCCGGAACTTTCTCCGTCCCACGCACCTGCACGAGGGCCGCGCGCGGGTTGAGCACGGAACGGAAAAAGAGCGCCAGTGTGCCCACGTGGACCAGGAAAGCCAATCGACCGAGTGCGGCGTACCAGGCGGCGTCGCCGTGGGCTTCGAGCGCGGCGTGCACGGCTTCGGCGGGCACGGCGAGGCTCGCGATCCACACGAGGTCCCGCCGCACCCGCAGCGTGCGCAACTCCGGCCAACCAAAATGGCGGATACCAAGGCCCTCCGGGTGGCACAACGCGCGCAGGAACTGCACCGCTGCGATCGTGGTCGACGTCGCGGCGAGTGCGTGGCTGAGTGCGACCGACGGAGTGCCAGGCTCGCCCGCTTGTCCCAGACGCCATGCGAGCAAAGCGAAGAGCGCGGGCAGCGGGGCCGCCGCGAGCACCGTCCAGACCAGTGCGCGCCACGTTGGGCGCATCGAGCTCGTGGAGCGCCGCTGCGCCCGGAGGCCCTCGCGCGCGAGAGCCGTTTCCAGCCGGCGTCGAAGGGCGAGCAGCACAACCAACGCCGCTAAGCCCAACAGCCACGGCAAAGGGGATGCGCGTACGTCGCGGGCGAGGTCGGCGCCGATCTTTGCCCAGTTGGCGGCGTCGACCAGCCAGGCCCCGGCGGCGAGGATGGCGCCGAGCGAACCCGTTTCGCCCGCGGTCCAGCCGTCCCAGTAGGGACGTGCGCTCGGGATCCACAGAACCCGTTCGTCGATGTAGTCGCGGTACGTGTCGGCGAGGCGCTCTAAACCGCGCAAGGCGCTTTCGACTCCGGACAGTTCTGCGGCGAGCCGACCGAGGTCGTGCTCAAGCGCGAGGCTGGCGGCGATGCGCTCTTCCTCGGGTTCGGCGAGCCGCGCGGCATCCGCCGCGGTGGTGGGCATGGCGCCTGCGTCCCGCGTGTCGCCCAGCCTTGAGCGCTCCCGACCCGCGTTCAAGTCGACGAGGGCGTACCGCGCTTCGCGCACCGCCTGCAGCGCCTCGCGCTGTTCCTCGCGAAAAGCACCGCGGCGGGGCAGCATGTCGCGCTCCTGCCGCATGAGCAGGCCCACGCTCTCGGACACGTCGGCGTACGCACTGCGCTCGCGCGAAGTGGCAAACGCGCGTTCCATGTCCGCGGCGCGCCGTTCGTACTGCGCGCGCTCGCGTTGCGCCACCTCCAGACGGGCGAGCACGTCGCTGCGTTCCCGGGCCAGTTCCACCGTTCGCTGCGAGATCTCGAGCAGCACGGGATCGGAACCTTCGACCGCTTGGAGTGCGGCTGTCGCCGCGGCTTCGTCGCGCCGCGCCGCCTCGCGCTCGGCCCCGAGCATCTGCTGCTCGAGCCGCTCGGTTTCCGTCTGGGCGTCGGCGTAGCGGCGTTCCGCGAGCTGGACCTGTGCCGCGAAGACTTCGCCGCGCCGGCTCTGGGTGGCGCGTTCCGTTCCCAGGGTTTCGCGCCGGACGGCGACGAGTGCCGCGCGCGCCCGCTGCAGCTCGCCTTCCGCGCCCTCGGGCGGGGACTCCGCCGCGTCCGCATCCGCACGGGTGGCGTCGAGCTCCGCGGCCAGCGACTCGCGCCGCGCTTCGTGGGCTGCGAGCCGGCCGCGTGCCGCCTCAAGTTCGGCAGCCGCATCCGCAAGCTCCGCGCGCGCGCCCGCGAGCTCGATTTCGAGCTGGACGCGATCACTCAAGACGGGCTCCGCATCCGCCGGTTCCACCGCGGACAGGGCCGCTTCTGCGCGCAGCTTCGCGGCCTGCATGTCAGCGCCCTCGGCCGCGCGCTCAAACGCAGCGCGGCGCTCTTCCTCGGACGCGATTTCCTCCAAAACGCCGAGCAGCGCGTCAGCGGTTTCCAGCTGCGCCCTCTTGGCATCCCGCAGGGCGAGGACTTCCGCGCGGGTCGGCAAAGGGACGCGCTCATCCTGAGCGCGCGCCGCGAACCCGGAGCCCGCCGCTAAATAGAGCAGCAGGCCAAACGCGGCAATACACGCACGCGGCGGGAGCCAAAACGCCTCCCGCCGTCGTTGGGAGCCGACGGGACGCGCTCCCATCGACGTTCAGCCCTCCGTCCGCAGCTCCGCGAGCCGCGCGACGCGGTCGCGGGCAAAGCGGCCAATGCCGTCCCAGAGGCTTGCCGAGTCGATGTGCGCTTCGGCCTTGATCTCCTCGACGTTGCCGCCTGTGCGCCAGCGGTTGTCGAAGTCGGGGCTCATCACGTAACGCTCGGCCGTCTTGTGCGGCAACCAGTCGTGCATCAAGCGCCGCGCGCCGTTCGTGATGCACGTCGAATCCATCCAATCCGACCGCGGCAAGACGGAGTCGCGGTACGCCTGGTTCTGGCGCTGGAACAACTGCCACGACAGGGCCGCGACAAGTTTGATGTTGGGGGCCAACGGCTCGCCAAAACGCGGCAGGAGTTCGAGCACCGACTCCATCGTGCTCGTGCCCTGAACGATGATGGTGCCATCCTTCGGCCGATTGGGATCGTGGGGCCGCAGCACGTACGCTCCCTTGGCCGCTTCCAGGTGGGACGGCAACCCCAGGCGCGCGCGGTCCGGAACCGGCAGCACGGGGCGTGTCAGGTGCAGCGCAACGATGGGCACGTCCGTCGCTAAGGCGGCGGCGAGCAGCGGCGCCACCTCGTTGTGCTCGAACGGATGCAGGTCGATCGTGTGACCGTCGGGGAAGAGCTGCGTGACACCCGGCGCAAAGATGCCGAAGTGCGTGCGGCTGTCTTCTGCGGTTTCGGGCCCCGAGTGGCCGACAACCCAGATGACCTTGCCGACCTTGAGCGGACAGTCCTGGGCGAGCTGGCTAAACAGCCGCATCATCCCGTACTTGAGGTAGCTGAAGGAGCCGTACGTGCTGCACGCGCCCCAGTAACCCAGGAACTCCTTTTCGGGATCCCCTGCCATGTTCGTGACCGCGAGCCCGACCGCGAGACCGGAGTTCGTGAACTCCGTGATCTGCTGTGGGAGCAGCGCGCCGCGTGGGTTTTTGTTGCGCTCGTACCAGCCGAAACCCGGGTTGTCGCCCCAGCTCTTCGCAAATCCCGCGATCGACGTGGAATCGGCGAGGTCCGCGGAGCACGCGAGCACGAGCGGTCGACCCATGCGCCGGGCGGCTTCGCCGTTGACCCACGCGCCAAAGCGCGCAAAACCCTCCTTGTTGGCGGTTTTGGTGCCCGCCGGCACAAACAGCTCCGCTGGCAGTTTGTCGGGCGCCAACCAGCCGAGGTCCTGCGCCATGTTCACCTCGCCCGTGAGGCGGAAGCCCTCCGGTTTCTCGGGTACCGATTCACCGCGCGCGACAAGGGTGTCGGTGAGGTAGTCGACGAGTTCCGGATCGTCGCGCAGCACACCCATCACCGCGCGGAACCACCCCGCGGTTTGCTCGCGGCACGCAACTTCGCCCGGATCGCGTGTGTCACCGCGCCCGTCGAATTCGATGCCGTACTTCTTCTCGAAGTCTTCGCGGCAGCGCCAGAACATGTCCGAGTTGCGCCCGTGCGACTTGCCGTGGGACGCGGCGTCGAACTTGTAGTAACCGCGCCCCTTGCGCGTCTTGAACCACACACAACCGGGCCGTTTGTCGGTCTCGTCCGCCTGCACGACTTCGAGCAGCGCGCGGGTGAGCGCTTCGTAGTCCTCACCGTCCTCGACCCCGGCGACGCGCCAACCGTAGGGCTCGAACCAATCGCGCGGTGTGCCCGCGACCACCTCCGAGTTCGCGAACTCGTCGATGCCATGGTCGTTCCAGTCCATCAGGTAGATCAGGTTGTCGAGCCCGAGGCCGAAACCGGAGTTCTTGACCTCGTGGTGCGCGCCCGCGGTGTGGCCCCCTTCGCCTTCCATCGCGAACACACGCACCGACCCCGCGCCCGCGTGCTTGAGCGCCATCGCTTCGCCTAGGGCAGCGGGCGCGCCGTGGCCGGACGGCCCGGTGTTGAACTTGAAGAAGAGCGTTTTGCCCTCCATTTCCGCGTGTCCGGGCAGGCCTTTGTTGTGGCGCAGCCACAGCATGTCCTCCCACGTCAGCATGCGCTCCGCCGCGTGGGGCACGAGGAAGCGGCGGTCGTCCGTGCGCTCGTAGCGCAGGCGCAGAGCTTCGTTGTAGACCGCGAGCAGCGCGTAGACGGCCGGATTGCAGTGGCCCGCGACGAGGATGAAGCGGTCCCCGAAAGCGAGCTCCGGACGGCGCACGTCGAAGCGCATGCCGGGTCCCAGGGTCAGCGCGACCAACATGGGAACCTTGGAGCGCGAGCCACCCGGGTGGCCGCTTTGGCGCAGGTTCAGGGCGAGGTCGATGCACTGGTCGACCAGGTCGCCGATCTTGCGCCAATGGGCGAAGTGGGGGGTGAAGTCTTCGAGCGCGGGGCGCAACGGGGTCTGCATGGCACCTTCGAAGGGGCGTGGCCGGGCGGCGCGGGGGGCGCTCCGGCAGAACGGGGGGCCGCCATGGTAGCCGCCCAGCGCGCAGCGCCCCAGACCTCCAGCTGTCAACCGCGCAGACTCGCGCGGGGTCAATCAGAACGTCAGTTGGGCACCCAGGTAAGCGAGGCTCGCGTCGTCGCCCGGTGTCGCGTCTTCGAGGACATCCCCCGCGAAGAAGTGGCTCCAACCCAGTATCAGCTCCCAATGCCGGCTCGCGCGCCAGGTCACGAGGACGTCGAACTCCTGGCCGACCTCGCGCGCCGCGGAGGCCGCAGTCCCCGCGAAGGGCGCCCCGCTCGCGCGGTAAACCGCATCGGCGGTGTCCGCGCGCCAGAACCCGTGGACCTTGGACTCCAAGGTCACCTGCTCGTGGGGTTTCCACTGGGCGCCGACGTAAGCGTCGATCACGTTCTGCCGTGCGATCGCGTCCAGGTAACCGTGGTGCGCGTGCCCGAGGGGATAGAGCGGGTCGAAGGTCTTGACGGTCCCGCCGGGGTTTTCGTCGCCGCTCGCGTAGTCGAAGCCGAGGAAGGCACGCGGTTTGCCCGCGCCCGCGAACGTGTGGCCAAATTGGCTCGCCCACATCCACGCACACACGTTCTGCGCGCCGACCTCGCCGGTTTGGTACGCGGTTTCGATCTCCCAATCGAACCGGCGGGAATCGAATGTGCCGAAAACGCGCGTGCCGAACGTTCCGCGCCAGGTGTCACCGCTCGTGCCGTTGAACGACGTGCCCGCAAGCCCCGCCTCGCGGTCGATGCCGATGGCGTAAAGCTCGACGCCATCGAGGCCGCGCCAGGCGCCGTGCCGCGCGTGGAGCGCCCAGAACAGATCGTCGCTGTCGGCCTCGTTGAAGCCCGTCGCGTCGATCGGCACGAAGTAGGCCCACAACGCGTCCCACACCCACGGACCGCTCGCGAGACGTGCGCTCGCGCCGTCCCAACTGCGAAAGTTGTTGAACCACGGCAGGGGGCTCACGAGCCGCTGCTTGCCAAACGCGAACGATTGCCGGCCCGCGCGCAGTTCGAGGCCGTCGGCCACATCGAGGTTGACCTGCAAAAACCCCTGCTGCACGTCGAGGGAGTCCGCGTCCCCGGGGCGGGTGCCGCCGGGCAGATCGCGGTTCGCCACCTGGGAGCTGCGGCCCTCGACGAAGATTCGCACGCTCTCGCCCAGGTGCAGGTCGGCATGCAGCAGCGCGCGCAGCAGCGAGAATCCGTCGTTTGCGGGTGCTGCCCCGGTCGCGCCAAAGTCGAAATCGCTCCAGCGCTCGTAGCGGTAACGCACGCTCCCGCCAAATCCGACCCACACGTCGCCGTCGTCGTCGAGAGCGATGTGTTTGATGCGCTGGGACAGCGGTAACGCGGATTTGTCCGCGTTCGCGAGCCCCGACCAATCCTCGTTTTGGCTCAGCAATTGGAACGCCGGCGGTTTGAAGGCGGGTGCAGCGTCTTGGGGCACGGTGGCCACGGTGGCGGCCGAGGCTGGCGTGGCGAGGAGCGCGAGCGCGATGAGACCCGCGACGCACCGTTGCGGGGCCAATTTGAAAACGCGGGTTCGCATAGGTTTTCTGCTGCGGTGGTTCCCTACGAAGAGGATGTCCGCCTCCGTCTGAGATCTGGGGGACGCGGATCTGGCAGAACGGCATTCAAGCAGCGGCTTCCGGGGAGCGCAAGGGGGTCGTGGCACCCTCACGCAGACCCAAGATGCGTTTTTCGCCGTCCAGCGTGTTGCCCGCCGCGACAAGCACGGCTCCGTTGGCGAGCTTGTGCGGCACTTCTTCGCAGTGGCGTGTCCACTGCCGCCGATCTCACTCTGGGACTGCCGGCACGGGATGACGGGGGTGACGGGGATGACGGGGATGACGGGGATGACGCGCGGCGGACGCGCGGATAGCATGCTTCGTCATCCGGGTGTCGGATCCACTGGAACGGGTCGTGAGACAACTCGTGCCTGCCAGGGTGATGCGCCACCCCTCAACGTTCGCGCAACCGCGGACAACTTTCCGATGGAGTCTGCGAAGGATCGGATCAAGGGATCGTGGGTGCCTGTTTGGGTGCTCGTTTGTGTCGCACTTTTGGTGGCAATCGACAGCCTGGACCGGGCGGTTCGGCACTCCTACAGCAACGATGAGGCGCTGAGCTACGGCGCGTGGATCGCGAAGCCTTGGTCGAGTTTCTACCAGGGGTGGGTGGCGAACCACCATTTGCTCTCGAACGCTGCATCGAAGGTGCTGGCCCAAACGTTCGGCCCCTCGGAGTGGGTCTTGCGGTTGCCTGCAGTCTTTGGAGGTGGTCTTTGGCTCGGCGTCGTTTCCTGGTTCGCGTTCGCCACTGCTCCGCGGAGTTGGGCGGTACTGCTGGCAGCCTTGGCCTGCATGCTGAATCCGTTCCTGCGCGATTGGATGGTGGCGGCGCGCGGCTACGGGCTAGCGCTGGGTTTGTTGGGGCTTACCCTGGCCTTGTCCGTGTCGGCCCTGTCGGGTCAAGGACGAGCCTGTGCGTGGAAGTTAGTGGCACTCGGCACCGCGGCTGGACTGTGCGCCGGAGCGAACCTTGCCTGCGTGTTCGCACTCGCCGGGCTCGCCGGTGCGCTCCTCCTGCGAGTTGCTGTGGATCGCAACGCGCGGCGTGACTTGGGGCTGGTGCGCCTCGTGTCGTGGGCTTTGCTCCCGGCGATCTTCATTGCGATCGGAATCTACGCACCGGCGTTTGGCGCGCAGGTGCCGGACTACTTGCGCTTCGGACAAGTTTGGGGCGGCGATGCGCTGCTTCCAGCGGTCTTCGACCTCGTGCGCGGGTCACTGGTGGAGCGCCGCGGCGCCATAGGGTCGGGAATTGTGATCCAAGGAGTCCCACTTCGGGCAGTCGAATGGGGCTTTGGAGTCGCAGCGCCGCTTTTTCTCGTGGTGAGCGGATGTGTCGCGCTGTGGGGTGGCGCGCGCGGGACGAGCGCCCGCTCCCGAACCACTGAGCTCGTGGTGCTGGCGGGCACAGCGCTGGGTTTGACGGTGCTGCTCCATGCTGTGGCGCACGTCGCCTTCGGAGTTGCATGGCCCCTGACCCGGACCGCGATCCCGCTAGTGGTCTTCGTTTCTCTCGGCTGGATCGGCATCACCGCCCTTGCTGCGCGGTCGCGGCGTCGCTACCTCGTGCTTGCACCGGCGTCGATGACCGCGCTCGCCGTGGTTTTGTTCTGCGCGAACGGCGCGCGCCCCGATCACTTCCGCGACTGGCCCTTCGACAGGGACGCCCGCAACGACCTGGCTTGGATCGTCCAGCGTCGCGAGGCCGTTGCGCCAGGGGCCGAATTCCGCGTTCTGTGTTTGCCGTTCCATCGGCAGGCGGCACTGCGCTTTTACGCCGAACGGGCGGGCGCCGATTGGCTGGTGGTGGACACTGTGGACCCACGGACTCCGGAATCCTGGACGGATGCACAGAATCGCTACGACGTCTACGCCCTGTGGGGCGGCCCGGCGTTGACCCAACAGGTCTTGGCTCTACTCGATCTGGTTGCCGCGCGCTCCGACCCCGCGGTCCGCACGACCCTCGCAGTCGCGGCCGACGGCGGCTGACAGCTTGGGAAAAATCGGCAAGGCCCAGACGAAGGAGCCGTCAGATGACGTTTGGCCCATCGCCGCACGGCGCTGGAGCGACAGCTTGGGAAAAATCGGCAAGGCCCAGACGAAGGAGCCGTCAGATGACGTTTGGCCCATCGCCGCACGCCGCTGGAGCGACAGCTTGGGAAAAATCCGGGTCCCGAGCCGCGGCTAGGACCTGGATGGCCTCAAGGAGCGCGTCTCGAACGGTTGCTTGGACCGGCGCGATCCGCGGGGCTAAGCGGGGAATGCCGTTGCTCCGCTGGGATGGCGAGTGTCACGGCGAGACGGGCCGCTTCCACATCGCGGCGTCGAGGATCGACCACAGGTGCACGATCCATCCGAGAAGGAAGAACCACAACACCGCTGCCAGTACAAAATGCACGATCGCCATCAAGAGCCGGCCCTGGACGAGCTGTCCCAGCCCCGGCACGAAGAAGCTGCACACTGCCGCGACGACGTTCCCCGCTGAACCTTGTCCTGCACCGCTCATCCATTGTTCTTTTCCCCGAATCCGACCGGTTGCAAGGGCCGCGCGCCGGAATTTTTTCCAGAATCCGCGAGCGCGCGGCCCACGGCCGCGTTTTGCAGGGGACCGTAGTGGCCTGCTGGCCGCCAATCCGCGGGGGCCGCGCGCAGGGTGGGCGTAAGGTCGATCACCCTATGACCCGCATCCTGCAGGCGCATGAGGAGTGGCGCGAGACCAGGGACGGGCCGAGCGAGGTCAATGCGGCTCGGCAGGACGAGGATGTGAACCGGGGCGGAGCGCGCCGCGCGGTTGCACAGGGCGCGGACGAGGCGGGGCAGCTCGCCGTCCGGGTCGTGCAAGAGGCTGGAAAGTCCCGGACGGGCCCGGGCTTCGTGCCACGTCAGCGCAAGGCGCGCAAACCCGCTGTAGTGGGTGAAGTGGCTGCCCGCGCGCGAGTAGGCGAGGGGAGCGCGCCGCACGAACGCGTCGTAGCGGGTGGCTTCGCGGAAAGCGTCGGCGTCGAAGATCAGGGATTGAGCGCGCGCGGGGGACGTCGCCGGGCATGGGACGAGCTCGAGCGAATCTTGTAGCCGCGGCTCGGGATGCACGCGGAAGCGCGGTTTGAAGGCCACACCTCCGTTCCACTGGTTTTCCGCGGGGCGGTAGATCGAGAGCAATCGGGGCAACGCCTGGGGCATCAGGCCGATCCAGACCTCGTGGGGTGCGAACCCCGCCCCATCGCGCTCAAGGCGCAGCACCGCCTGGTCGAGCCCGTAACCTCCGACACCGAGGTTCAAAAGCTCGAGGTCGGGCCGCGCCACCGCGAGCGCCGCGGCCCACGTCGCATGCGCTTCGACTTCGTCCCCGTGGGTGAACGAGCACCCGATCAGTGCAATGCGCCGCGGGCTGCGCGCGTTCACCTGCTTGGGCGGTGTCAGCACCAGGCGCTCGCCCCGCACACCGTATCCGGCGCCCGCCGTCACCCAACCCAGATCCGCGTCGTAGGCGATGTTCTCGCCCGCGAGCGGTTGGCCAAACTGCGCCGATTCGAGCCGCGCCGCCGCGGCCCGCTGGCGGTTCGTGAACAGCGGCGGATCGAAGGGGGCGACTCTGCGACTGCCGAGCGCCCCGTCCGCGAGGGCAAAGTGCTGCAGCGCCTGGTCCGCGGCCACGGCCGCGAGAACGAGCGCGCCGAGGACCCGTGCGAGGACACGCCGCGGGCGGGGCGGCGGGTGTGAGCGAGCGGTGTGAAGCAACATGGTTGCGGGGGAGGAACGGTAGCGATTCGCTTGCGGGTCCCGCGCGCGCGGGCCGACCGTTGAACTCCCCGCGCGTGTCGGACAGCAGGAGAGCAGCGCCGCGCCCCTGTGGGGCTCGATCGCATCGCGATCGCCGTCGTCTGCGGGGTTTTTGCCCGCGCCTATCTGCCGAGTGCGATGTCCCTCGCGGTTTACCACGGGGACGAGCGTTTCTACACGGACGCCGCTCTCGAAATGGCCCGCGGTGGCGACTGAATGTCCCCGCGCTACGCCATCGGCGGCGTAAGCCCGTTGACGTCGCGCTCAGTCCGGTGGCTTGGTCGGCCGCAATCGAAGCGCGCTTCCCCGGTTATCGCTGTGTGGGCACCTGGCCCAGCGCGGGCGTCGTCGTGCCCCCCACCGCGCTGCCCTTTGCGCTCGCGAGTTGCCGTCATTGAGGGGCGAGGGTTACCCTCTTGGGCCCTTCCGGCGCTCCGGCGCCCACCTTAGACCCCCGCTGACCCTTCGATCATGGCCGATTTCCGACTCGAGCTGGACGCGCCGAACAACATCGTGCTCGTCATGGTGACCGAAGACGACGGGAGCGAGCACGATTACCAGTTCGACTTCGACCCGCGCTCGGGGCGGTGGGAGTTCGGCGAACGCGGCCTGCTCGAGCGCGATTTCGGCGAGGAATGGGTGGCTGAGATGGAAACGGCGATCGAGAGCGCGATCCGCAGTGTCGTCGACGGCAAGAACTGAACTCGCGGCTTTCGCCGCGCTCCTGTGTCTGTGCTGCGCGCCTCCGCCGCCGCAGGACGCCGTGCCGACACGCGATTTGCGGCTCCTCGAGCACATGATTCGGCTCAACGCGCTGCACTTTGGAATGGAACCCCACCTGCGCGACACGCGCCAGTTCGCGGAGATCGCGCGCGTGGCCACCGAGATCGAGCGCCTGGGCAACGACACGGTGTTCATGAACTGGCCGAAGGAACCGGGTTTTCCCCACGCGCCCGAGCGCTACGAGCGCTTCCGCCAGGACCTGATCCAGGGCGCCAAGGATGTTCGCGCCGCGGCCGAGGCCGGCAACACCGCGCAGATCTCGCAGGCCTACGCCCGCATGGACGCCAGCTGCACCGCCTGCCACAAGCGGTACTCGCCGACCTATTGACGTCCGGTCCCGGCGCGGGGGGCTCGACGGGGAGCCCCGTGGGGCCCACGATGGTTGGATGTCTGCCGAGTGCCCCGATCGCCGGGTGTTTTTGATCGTCCTCGACTCCCTGGGTGTCGGTGCGTTGCCCGACGCGGATCGTTTCGGCGACCGTGGCGCACACACCCTCGACCACCTCGTGGCCGCGGCGGGCGGGCTCGACGCACCGCGACTAGTGGCCCTTGGGCTTGGCAATGTGCCGGGTGTGTTTTCCCTGCCACGCGCCGCACATCCACAGGGGGCGTTTGGCCGCATGGCGGAGCGCTCCCCCGGCAAGGACACGTCGACGGGCCACTGGGAGATGATGGGGTGCTCCCTCGACGCGGCTTTTCCGGTTTACCCCGACGGGTTTCCGGACACGATCGTAGTTGAGTTCGTGGAGCGCTCCCGATTGCCCGGAATCCTGTGCAACGCACCGGCGTCGGGGACCGAGATCATCGAACGCCTCGGCCAGACATCGATCGAAACGGGCAAACCGATCGTCTACACGAGCGCCGACAGCGTGTTCCAGGTGGCAGCGCACGAGCAGCACTTCGGGCTCGCGCGCTTGCTGCACATTTGCGGGATCGCGCGCGAGATCCTCACACCCTACGGTGTCGCGCGGGTCATCGCGCGGCCGTTCGTGGGCGAACGCGGAGCCTTCACGCGCACCTACAACCGCCGCGATTTCAGCCTCGCGCCGCCCAAACAAACGTCGCTCGATCGCCTCTGCGCGGCCGGCGTCCCCGTGGTCGGCGTCGGCAAGATCGAGGACATTTTCGCCGGCCGTGGATTGACGGCGAGTGTGCACACCGAGGGCAATCGCGATGGCATGCAGCACGTGTTGCGGCTTGCGCAAGAGCAGTCCCGCGGACTCGTTTTTGTCAATCTCGTGGATTTCGACATGCTGTACGGACACCGCCGCGATGCCCGCGGTTACCGCGCGGCGCTGGAGGCGTTCGACGTGGACTTGCAACGCCTTGAGGCCGTATTGCGTCCCGACGACGTGGTGCTCTTGACCGCCGACCACGGCAACGACCCCACCCACATGGCCACCACCGACCACACGCGGGAGTACGTGCCTATCCTGGCCGCGGGTTTGGCCGTGCGGCCCGGCGTCGACCTCGGCACGCGGCGCTCCTTCGCGGATGTGGGTGCCACGGTCGAAGCGCTGTTGGGTCTGCAGGTGACCGGCGAAGGCGAATCCTTCGCGCACACGATCCTGCACGGCGGAGCTTCCGTTTGAACAAGGACGCATTCGACCTGCGCCGTTTGCTCGCGGACCTGCGCACTGGCGCGCCGCCGACGGAGGGATCGCTCGCGCGGTTCATCGAAGGCGCGGTCGCGGGTACGGTCGACCGCGGTTCGATCGGAGCGTTCCTCGCGTTGGTGTTCGTGCGCGGCTTGGACGAGGGCAGCCTCGTGGAGCTGACCCGCGTCATGCTCCATTCCGGCGCGGTGCTCGACTTCAAGGGCCTTGGTCGGCCGATCGTCGACAAACACTCGACGGGCGGGATCGGTGACAAGGTGTCATTACCGCTCGCGCCCGCGCTCGCCGCGTGCGGCTGCGCCGTGCCGATGATCTCGGGTCGCGGCCTTGGTCACACGGGCGGCACGCTCGACAAGCTCGAGGCGATACCCGGGATGCGAACGGACATCGATCCCGCGCGTTACCGCGCGCAGCTCGAGGACGTCGGGGTGGTGTTTGGCGCGCAGACGGATGCGATTGCCCCCGCCGACAAGTTGCTCTACGCCCTGCGCGATGTCACGGGGCTCGTCGAATCGATCGCGCTCATCACGAGTTCGATCCTCGCCAAAAAAATCGCCGAGGGGCTCGATGCGCTGGTGCTGGACGTCAAGTTTGGCAGCGGCGCGTTCTTGCCCGAAGTTGAGCGCGGTGCCGAGCTCGCCCGCACGCTGGTGCGGGTCGCGGCCCACTTCGGAGTGCGCGCGGTGGCGTGGCAGACGAACATGGCACGGCCCCTGGGTCGAACGATCGGCCACACCCTCGAAGTCGAGGAAAGTGTGCATTGCCTCACGGGCCGCGGGCCGTCGGACTTGCGCGAGCTCGTTTGTTTGTTCGGAGGCGAAGCGCTGACGTTGGCGGGGGTCGTTTCCGACAGCGCGGAAGGGCGCCACCGCATTGCCCGCAGCCTCGACGACGGGAGCGCCCTCGAGGTGTTCGCGCGCACGGTGCACGCTCAGGGCGGCGACGGCGCAGCGCTGTTCGATCCCACACGCATGGCGATGGCCCGGCACATCCAGGTGCTGGGCGCGGACCGGGCGGGTTACCTTGCGTTCCGCGACCTGCGCGCGTTGGGCCGGGCTTTGCTCGCGCTCGGCGGTGGACGACATGCCGTCGCTGACCCGATCGACCACTCGGTGGGGATGCGGCTGCTCGTGGCCGAGGGCGAGCGCGTCGAAGAGGGCCAAGGCGTGCTGGAAATCCACCACCGCGGCCGCGGCCTCGCAGCCGCGCGCCGCGAACTCGGCGCTGCGCTTTCGATCGAAGCGGAACCGCCCACGGCCTTGCCCCTCGCACTGGCGCGCTTCGACGGGGCGCCGTGATTGCGCCCCACCGCGCTCCGGTACTCCTGCCCGTAGAAAAGCCTCAGCTTGTTGCGCAGGTAGGTCCGCAGCGGGGCCGGGGGGCGAGCGTTGGTTTAACCCCGCCGCTGGGCATACGGGAGGCGTGCCTGTGCCGTTGCCCCTTGCGGGATGGTGCGGCGTGGGTTCCGGTGGGGTTCTTCCAAAGTCTTAATCCCCTAGCCCAATCTGCCCATGGCGATTCCCGACCTGCCTGGTCTTCTTCTCCTGCGCCCGCGCGCGCCCATGCTTGGCCTTCGGTCCCCGCTGGGGCCCGTCGCTTTGATGCTCTGCGCGGGCGTCGCAGCGCCAGCCGGAGCTCAGGTTGTGCTCGACCCGGACGTGAATCTGCTGGGCCAGGAGGCCGTGCCCGACCCGCTCCTGCGCAGCGAGTTTGCCTTGGACGTGGCGACGCGCGGCGCGCGCAGTTCTGTCCTGGCCGCGGGTTTCCCGACACCAGGCTCGGGCGACTGGCAGGCCAGCGTGCGGGCCATCGACAGCGACGGTGTGTTGCTCTGGGATTGGACTAGCGTGCCCTGACCGATTCCCGATGCATGAACCCGGCCCATGCGCCGGGTCGATACGGTGCGTGTGATCGGGGGCAGCGGCAACGTGGTGCGCGGCGCGAAGGCGAGCGAATCTTGCTTGCCACCCGCGCTCGCGCTCGACGCGGCAGCGCTCAGCGCGCTTCGACGAGATCCACAAAGGCCGGATCGGCGCTCAGGGCGTCTAGCACGCGCGCCGCCATCCAGCGGCAGCCCGCCGCGGTCAAGTGCACCGAGTCGGTGAAGTACTCCGCGGCCGCGGGAATCCCATCTTGTCCGCCCACGAGCAGCACGCCCCGGGAGGCTGCGGCGCCCTCGATGGCGTGGTTGTAGGCCGCGTAGCCCGCCAACAGGCCGTCGATGGACAGGTAGGGCATGTAGAGCAGATTGGTGGAGGCTGCCACGAAGCGCTCCTGGGGGCTCTGCTCGCGGCGGACGCGGTGGGCAAACGTCGCAACGGCCACCACGGGAGCCGTAGCACGGACCGTATCCAAGAGCCCTTCCAACCGGACTTGGAACGCATCTGCCAGCGGGACGGGATCGTACTGCAGGCGGTCTACACCGGCTCGAGCGCGGGCCGCCCGATGGCGCGCACGCAGGTTCTTTTGGATCAGCCCAAAGCTCAGCCAATGCCGCGCCAGGAACGACTCTGCTTCCCCCGCCCGCTCGCTCAAGCCCGCAGCGGCAGCCAGCCGCCGGGTGTCGAGGGCGAGGTCGTTTGTGGCGTGCATCGCCACCACGACAGCGACGTGGTCTGCGCCACGGACCCGTGATCGCTTGAGAGCAAGACTCCGCCGGGTGCGGTTCGGAATCGGCCGCGTCTGGTGGATCCGAGGTCTGCGTTGTCGGCCTGCTCAGTGCTGCGATCAAAGGCCGAAGAGCAGCCAGCGGGCGACAAGCAGGCCGCGTAGCGTCCACAGGACCGTGCGCAGGCCGTGGGCGAGCAGCAGTCGGCTGTGGGCTTTGGGCGCGAAGCCGTGGGCCAGGGCGCCGTGCGCGGGCACGGCGAGAGCGAAGGTCGAGAGCCAGACGAGGGCCACCGCGGCAAAGCCCAGCCAAAGTTCGAGCTGCGGCACACCCGGGGGAGGCTCGGCCAGCAGCCAGCAGGCGGTGGCGAGTTCCACGGCCATCGGCGGCAATACGACCCAGGTGGTGCGCGCCACGTGCGAGGCTTGGTAGGCGCTGTAGCCCTCGCGCCCCACACGCGCGAAGAGTGGGTAATGCACCACGCCTACGAACCAAGTCAGGCCCACCAGGAACCAGGTGGAAGCCGCGTGCACGAGCAGCAACACGAAGGGATCGACGGCTGGGGAGGGAACCATGGGAGCGCGGTTAGCGCAGCTTTTTCGCGGTCAGCTTTGTAAGCATCATCGCGGCGGCAGCGCCCGAGGCGAGGGCGACGGGGGGTGCTCGTCTGCTGCGCGGCGTCGCCAAGGGACAGTCCCACTTCCGGATGGTCGGCTCGAGCCGTGTAGCGAGTCGATGCACAGGATGCGGGAGCTTTGTCAGTTACGGATCCAAAGGGGCCGAATCCAGCCCTGGGTCGGCCAGCGAAGGACCGGCGTCAGGAGCCGACCGGTGGGTGCAGATCCGCCCGGGGCCCTGACTCCCATTTCGACCTACCCGACCCCACGAACTCATATGCGTACCCCCACGATCCTCGCGCTCTTCGCCGGCTTTTGCGGCACTGCCTTCGCGCTGAACGAGCCCGCCCCCAAGGACACCTGCACAGGCGTCGCCACCCTCTCGGCCCAAGAGACCAAAAACGTGATCGGCGTGGCCGAGGCCGCCGGCTCCTTCAAGACCCTGGTGGCGGCTGTACGCGCCGCCGGGCTGGTGGAGGCCCTCTCCGGAGAGGGCCCCTTCACGGTCTTCGCGCCCACGGACGAGGCCTTCGCCAAGCTGCCCAAGGGCACGTTGGAGAGCCTGCTCAAGCCCGAGAACAAAAAGATGCTCGAGACGATCTTGACCTACCACGTGGTGCCCGGCCGAGTTCTCGCCAAGGATGTGGTGAAGCTGGACGAAGCACGCGCGTTGAACGGCCAGCGCATCGCGATCAAGGTGAGTGAGCAGGGTGTGGATGTGGCCGGCGTCCGCGTGTCGACCACCGACGTGATGGCCTCCAATGGCGTGATTCACATCGTGGACGCCGTCATGATGCCGAACACCGACGACATCCTGGGTACGGCCACCAAGGCCGGCTCCTTCACCACCCTGGCCGCCGCCATTGAGGCCGCGGGCCTGGTCGAGACCCTGAGCGGCAAAGGCCCGTTCACGGTGTTCGCCCCCACGGACGAGGCCTTTGCGGCCCTGCCCAAGGGCGCCCTGGCGGACTTGCTCAAGCCGGAGAACAAGGAACGCCTGCAAGCCGTGCTCAAGCTGCACGTCGTGAGCGGTCGTGTCTCGGCCCGTGAGGCGCTCAAGGCCGGCAAGGCCAAGTCCCTGGGCGGCACCGAGCTGCCCATCGTCAAGAACGCGGCCGGCCAGGTCACCGTGCACGGGGCCAAGGTGGTCACCGCGGATCTGGACACCACGAACGGCGTGATCCACGTGATCGACACCGTCCTTTTGCCCTGATGCCCAGTGGGGTGCGCAGTCGGCTCCGAGAATCGATCGGTGCTGAGGAACTTCGCACCATTTAGCAGAGCGTCGGCAAGTGGCGTCGGCGCTTCTCCAAAAGCTCATGAATAATCCGGGCGAGCAGCGTCGCGGAGAAGTCGCCGGCTGCGGCGCCCGACCCAGAGGGCCTGCAGGGTGAGCAGCAGGCTGACGAGAGAGAGAACCAGCCCCAGAGCCACCGAGCGGGGTGCGTAGGTCAGCTCGACCAGGGAGCGCCCGGCGGGCACGGCCAGGCACGTGAAGGCGTGGTTCGCGCGCCACAGGGGCACCGCCTCGCCGTTCACTCGTGCGCGCCAGCCCGGGTAGTGGTTTTGGGCGACTACCAGGATCCCGGGGGTGTCTCGCTCGACTTCCAGGCGCCGGCGCGTGGGGTGCTCCTCGAGCACGCGGGCCGCCCGTGCGCCGGCCGCCGACCCGCTGTCCGAAGCGGCGCCCCCGGCGGGGAGTGGGCTCGGCCCCGGCCCGGGGCCGGGACCGATGCACACGACCTGGTAGGGATCGAACTCTTGGGCGCCCATGGCCCGCAGGAGCGCCGTTGGGTCGTCGAATTGGCGCCAGGCGTCCACGGAGTAGTACCGGCCCAGGCCGCTGGTGTAGCGCGAAAGCCGCAGCGCAAGGATGTCCGTCACCCACTCGAACTGGTCGAAAGCATAGGAAAGGTCCGCGCGCAGGGTGCCCGCATGGGGCTCGCCGGCCGCCAGCAGGCCCGCGTGGGGCGGGGCGAAGTCCTCGTGGATCAGGCAGGCGGGCGCGCGCTCGGCTAAGTCCCCGTGGCCGCGCACGCGCAAGCGGTAGGCACGTCCCGCGGAGTCCGCCCGCGGCTCGAATCCAAGGACCAGCTCCCGCACGATCACCGCCTCGTCCAAGGCGTGGCGGTCCAGGGCCTCCAGCAGTTCGCGCTCCGCGAAGCTGCGGTGCACGATGCGCTCACCGGATTCGGCGTCCACCAACTCGACCTCAAGGCGCCCCTCGAGCTTGGCCGGCTCCACGCCCACGGTCAACACCACCGCTTGCAAGCCCGACCGGGAGGCGCGCAGGGTCTGCTCCAAATCCCGGCCCGCGCTAACGCGCCACGGCTTGGACGGGGCACGGCGCTTGCGCAGTTCGGCCCCGAACTCGGTTTCGATGCGCGGCCAGTTGCCCGTGTGCAGGATGTACCGCGCGCCGAACAGGCGCAGGGCCTTCTCGCTGGCCGTGCGCGGGTACTGACCCACTTCAAAGGGGTCGAAGAGGGCGAAGAGCAGTTGGTCGTGCTGGTCCATCGTCAGCGCGTCGTAGTTGCTGACCAGCGGGATGCGGTAGACCAAGTTGGACTCCGCCGGCAGGGGCGCGTCCTCCAGGGTCACGATGAGTTCACCCGCCGTGGCCTGGACGAGTTGCTCCAGGGCCTCCGTGCGCGGGTAGAAGAAGCGCTGCTCAACGGTGGGGTTGTAGTTCCGTGCCAACCAGCCGTTCTGGAAGAAAAGCGCAGCCAGGACCACCGCGCAGAGCACCCTCTGTGCCCCAGGAGCGCGGACAAAGGTCAGGGCCGCGGCGGCGAACATGCCGATCGCCAGGCTCCCGTCGATGGTTCCCATGTGCCCTGCGCTGTGGGCCGCCAGGGCATCCGCGGGCCCCAGGGCGTCGGCGTGCTCGGCCAGCAAGTGGGTGGCGCCGCGCCGGAAGGTCGCTACGAGGAGCGCAGTCCATCCGAGCAGCGCCAGGGCGATTCCAAGGGCCCTGCCGCGGGGCGCGGCGCCCATCAGCAAACGATCCAGGCCCAGGGCAGCGAGGCAAGCCACGGCAAAAAGCGGCAGGGGCTGGCTGCGGCAGATGGGGGCCAAGTCCAGGAGCGGGATGCGAGCGGCCAGGGCCGCCGAGCCGCCGATGTCGTAGGCGTAGAGAAACCAGATCGCGATCAGGACTCCGAAGGCGCGCGCCACGTCGGACGCCCGCCGCGAGAACAACCCCGCGGCCGCCAGTGTCAAGACCAGGGCGCCCGGGTAGAGCATGTTCGCCCCTTCGTAGTTGGGCACGGGCAGGTCAAGCCGCGGCGCGAAGGTGCTGGATGGGTTGCCGAGCAGGTCCGGATAGAACAACAACGCCCACTGCGAGAGCAGCAGTGGGTCCTGGTTGTGCAGGCGCGTGCGAAGAGCGGCGCTGTGCTGGAGGTACTCGAGGAAAGGGAGGATCTGCACGGCCGCCAAACCGGTGCCCACCACCGCGGCGCCCAGGAACGCCAAGGCCAGGCGCAGCACGGCGGCGGTGTGACCGGGCTCTTTGCGCCCGGCACGGAGCAACTGGCCCAGTCGAAAGGCCACGACGGCACCGGTGCCCAGAGCCGCGAAGAAGAAGGGCTCCGGATGGCCGGCCAATGCGCTGAGGCCAAAGCACAGGGCCAAGCCCGCCAGCCAAGCCAGATGGCGCCGGGGAAGGGGCCCGCCCGCGCGGGCCGCGCGCCAGTGGGCGAAGGCGCGCTCCGCGCACCACATGCCCGCGGGCAACACCGCCAGGGCGCCCGGGTGGGGGTAGGCCAAACACAGGACGTTGTGGCCACTAAAGGCGAAGGCCAGGGCGCCCAACAGGGCAGCGGGCTGCGCCAGGTTCCACTCCCGCAGCAGCAGGTACGTGAACCAAGCCAAGAGCGCCAGCTTGAAGAAGGCGCTGGCCACCAGCGCGGCCGGGAAGGCTAACACCAGGAACGGCAGGTGGAACGGGGAGAGCAGTCCCGATTGGTAGTTGGCCAGCAGCGGCTGGCCGCCGCCGTTGTAGGGGTTCCAAAGGGGCAGCCGACCGGCGCGCAGCTCCTCGAGGGCGAAGAGCATCCAGGGCTGCATCTGGAAGGGCGGGTCCGAAAGCAGCGGATTGGCGGGCCGGTGTCCCTCCTGCACCCGCGTCACGGGCCAGTCCTGGGTCAAGTCCGCGGTGCTCCAGACCCCCGTCTCCAGGCGTCCCAGAGGTTCGGCAAAAAAGACCAGCAACAGTCCGAGGAGGAGTAGGCCCGCGGACAGTTGCTCGAAGCGCGCGCGTTGCACGGTCTCAAGATAGCGCCGGGGCGCCGGCCCGGCGCGAGCCCTTTTGTCGCTCCCGTCGCAGCCGCGGCAACGACCCACGGCTAGCCCGGGTTATTCTTCAGGTTTTCGAGCAGTCGAGCCCAAGTTGTCGTCTGGCGGTCCTTTGCGGCAGCGGGAGCCACAGGCGACCTTGAAAGGTCACCCGAGGCACGGGCGTGCGCCCGTTGCGCCGAACGGGGCGGTGCCCCCCATCCTCGCGTTCGGCGGCATGGGCGTCGATGTAAGTGGGTACGCCGCGTTCATCCCGGGAGCTTCATCCACAGCTGTTCGGTTGTACCTCGACGCTCACTGGTGTGACGTGGTGAGCCGTAGTCGCAGCGCGTTCGCGATCACGGAGACGGAACTGAAGCTCATTGCAGCAGCGGCGATCATCGGGCTGAGCAAGACGCCGAAGAACGGATAGAGGACTCCCGCGGCAATGGGGATACCGGCGGTGTTGTAGGCGAAGGCAAAAAATAGATTCTGGCGGATGTTCCGCATGGTCGCGCGACTCAACTCACGAGCCCGGACGAGCCCGTTCAGGTCGCCGCCGACGAGGGTAATCCCGGCACTCTCGATGGCCACGCCCGCGCCCGTGCCCATGGCCACGCCGATGTCGGCCTGGGCGAGTGCGGGTGCATCGTTGACGCCGTCTCCCGCCATGGCAACCTTGCGGCCCTCGCGCTGGAGCGTGCGGATGATTTCGGCCTTCTGTTCCGGAAGGACCTCGGCTTCGACCCGGTCGATGCCAAGTTGCTCGGCGATGGCTGTCGCCGTCGTTCGGTTGTCGCCGGTCAGCATGACAACGGTCAGACCCTTTGCGTGCAGGGCATCAATGGCGGCGCGCGTGGTCGGTTTGATCGGATCAGCCACGGCGAGCAGAGCGGCGAGTTGGCCGTCGATGGCTGCAAACATCGAAGTGCCGGCCTCACGGCGATAGCGCTCGGCCGCGTCCGCGAACGGCGCGACATCAACGCCTTCGCTTTTCATCAAGGCTGGGGATCCGATCGCGACACGCGAACCCTCGACCGTTGCGACGATACCCTTGCCGGTGACACTTTCGAACTCCGATGTCTCAAAGCGCTGCTCCGTTCGCTCCTCAAGTCCCGTCATGATGGCTGCGGCGAGCGGATGTTCGCTTCCTCGCTCCGCAGCGGCGAGCAACGCGAACACCCGCTGCTCGTCTTGTCCGCCTCGCACCTTCACCGCGATGAGCTTCGGTCGACCCTCGGTCAGCGTACCGGTCTTATCAACCACGATCGTGTCGATGGACTCGAAGGCTTCGAGCGCCGCGGCGTTCTTGATCAGCACACCCTGCTTCGCGCCCTGCCCGGCTGCAACCATGATCGACATCGGCGTCGCCAGACCCAGCGCACATGGGCACGCGATGATGAGGACCGAGACTGCCGCGATGATCGCATAGCTGAACGCGGGCGGCGGTCCTACGAGCAGCCAGACAACAAAAGCGAGCAGCGCGGCCCCTACAACAATGGGCACAAACCACGCAGCGACCGAATCGGCGAGCCGCTGGATCGGCGCCCGCGACCGCTGGGCATCGGCAACCATCTGAACGATCTGGGCAAGCGTGGTCTCCGACCCGGTACGGCTCACAGTCATGACGAACGATCCGGTCTTGTTCACCGTTCCGCCCGTGACCTCATCGCCTGTGGCCTTTTCGACAGGAACCGGTTCGCCGGTGAGCATCGACTCGTCCACCGTGCTGCGACCCTCCGTGACCTCGCCGTCGATGGGAATCTTGTCGCCCGGGCGGACGCGGACACGATCGCCGATGGAGAGCTGGTCGATCGAAACCTCCTCGTCCGAGCCGTCCGCGCCGACGCGGTGGGCCGTGGGCGGTGCGAGCTCGAGCAACTCTCGGATCGCACCGCCCGTCTGACGGCGGGCTCGAAGCTCCATGACCTGCCCGAGCAGCACGAGCGTGACGATGACGGCGGCGGCCTCGAAGTAGACACCGACCCGCCCAGCTTCGTCGTGGAACGATTCGGGGAACAGCCCGGGCACCGCAGTCGCCACGATGCTGAAGACGTAGGCGATCGAGACGCCGATCGAGATCAGCGTCCACATGTTCGGGCTGAGCGTTCGGATCGAACGAACACCGCGCACAAAAAACGGCCACGCGCACCAGAGCACGACGGGCGTTGCGAGGACAAGCTCGGCCCATTGGCTGACCGCTGGGCTTATCCAGCGATGGAACGGGTGGCCCAAAAGCATGTTGCCCATGACGTAGATGAGCAGCGGCGCGGTGAGGGCCGTGGCGATCCAGAACCGCCGAGTCATATCTTGGAGTTCCGTGTCGTCCTGCTCTGCGGTGGCATCGACGGGCTCGAGCGCCATGCCGCACTTGGGGCAGTCGCCTGGCCCGACCTGACGGACCTCGGGGTGCATTGGGCAGGTATAGATGGCGTCTCGCGGGCCATCGCGCTTTGTGGGATGTGCCGTGTGCGCAGAGTGCGAGCCGATCGCGCTCGGCTTTGGTGCGTGTGTGAACTGCGCCGGGTTCGATCGGAACTTGCTCGCGCAGCCGTTTGAGCAAAACAGATACTCCACCCCGTCCTGCTCGATGCGCTGCGCTTCTTTCCCGTGCTGCACGGTCATGCCGCAGACGGGGTCGGTGCGAGTCGTTCCAAGGTCACTCATCGGACTGCTCCTGCTTGTGGACGAACCACCATTCAGCCCCAAAAATCAGCCCCATGCCTACCGCCGATACACGCATCGGGCCCTATTCAGGGACATCGCGATCCCGCCCGCCGACGGCGACTCGTTGCACAGCCCAGCGCGATGGACCCGACAAGCGTCAGGCTGCCTTGTCGGTAGTCCGACCCGTTCGCCCTCTTCCGCCATGCTCACTCCTGAGACAGCTTTGACAGGTACTTGTGCGGGTCGGCCTTGAACTTCGGCACACAGCTCGCGCAGCAGAAGCGGACGAGTTGTGTGCCCGCAACGACCTCAACGGGTTCACCCATTGAACCGAGCTTGCCGCCCGCAACGACACAGGTTTCGATCGGATAAAGCGCGCGCTGCGCGTCCGCATAGGCCTTGTCGAGCTTGGCCATGTATTTCGCCGGCTCCTTGACGAGCGACTTCTCGCAGCCAGCGCAGCAGAAGCGGACGAGGCGGTTCATGTAGATGAAGTCGATCGGTTCCCCCATGGAGCCGAGTCGCCCGCCCACAGGGCACGAGTCCATCGGATAGCCCGGGAGTCCGACCTCGATGATCTTCTTATCGAGCGCAGCGAGGTGCTTGACAGGATCGGCCTTGAACGCTGCAGCCGCCCCGGCATTCGCGAGCCGCACGAGGCGGTTGTTGTGCACGTGGTTGATCGCTTCGGCGTCGAGCTTCGCGCCCGTGACGATGCAGGTGGCGATCGGGTAGTGCATGCGTTGCTGCGCAACGATCCGCGTATCAATCGCCCCCCACATCTTGGCCGTGTCGGCCTCGAACTCAGCGATGCAGGCGCCGCAGCAGAAGCGGACCTCGCGGTTGTCGTAGACCTTGGTGATCGGATCGCCCATTGAGCCGAGTGGCCCGCCTACGGGGCAATCGGGCAGCGTGTAGGGATAGGTCGGGCCAGCAGCCCCTGCGCCGATCGCCGGCGCGGCATCATGGCCGGTTTGATCGTTGCCGGGTTCTCGACGGGCGATGGCGAGGGCGACGAACTCGTCCTTACGGGCTTCGTCCCAGGCGAGGAATTCTGCGCCGCAGCCGGGGCAGCAAAGGCCGATCTGCTTGCCCTTGTACTCGACCGTGCCGGCCGAGGGCACGATCGGCTCCTTGCCAATAGGGCACATCGCGTTGGCCGTCTCGGAGGCGCTGGGCGACTCGCCCTGAGCGTGTGCGAGCGGGTTGAGCGTGCAGACGCACACAACAGCGATGAAAAGGATGAACGGCTTGAGCATGATCAGGCTCCTTGAGCTTCGAAAAAAACTGTTGGATTGAACCGGCAGACGTCGGAGGTTTGGACGGGGCCTTCAGCAGCATAGCGGATGGGAACAAGAAGCCAGGAGATCGATGGGACGGCCATGCCGCCGAACGAAGAGTTGGCCATGGGGACCATGACGTCCGAGCCTCGTCCGGTGCTGCTGGGCATAGGTAGCAGCGCGAGGATGGGGCCGCGTTCGTCCTGTGCGCGGCTCTGGAGCGGCTGTGCCGCGACGTGGCGCGCCCGGCGAAGGCCACCGAGCGATTCAGCGAGGCCCCCCCGGATGGCTGGCCGAAGCACGAGCGGCGCGATCGGTAGTCGGACGGCCGGCGCTCGGCCGCGCTGATCCCGAGCCAGCGCGGCCTCCCGGTCACGTACCAGGGAGGCCCCGCTCCCTGCCTCGCTTCACGCGTTCACGGGCAAATGCGGGCGGTAAGACCGTTCGAAAAGGCCAGGCCCTCGGGCGCTTGGTTGTTGGGGGCAAGGTGCTGGAAGTGGATCGCGAGGCCGGCAAGGGCGGGCAACGCCGGCACATCGAGCGTCACGTTGGCCACACCGCCGACGGCCGGATGCACCGTGATCGGTCCCAGTTGAGCCGGGTCCACGAGCAGCACACCACCGAACAGGGGCACGCTGCCTTGCCCCAAGGACCACGCACAGAAAAGGGTGCTGCCGACCACACCCGTGGTCTCCAGATGGAGCGGCTGACCGATGCGCGGCACACCAATCCCAAAGAGCGTCAGCGTCTGTGCGGCGGAGGGCAGGCTGCCATAGGAGCTGAAGCCACAATCAAAGTTGTAGATCACTTCCAGAGCCGGCCGCAGGAGCGCGTTGGGCGATTCGGACGTCAGGATCTCGATGCCGTCGTCGTTGCCCGGGATGCTTTCGGGCAAAATCGCGAAGCCCCAGTTGGGCGCGCCATTGGACCAGGCCTGCACGGCGGCGGTGACATCGATGCGGCGCAGTCCGTCGTCGTTTGGGGAGTTGTCGCCGGGGAACGAGGTGAAGGCTGCCGTCAACTCTGCGCCAACCTGCAGGCCGTTGCCGAGGGAGTTCCAGGTGGAACTCTTCTGCCAAGGCAACAGCACCCAGACAGGACAACCAGAGCAAACACGCGGCGGGAGTTCGATTCCATGGACCCAACGCTACGGGCCGATCACCAACCCCGTGCGAAGCAGAGGTCAACCCGAAGCGAATCCCAGCGGCTCGGCCGGGGGACGGTGGCCGTCAGACCATCAAGGCCCGCCCACGCCCACGCCCGCGCCGAAGAGTCGCGCTCGTCGCCCTCATCTCCGTGCCCGACCAACCCCGTCCACCGCAAATGACCGCCAAGCCCTGCGCCCGCTGCGAAACCCTCCCCGACGCACTCCCGGACGCAGGCTTGCTCGTCGCGTGGTTGCCGTTGGCCCACACGGCGACGAAACTCGCCGCCTTGCTCCACGATCAGGGCTTCGTGACCACCTGGGTCGCAGAGGAAGGCCGGCTCGACATCGCCTTCGCCGCGGGTCAGCTCGAAGCGGTCGCCCGCGCGATCGAGAAGGGGCTATCCGGGGAGGAGCAGCGCGCCACCCGCGCCCTGTGCCTTGCGCCCGATACCGTCCCGACGGTCCGCGACTTCCAAAAAGTGGTCCCGCTGCCGCAGTTGATCGGGCTGGCGAAGAGCCGTTGGATCATCGAGCTATTGGCGGAGGACCGTCTGACGTCGCACTTCCAATCGATCGTTCACGCGGGCGATCCGACGCGGATCTTCGCACACGAGGCGCTGCTTCGCGGGCGTGCGCTCGACGGATCCCTGGTCGCCCCCGGCCTGCTGTTCGACGCCGCGCGGGAATGCGACTTGCTGTTCCAGCTCGACGTCAAAGCGCGCATGTCGGCCCTGCGCCACGCCGCGCGGCACAACGTGACGACGCGGCTGTTTGTCAACTTCTCTCCGGCCGCGATCTACGACCCGGTGTTCTGCCTACAGCGCACGGTCGCGACAGCGCGCGAGGTTGGCATCGCCAGCGAGAACATCGTCTTCGAGGTCATCGAGTCCTCCCACTGCGGCGACGTCGCGCACCTGCGCAACATCCTCGAGCACTACCGCAGCAACGGGTTCCGCGTCGCCCTCGACGACGTGGGCGCCGGCTATTCGGGCCTCAATCTGCTGCACCAGTTGAAGCCGGATTACATCAAGCTCGACATGGAGTTGGTTCGCAACGTCGACCGCGAGCCCTACAAGGCCGCAATCGCGGAGAAGGTTCTGCAGCTCGCCCACGACCTTGGCATCGAGACCGTTTGCGAGGGCATCGAGACCCAGGGCGAGCTCGACTGGGTTCGGGACCACGGCACAAACTACGTGCAGGGCTACCTGATCGCCCGCCCTTGCGCGGAACCCCACACAACCGTGCCGACCGCCCCCCCTGCAGCGCTCCCGTCGCCGCGCGCAACCACGGACGGCGCCAACGCGCCCGAACGGCGCCAGGCGATCGATTCGCGCCCGCCCGCCGACCTGCGCATCGCGTCCTGACGGGCGTTCAGAGCCTCAGCACGAGCCGCGTCGCCACCGCGCGGCCCGTGGGCAAGTGCTTCGCAAGGCCTGCTGGCTTGTCTCTTCCAGCATCGGCGGCTCGTCGGCGCGCGCACCCGCCGCGCTGGCGCGGTCGCAAGAGTCGCTGTTTGCACCGACCGGCGTCCGGGGACGCCCGGGCCTCGAAGGCAAACGCGGAGAGTAGGATGACGCGGACGACGTGTGGACATGGGCGGGGCCACGGGCCACGGGTCGCGGCGGCATGGAGGGACACGGCAAAAGGAGCGGGGCCACGGACGCGGACACCTGCACGGGCCTGTGCGGGTCCTGCCTCTACTTCACCGCCAACGCGGTGGCGCGGGAGCCCGGCCTGTTGCCCGCCGTGGCCGTCCAGAGGCTGCACCTGACGCCCTCTAGCCCGGGTTATTCATCAGGTTTTCGAGCAGACGAGCCCAAGTCGTCGCCTGGTCATGCTTTGCGGCCGCGGGATCCACAGTCGACCTTGAACAGGTCAACGAGGGACGCCCGTGGTCGCAAAGTGCCGCCAG
>ENA-ORBV01001615-ORBV01001615.1-microbial-mat-metagenome-genome-assembly--contig:-NODE-1615-length-49712-cov-5.860764_pt1 | contig 49712 bp, 42 predicted proteins | sample MGYA00237777_ERZ505514 | MGnify/ENA primary metagenome ERZ505514 (study PRJEB26160, sample SAMN06269048) | microbial mat metagenome | isolation source: Oligotrophic lake microbial mat | place... | reverse complement strand
GCACGCGCGCGGCGGTGCGGGCCGCATCACCGTCGAAGCACAGCACCGGGATCGGGGAGAGGCGCCACAGCTCCTCCAGTTGCTCCTCCGTCAGCGCCGTGCCGAGCGGCGCCACCGCGCCGCCGAAGCCGGCCTGGTGCAGGGCGATGACATCCGTGTAGCCCTCGACCACCACCGCCGCCGCGCCGGCCCGCACCGCCTCGCGCGCCAGGTCGAGCGCGAACAGGGTGCGTCGCTTGGAGAAGACCGGCGTTTCCGGCCCGTTCACGTATTTCGGCTGGCCGTCGCCCAGGATGCGCCCGCCGAAGCTGATCACCCGGCCGCGGCGGTCGCGGATGGGGAACATCACGCGGTTGAAGAACAGGTCGTAGGAGGGGCGCCCGTCGTCGCCGGGGCGCATCAGCCCGCTGCCGTCCACGTACTCGTCAACGCGATCAACGCCAAGCTCGGCAACATCGGCCAGACGGTTGACTTCGTCGCCATTGAGCCCAACAGCGCATCGTCGATCAAGGCCCTCGCCACGGCGATCAAGGCGAAATCGATCAAGACGCTCATCATTCTCAACGGCAATCCCGTCTACAACGCCCCGGCCGATCTCGCATTCACCGACATCCCGGGAAAGCAGGAATCGATCCTGAAATTAGTTCCCGACGTGATCCGCTACGGCTACTACGTCGACGAAACTTCCGAACTGGCCGGCACCCATCTCGCCGCCACGCACTATCTCGAATCCTGGGGCGATGCCCGCACCGTCGACGGCACGATCGTTCCGGTGCAGCCGATGATTCTTCCGTTGTTCAACGGCCTGATGGAAGTCGAACTGCTCGCCCGTCTCGCCGGAGTCGAAAACACCGACGCGTATGCGCAGGTTTTCGCCACGCTCGGCAGCGACCAGAAAGCTTTCGATAAATTCCTGCACGACGGCGTGAAGGCCGATTCGACCTACAAGATCGTCGAGGTCTCCTATCGCTCAGGTTCCGCCAAGGCTCTGCTCGCTACAGCTCAGGCTCCAGTCGCGGTCACCGAAGACAAAGTCGAAGTTCGTTTCGTTATCGATCACAAGGTGGATGACGGCCGCTTCGTCAACAACGGCTGGCTGCAAGAGTGCCCGGACCCGATCACCAAGATCGCGTGGGACAACGCGATTCTCGTCAGCCCGCGCCTCGGCAAGAAGCTCGGAATCTATCCGGAAAAAGGAAAAATTCTAGGCCTGATTACCCCGCCCCAAGTCGCCCGCGTCGAAAACGCCGAGTACGAGATGGGCAAGGAAAACGCTTTTGTCGGCGAGGTGACCGTCAATGGTCGCACCGTTCGCGGCCCGCTGCACATCCAGCCCGGTCTGGCCAATTACACGGTCATTCTCCCGCTCGGCTACGGTCGCACCAAGACCGGCCACGTCGGCACCGGCTCCGGTTTCAACGCCTACCCAGCCCGCGCCAGCGACGCCCTGCACTTCGCCACCGGTTGCACGATCCGCAACACCGGCGAACGCCACCTGCTCGCCAACACGCAGGAACATTGGTCGATGGAAGGCCGCGATATTATTCGCGAAGCTAACGTCGATGAGTTTATCGCGAACCCCGGCTTCGTCGCTGGCATCGGTATGGAATCCCACGCCCCGGCCAATCTCGGCAAGGACAAGAATATGCCGCTGGCCGCTCAGGCTACGGAAATTCCCCGCGGCAACTCGCTCTACGAGACACCTAAGTTCGACGGGCTCCATCAGTGGGGCATGTCGATCGATCTCAATACTTGCATCGGTTGCAACGCCTGCGTGGTCGCTTGCCAGGCGGAGAATAATATTCCGATCGTCGGTCGCGAGCAGGTGAAGCGTGGCCGTGAGATGCACTGGATCCGCCTCGACCGCTATTACACCGACGGAAAAATCGACGGCGGTGCCTTCGGTGGCGAGGGTAACAAGATTCTCCCCGAAGATCCGCAGGCCATCGTTCAACCGATGACTTGTCAGCATTGCGAACTCGCCCCGTGCGAAATCGTGTGCCCGGTGAATGCCACCGTCCATGACGACGAAGGCGTAAACGTCATGGCCTACAACCGCTGCATCGGCACGCGGTACTGCGCGAATAATTGCCCGTACAAGGTTCGCCGCTTTAATTATTTCGATTACAACAAGCGCTCACTCGACGAACTCTACCTGGGACCGCTCGCCAACCAGAGCGAGATGCCCGAGCTGGTCAAACTGGTCAAAAATCCAGACGTCTCCGTGCGCATGCGCGGCGTCATGGAAAAATGCACCTACTGCGTCCAACGCGTCCAGCAGGCCAAGATCGCGCAGAAGCGCCTCGCGCTGGACAGCGACAACGTCCTCGTCCCCGACGGCACGATCAAGACCGCTTGCCAACAGGTTTGCCCGGCCGAAGCCATCGTGTTCGGCAATATCAAGGACGAGAAGAGCAAGGTCTCGCTGGCCAAGGCGCAGAAACGCGACTACGCGGTGTTGGGTTATCTCAACGTCCGTCCGCGCACGACTTATCTCGGCAAGCTCCGTAATCCGAACGACAAAATGCCCGATTATCAGAATCTTCCGCTCAGCCGGATTGAGTATAACAGTAAGAATCACCCGGCCAGCCACGGCGAAGCCGCTCATGGCGAAAGCCACGGCCACGGCCATGAAAATGGCGCGTCCGGCGCCGCTCATGGTGAGCACAGTCACGCGCCTGCAGGCGAGAAGCCGAAGTCCGAACACGGAGGGCATAACTGATGAGCTCGCACACTTCCGATCATTCTGCTCCAGCGATTCTCGCCGAGGTTAAACCGATTCCTCTGCCCCGCGCGGAGCTCGTCCACAACAACCGCGACTTCAAATGGATCACGGATAAAATTTGCGGCATTGTCGAAGGTCCGACGCCCACTTGGTGGTGGTGGTGTTTCTGTCTCGCCGTTCTGGTCGCGTCCTTCACGGTCGCCGGCATCACCTACCTCGTCGGCACCGGCGTCGGTGTCTGGGGCCATGCCAACCCCGTCAACTGGGCGTGGGACATCGTCAACTTCGTGTTCTGGATCGGTATCGGCCACGCCGGCACTTTGATCTCGGCCATCCTCTGTTTGCTCCGCCAAAAATGGCGCACCTCGATCAATCGCGCCGCCGAAGCCATGACGATTTTCGCCGTGGTCTGCGCCGGTATCTTCCCGGTGTTTCACGTCGGTCGCGTGTGGCTCGCGTGGTATCTCTTCCCGATTCCGAACTCGAATTACATCTGGCAGAATTTCCGTTCACCACTCGAGTGGGACGTGTTCGCCGTCTCGACCTACGGTACGGTTTCCGTGCTCTTTTGGTACGTCGGTTTGATTCCTGACCTCGGTACGTTGCGCGATCGCTTCACGGCCGCCGGCAATCTGCTCAAGGCGCGCATCTATGGTTTCTTTGCGATGGGTTGGCGCGGTTCCAACCGCCACTGGAGCAACTACGAGATGGCCTACCTGATTCTGGCAGGTATCTCCACGCCGCTCGTGCTCTCCGTGCACACGATCGTGTCGTTCGATTTCGCGGTTTCCCTGCTTCCGGGCTGGCACACCACGATCTTCCCGCCGTATTTCGTCGCGGGCGCGATCTTCTCCGGCTTCGGCATGGTGATGACGCTGATGCTGCCGTTGCGCGCCATCTTCCGCCTCGAGGATCTCATCACGCAGTACCACATCGACTGCATGTGCAAAATCACTTTGGCCACCGGTACGATGGTCGGCTACGCGTACTCCGTCGAATTCTTCGTCGCCTGGTACAGCGCGAATCCGTACGAGGGCTTCGCCTTCATCAATCGCGCATTCGGCCACTACGCCTGGGCTTACTGGATTATGGTGAGCTGCAACGTCATCACCCCGCAGTTCTTCTGGTTCAAATGGGTCCGCGAAAACACTTGGTTCGTCTGGGTCCTCTCCATCGTCGTCAACGTCGGTATGTGGTTCGAACGCTTCGTGATCATCGTCACCTCGCTCGCCCGCGACTTCCTGCCGTCGAGCTGGGGCTACTACTCGCCGTCGATCGTCGAGATCTTTACTTTCTTCGGGACCTTCGGCGTGTTCTCCACGTTGTTCCTGCTCTTCATCCGCTTCGTGCCCATCATGCCGATGTCCGAAGTGAAGTGCGTCATCCCCCAAGCCGACCCTCACGGGAAGGATCACCATTAATCTGGAGGCGCCATGAAAAAAACCTACGGAATAATCGCCGCCTTCGAAACCACTCCCGCCCTTTATCATGCGTGCGAGCAGGTTCGTGATGCCGGCTTCAAACAGTGGGACGCCATCACGCCGTTCCCCGTGCACGGACTCGATGCCGCCATGGGTATCCGCCGCTCGAAGGTGCCCCGCATTTCCATTTGCGGCGGCATCGTCGGCTTCTGCACCGGCATGAGCATGATCTGGTGGACTGGCGCGGTTGACTACAAACTCATCGTCGGTGGCAAACCGCTGTTCTCCCCGCTGTTTGCCTTCCCGGTCAGCTACGAACTCACGATTCTCTTCACGGCCTTCGCGACCATCATCGGGATGTTCGTCCTGAACGGCCTGCCCATGCACTATCATCCCGTGCAAAAAGCGCCTAATCTCACCCGCCTGCTCGATGACCGTTTCCATATTGTGATCGAAGCTAACGACCCGAAATACAACGCCGCCACCACCCGCGCTTTCCTGGAGCAGATCGGTGGCACGGACATCGCTGAACTGGAAGAATAAGATGCGATACGCCTACTACACTCTCGCTTTCCTGTGTCTCCTCACGGTTTCCGTGTTGGGTTTTCGCGGGATGAACGCCACCCGGCCGCCCATCGAGGTTTTCCCCGATATGGATCGCCAGGCCAAATTCAAACCTCAGACCGCTTCCAAATTCTTTGGTGATGGCCGCGCTGATCGCCTCCCCGTCGCCGGTACTGTACCGCACGGGCGCACGGCCGTGGCGGACGCCGACTTTCTGCGCGCCGATGATTTCCACTACGCGGGCAAGACCAAGGACGGATCGTTCGCCCGCGGTTTCCCGGTTGCTGTGACCGAAGCGCTCATCATGCGCGGCCAGGACCGCTATCAGATTTATTGCCAGCCCTGCCACGGCGCGCTCGGCGATGGCAACGGCATCACCAAGCAATACGGCATGGTTGCCACGCCCTCCTTCCACGACGACCGCCTGCGCGGCATGGCCGAAGGCGAAATTTTCAACACGATCACCCACGGCAAAAACACGATGTATTCCTACGCCGACAAACTGCCGCCGGACGAACGCTGGGCCGTCATCGCCTACGTCCGTGCCCTCCAACGCGCCCAGCATGCGAGCATCAACGATGTCCCGCAGGAACACCGGGGAGACCTGAAGTAACATGAGCGCTTCCACTTCCCCCAAATCAGGACTCGCCCTCGGCGTCGGTCTCGCCGGCATCGCGCTGACCTTGCTCGGCCTCGTCGTCAGCGGTGCTCCGGCGGTGGCCGTTTCCTGGCTCGTCGCCATGGTTTTCTGGACCGGCATCGCCCTCGGCGTGCTGTTCCTCGTGATGATCCACTACATCTTCGATGCCGGTTGGTCCACGGTTCTCCGTCGCCAATACGAGCACGTGCTCGCCGCGTTCCCGTATCTCGGCCTGCTCTTCATCCCGCTCATCGTGGTGGCGTGGACGCAGCCCGATCTGATCTGGAAGTGGATGAATCCCGTGTTCGATCTGGCCCGCGTCGGCGGTCATGGCCTGATCAAGGACGATATTCTCCTGACCAAGAAAGAAGGTTTCCTGAATAAAAACTTCTTCACCGGCTTCACGATCTTCTCGTTTCTCGCCTGGTGGTTCCTCGCCTCGCGCTTCCGCCGCAATTCCTTCACGCAGGACCACGACGGCGATCTGAAGTGGACGACCTCCAGCCGCAAATGGTCCGCCGCCGGCCTGCCGCTCACCGCCGTCACACTCACCGGCTGCATTATTCTCTGGGTCAAATCCATGGAGTACCACTGGTTCTCCACGATGTACGGCGTGTGGTTTTTCGCCGGCTGCATGCGCGCCGCGCTCGCTCTCGGCGTCATCCTCATGATCTGGCTGTGGCGTCGCGGCGATTTCAAAGGCATCCTCAACGACAACCATCTCCACAGCATCGGCCAGCTGATGCTCGCGTTCACGATTTTCTGGGCCTACGTCACGTTCTCCCAGTACTTCCTGATCTGGAATGCCAACGTCCCCGAAGAAACTTTCTGGTACAACATCCGCGAAATCAACAACAGCGACGGTCTGCCCAACCAATGGAAATACGTCGGCATGTTTTTGCTCTTCGGCCATTTCCTTTTCCCGTTCCTGCTGCTGATCCAATACCCGCTCAAGGTCAGCAAGACTTGGATTCCGCGCATCAGTTGGTTCATCGCCTTCGTGTTCTTCATCGATCTTTGCTACAATATCATGCCCGCGAAGAAATTCGCGAATGGTGATCCGTATCCTTTCCTGCAGAGCGGTCTGCTGTGGAGCATCACGGCGATCATCGGTATCGGCGGCGTAGTGATCTGGGCGTACCTGCGCAGCTTCGCCACCACCAAACTCATCCCGATCCGCGACCCGCGCATTCGTGAATCCCTCACCCACCACGAGGCCAGTGCACCATGAGCGATCAACCTCAATCCTACGCCTTCCCCCAGCGTGCGCCGGTTTTCACGGCGTTCGTTGTGATCGGTGGCATTCTGCTTTTCGCCGTCTTCGTCGGAAAATTCTACCGCAGTTCCGCGCCGGTTAATCCGCGTGGCAATACCAACCCCGCCGATATCGCGGAAGACCAGCGCTGGAAACTCACCGCCGAAGGCCGCGCCGCCGTGCTCGCCAAACTCCAGCAGAATGTCGCCGCCGGCAACTCCTACGGTTGGGTCGATCAGAAGGCCGGCCTTGCCCGTCTCCCCATCGAACAGGCGATCAAACTGACCGTCGCCGACTACGCGAAGAAGTAACTTTTGCTGATGAATTCTCCTGCTCATTCCTCTTCCCAACCTGCTGTGGCGCGCGACCGCGCCGAACAGCAGGAGATCGACGCTTCCGCCAAGTGGCCGGTGCTCGTTTTCTTTGGCTCGGCCCTCCTCTGGTTAATCATCGGCGGCGCGCTCCAACTCGCTGCTTCGATCCAGCTGCACACGCCCGCGTTTCTCGCCGACTGCGAATGGTTCACCCACGGCCGCATCGCCCCCGCCGCGCAAAACGCGCTCGTGTATGGTTGGGGCATGAACGCCGGTTTCGCTTTCGCCCTCTGGCTAATGGCCCGCCTTTCCGCCGCTGCGCTCCGCTCCGCCGGTTGGTTGATGGTCGCTGCCGTTTTCTGGAATCTCGGCGTATTCCTCGGGCTGGCCGGTATTCTCGGCGGTTATTCCACTTCATACGAACTCCTCGAAATGCCGAGCTTCGCTTCGCTGCTCCTCCTCGGCTCCTATCTGATGATCGGGGTCTGGGCCGTCACCACCTTCAGCGTCCGCAACACCGAGAAAGTTTACGCCTCCCAATGGTACATTCTCGGCGCGGCCTTCTGGTTTCCGTGGCTGTTCCTCGTTGCCCGTCTCATGCTTTCCACTTCGCCCGTCAACGGCGTCGTCCAATCCATCGTCAACGTCTGGTACGTGAACGGCCTGCTCAATCTCTGGTTCGTTCCGCTCGCCCTCGCCGCCGCTTATTATTTTCTCCCCAAAATTCTCGGCAAACCCATCTACGACTACTACGTCGCCGTCATCGGATTCTGGTGGTTCGCGATATGCAGCGCCTGCTCCGCCGGCTCGCGGCTGATTGGCGGCCCCGTTCCCGCTTGGGTCGCCACCTTGGGCAGCGCCGCCAGCATGCTCGTGATCGCCGCCGTCGTCATCATCGGCGTCAATCTCCTCGGCACGCTCTGCGGTAATTTCGCCAAAGCCCAGAAGAGCACCACGCTGCGTTTCATTATTTTGAGCATCGTCGGTTTCATGCTGGCCGCCGCGCTCAACTTCGCGCTCTCCGTCCGTAGTTTCGCCGAAATGGCCCAGTTCACGTTCATCCCCGAATTGCGCGACTGGCTGCTGCTCTACGCCTGTTTCTCGACCGCGATGTTCGGTGCCGCTTATTTCTTCCTGCCCCGCGTCACCGGTAAAGTCTGGCGCGCTCCCGTGCTGATCTCCACGCACTACGCCGCCACCGCCTTGGGCGTGCTGGCCTTGACGGTTGGGCTCGTCGTCGCCGGTTGGAAGCAAGGGCACCTGTTGAATTTGTCCGATGTTAATTTCGCTACCATCACCAATGAGATCACGCCGTGGCTCACATATCGCTCCGTCGCGTTGATGCTGCTGTCGATCGGCCACCTCGCCTTTTTGATCAACTTTGTTTGGATCGCCTGCCCGTGCTGCTCCCCATGCACCACCGCAGCCACGATCAAAAATCCTCCGGAGATGGAGGCCCATCAGGCATGAAAAACGGACTCCTCATTTTCTCCGGCGCTTTTGCCACCCTGGCTCTCTCGTGGGCCGGAGTTGTGCTCACGGCGAACAACCAGCTCGGCAGCCTGACCCAATACAAGGATCCGGTGGACGATGCGCTTTATCCCGCCCCACTCACCGGTCTCGCGAACCAAGGCCGCCTCGTCTATCAGGATCTCGGCTGCGTCTCGTGCCACACCCAGCAGGTCCGCCGCGCCGGCTTCGGCTCCGATATCGAACGTAAATGGGGTAAGCATCAGAGCGTCGCCCGCGACTACATTCAGGAAATGACCGTGCTCATCGGCTCCAGCCGTTTCGGCCCCGATCTCCGCAATGTCGGTTCGCGGATTCCCGATGCGGATTATTTCTACAAACTGCTCTACAATCCCCAGACCAAGTTTGCCGGTGCCCCGCTCGCCCACGGCATGCCCGCCTATCCCTTCCTCTTTGAGACCCGTCCGGTCGGCTCCGTGCAATCCTCGCACAAAGCGATCAAGACCACGGCCGACGGGAAGGAAATTGTCCCCACGGCTCGCGCCCAAGCTCTCGTGGCCTATCTCCTGAGTTTGAAAGACAGCTACGAATATCCCGAGGCCAAACCTTTCGTTGCGACCGAAAAGAAAGAGGGAGGCCATTAAGATGAGCTCCGATAAAAACAATTCCGTCGAACAATCCGGCGCCTCCGATGACAGCATCCAGCAGGTGCATGATAAGCTGCAGCACACGAAACCCGAGAAAGCCGTCGGCTACTCCGCGTTCCCCCTCGTGCTCCTTGGCGTCATGTGTACGCTCGTCTTCTTCGGCTCGATCTATCTCGTGCATTATTCCGCGCACTTCGATGCCACGATCTACAACGAGCGCCAGAAGCCCCGCAGCGGCGCCGCAGAAATCATCACGGTGACGCCTGCGCAGCTCGGCAAAAAAGTTTACGCCCAGATCTGCGTCGCTTGCCATCAAGCCACGGGGCAGGGCATCCCCGGCGTGTTTCCTCCGCTGGCCGGTTCCGAGTGGGCCGTCGGCAGCGAAGAGCGGATCATCCTCATCGTGCTCCACGGCGTGAACGGCAAGATCACCGTTTCCGGCAAGGATTACGATAATGCGATGGCCTCGCTTGGTAGTTCGTTGAAAGACGACCAAATCGCCAACGTGCTCACCTACGTCCGTCAGGAATGGGGCAACAACGCCCCTGCCGTCAGCCCCGAGACCGTCGCCAAAATCCGCGCCGAGACCGCCAGCCGCACGAGCCCTTGGACCGCCGCCGAGTTACTGAGAATCGGAAAATAATCAGGCGGATAGAGTGGTGATGAATTACGATTTCTTCGGTGGAGCGGCTTGATTCCGCGCTTCAGGCGTGTTCGATCAACCGAACCAATCATCCTAAATTCGACAATACGGAGAGAGACGAATTGCACCGATTAACACGGATGATGAAGATGCCACGAGCGCCCCACCTGATGGAGTTTCACCTGCGAGATGAATGGCTGTTTTCCTGTAACCAATTGTGCTCCGTGTTAATCCGGGTCTCCCACTGCGTTTTTTTAGGATCATGAAGTGGTCGAGCTGAATTTGACGAAATTCTTCACCCGCAGACATCCTGATCCCAGCCCAGGGAGAGAGGAATGACGAGGAAACGAGCTGAGCTCAACGCGCTCGGGTTGGCCTGCGAATCACGCTAATCAACGTGAATAAATCTTCGGACCAACGCGCCGGGTCTTTATCTGGAGAGCGTTCGAGGCAGGGCATTCATTCGGGTCAATTCGTGTGATGCCAACGTCCTTTGGAAATGAGACTGGTGAAACGGGATTCCACTGGTAGGGCGTTACCGAGCGTAAGCGACACTCGGCAGCGTCCCGCCGAGCCGCGGCGGCTCACCCGGAGGGTTCGCCCTGCCTGAAGGACAAATCTTTCGGAATGTTGATATGGTTCGTGGACCAATCCTCCGAGAGAAAACCCAGATTGCCCACTAACCACCAGCCGTCGCCCAGTGCTTTGGCTCGCCAGCACGAATTTCCGCGAAGGGGAAACAAACCCAGCCGACTTTCGACAAATGTGAACAAGTTTTCAGGATTACTCGCACGTCTATTCTTGACTGTTTGGGGTGAAATGGAGAGAAATGGGGCGTTCTGGGGAATTGGGGCCCCGGACTACCCTAAATGGCGCAAACAGGCACAACTGTATATTCGGGACGTTTTGAGCATACGCTCGACGACAAGAATCGGCTCACGATTCCGTCATTGTGGCGTTGGGTTCATGCGGACACGGAGACATTTCTAGCGATGCCGCATCCGGATAATTACATCGCGGTGTTGCCGCCGGCCCGCGTCACCAAGTTGCTCGCGCAGGTTTCGGAGATGAAACTTTCCGATCGTGATGCCCAGGCGGTGAAGGCGAAAATTTTCTCCAACGCGCTTTCGTTCACGTTCGATAAGCAGGGCCGCTTCGGCATCACCGCGAGCCTGCTCGGCCACGGGAGCATCGCGAAGGACGCGGTGCTGTGCGGCATGGGCGACACTTTTAATATCATGAGTCCGGCGCGTTGGACGGAGATGGATCGCGCGACCGCCGGCGAAAACTTCGGCGATATGATGCGCCGCATTGGCCTCTAAGGCACCGCACTGGATTTCACCCCTAACCACCCATGACAATCCGCACCCTGACCCTGCCCAAGTTGTATACGATCAGAGAAGGTCATCGCCGGCTCCTGCGCGCCGCTAGGCCCATCATTCTTCCCACGACCAACCGGAAATCTACATGGTCAACACCGCCCAACTTGAATCAGTCCTAGACGATATGGCTGAGAGCGGGCACCTCCCAGTATTGTTGCGTGAGGTGCTCGAATACCTGGCACCGCAGGCCGGCCAACATATGTTGGACTGCACGTTCGGTGGTGGCGGACACACGCGGGTAATCCTCTCGACGGGGGCGCAGATCACCGCGCTTGATCGTGATCCGGCGGCGGCGTTTCGCGCGGTGCAGGTGCAGGCGGAATTCCCCGCGAATTTTCGGTTCGTCGACTTGAACTTCGGTGATCTCGCGGCGCTGCCTGAGAGCGGCTTTGACGGCATCCTGTTTGATTTCGGTGTCTCGTCTTTCCAACTGGACGATGCGACGCGTGGTTTCTCTTTTCGTAGCGACGCCCATGCGGACATGCGGCTTGATCCGCGGATTGGACTCTCGGCTGGCGATTGGCTGGAGCGGGCGGAACAACGTGAACTGGTCCGCGCCATCCGTGATTTTGGTGAAGAACAGAACTGGCGGCGGGTGGTGCAGGCGATCGAAGCGGCCCGCGGGACGGGCCGGCTGAGTCGCACGTGCAGTCTGGCGGAATTAATTTCCGAAGCGATTCCGGCCGCCGTCAAACGCGAGCTGCGCATTCATCCAGCCACGCGTTCATTCCAAGGCATCCGGATTTATGTGAATGATGAACTGGGCGCGATTGATCGCGCGTTGCCTGCCGCCTTTGCGAAACTCGTGTCTGGCGGCGTGATGGCCGTGATCAGTTTTCACTCCCTCGAAGACCGGCCGGTGAAGCAGTTTTTCCGCAAGATGTGCGGGCTGCCGGTCGATGCGAACGACGCGACGCCCCAGCAGTTGCGAGCCAAGTTTGCCGACCTGCTTACGCGCAAACCACTCACTCCTTCCGATAGCGAAATCAGCCATAACCCGCGTAGCCGTTCCGCCAAGCTCCGGGTGTTGCGAAAACTTTAATTACCCTCATGAGACCCCCTCCGCCCAACACGCTCGTCAATAAGATCGTGGCTCTGACCCTTTGTTTGCTGGTTTTCAGCGGCACCCTCGGGCTGGGTGCCGTCTGGGTGCGGCAGGAAATCTTTTCCACCGCCAATCGCAGCAATGTGCTCGAGACTAAACTCGCCGATGTCGAGCGTCGTCTCGATGAAGTCGATGCGGGGGTGGCCATCGCGTTGAATCCTGCGTCGCTCCTCCGGCGCAACGAGACGATGCGACTCGGCTTGGAGGCCCCTAAGCAAATCCAGGTGGTCCGGATGCAGGGTTCGCCAGAAACCCGACTCGCGCTCAAGCGCAACCAGGAGATTTTTTCCCTTTCCACCACCGCCCGGAAATCCGGTCCGACGGCGGGGAATGCTCGTCTTGTCACCGCTTCCTTCCCCTAAGCAATGTCGAAGGGTTTCGCTTCTAATTTTCGCATGACGCTGATCGCGGTGGCGGTGCTCGCCTGCTTTCTCGGCGTGGGCATCCGGCTGATTTTTCTCCATGTCATCGATCGGGATGATTTGTTGAAGTTCGTCAACAAAGCTCGCCGCCAGATCGTCGTCGAACAGGCGCGGCGCGGGGCGATTCTCGATACGAAGGGGGCGCTCCTCGCCACCAGCCGTTCGTTTGTGGTGGTGGGCGTCGATCCCGAGATGATGAATCCGGAGGATATAAAATCGTGGCCGGAAATGGCGCGATTGTTGAAACTCCCTCGGGCCGAATTATCCGGCGTATTGCAAAACTCGATGAAGGTAGGCCGACAGGCGCTCGCGAATTCCCTGACCCCGGCGCTCGAAAATAAACGGGTGCGCTGGGTGAAGCTGGCCGAGGAGGTCGATGAAGATGTCTATGATCAGATCACCAAGCTCAAGGTGCGGGGTGTTTACGGAGCGAGGAATTTTAAACGCATTTATCCGGGCGACACCTTGGCGGCCCATGTCATCGGCTATGTGAATAAGGAGGGCGTGGCGGTGACCGGCGCGGAACATCATCTGGATATTTATCTCAAGGGTGAAGACGGTTGGATCGAGTCGGAGAAAGATGGCGCGCGGCGCGAACTCGCCCAGTTCCGTTCCCGGGAAGTGCCGGTGCAGGACGGTAACGACGTGGTGCTCACGATCGATTCGGTGGTGCAATACATGATCGAGAATGAGCTGAAACTCATCGCGGACAAATACCGTCCAAAATTCGCCACGATCATCGTCAGCGAGCCGCACACGGGCCGAATTCTGGGGCTGGCCAATTATCCCAATTATAATCTCAACGCCTTTGAAAAAGCCCCGCTTGATGCGCAACGCAACAATGCCGTCACGGACATCATCGAGCCCGGTTCAACTTTCAAAATCGTCGCCGCTGGTGCCGCGCTCGATCTGGGGATCGTAACGCCTGCGAGTATCTTCGACTGCGGACAGACTTCTATCCTGTATAAGAACCGGCAGTTGAAATTGCCGAAGGAAGACGAACCCTTCGAGAACCTCTCGGTGGCGGATATTGTGGCCCATTCGAGCAATCGTGGGGCCGCCCAGCTCGCTATGTTGATGGGTGAGGAAAATTTCTACAGCTACGCCCGGAAATACGGTTTCGGCCAGTCCACGAAGTTCCAGTTGGGCGGAGAAGTCCGCGGCATTTTGGAACAACCGAAAAATTGGGATGGCCTGACGATCACGCGCATGCCGATGGGGCATTCGATCGCCGCCACTCCCCTGCAGGTACACATGGCGATGAGTGCGGTCGCCAATGGGGGCACGCTGCTTCGCCCGCAAATTTTGAAGGAAATCCGTGACGCCAAAGGCAATATCGTGCGGACGTTTGCCCCGGAGAAACGCGAACAGGTCCTGAAGCCGAGCACGGCGGCGGTGTTGGCCCAATTGCTCCATCGCGTCTTTACGGAGGGTACGGCGAAAGGTTTTGAGATCCCCGGCTTCGAGCTGGCCGGCAAGACGGGGACGACCCAAAAAATCATCGATGGCAAATACGTGAGCAACCGCCACGTCTCCTCGTTTGTGGGATTTTTCCCGGCGAGCCGACCAGAGGTGGTGATCTCCGTCATCGTCGATGATGCGAAGATGTCGAAGGGCATCGCCTATGGCCGCGCGGTAGCGGTTCCCGCCTTCAAGCATATCGCGGAACAACTCATCCAATATCTCGATATCACGCCCCTCATGATTCCTACTTCAGGTGCGCTCGCGTCGAATGGAGGTGCCCGATGATCGGCTATCTGGTCCCCAATTATCCGTTGATTGCGGCCTTCCGTACGTTGCCGGCCGTCAGCCCTCGTGCGCGTTCTCGTGGGGCAGCGCGACTCTCCCAAGAAATTTTTAAAATGGCTCCCAAACTCTCAGATTTTTTCAATGAAGACGAGATCGTCGCCAGCAAGGGCGATCTCGAACGGCCGATTTCCGGACTCGCGATGGACAGCCGCCGCGTGATGCCGGGCAATCTGTTTTTTGCGCTCCCCGGGCGCCGGGCGGATGGCAATATGTTCATCGACGAAGCGATCAATCGTGGCGCCGTGGTGATTGTCGCGGAGAAAATTCCGAGCGGTACCGCGACGCGGGTTACGTATATTCAAGTGAACGATGCTCGTCGGGCCTTGGCCCGTGTTTCCCAGCGCTATTTCAAATTTCCCGACAAGTCGCTGGATCTGGTGGGCGTCACGGGCACGAACGGCAAAACGACCGTCACCAATCTGATCAAGCAGTTGATCTCGACGCCGACGCAACGGGTCGGACTGATCGGCACGGTGAACTATGATCTGGGGGCGCGCATTGTGCCCTCGTATCGGACCACTCCTGAATCGTTGGAACTGTATGGCATGCTCGCGCAGATGCGTGATGCCGGTTGCCGTCAGGCGGTCATGGAAGTCAGTTCGCACGGCATCGATCAGCAACGCGTGCTCGGTATGCAGTTTGGCGTCGCGGTCTTCACGAATCTTACTCGCGATCATCTTGATTATCACAAAACGCTTGAGGCTTATTTCGAGGTGAAGAGCCGGCTTTTCAATGGTCGGATCGGTACGGCGCCGCGGATTGCGGCCATCAATATCGATGATACTTATGGTCGCCGGCTCGTCGCCGAGGTGCCGCCGCATCTCAAGATCATCACGTTCGGCGAAGATCCTTCGGCGATCGTGCGCGCGGAGAAAGTGGATCTCGGTTTCAAAGGCACTGCCTTCCAACTTGTCTGGCCGGAAGGATCGATGGCGGTCGAGAGTCCGCTCATCGGTCGCTATAATCTTAGCAATCTGCTCGCGGCGTTTGCGGCGTGCTACGCGTTGGGCCGCGACCCGATGGTCATCGCCTCGCGTTTGAAGACTTTCGCTGGCGTCCCCGGACGGATGGAGCGGATTGAAGAAGGCCAGTCGTACAATGTGCTGGTCGACTACGCGCACACCGACGATGCGTTGCACAATGCGTTGGGCATGTTGCGCGCGATTACGCCGGGGAAATTGCTGGTCGTGTTTGGTTGTGGCGGAAATCGTGACCGCACAAAACGACCGTTAATGACGGCGGCGGTGCAGGCGCAAGCGGATCACGCCTGGGCGACGGCGGATAATCCCCGCTCCGAAGCGCTGACGCAAATTTTCACCGACATGAAGACCGGGGTGACGGCTGAGCAGAAAATCACCTTCGTCGAGGATCGGCGCCGGGCCATCAGTCTCGCGCTGGATGCGGCGCGGGCGGGCGATTGCGTGCTGATCGCGGGCAAGGGTCACGAGACGTATCAGGAATTTGCCGATACGATTGTTCCGTTCGATGACCGCCAGGTGGTCCGCGAGATGATCGAGATCAAAAAAATCAAACCCGTCTGAAATCTGCCCCATGCCCACGTTTGCCCACGAAAAGCTCGCCGTCTGGACTGGCGGACGCTGGACCCGTTTGCCGGCCGGGGTTATCGTGGGTTTCAATCAGGACACGCGCGGGCTGACGACCGGGCAGGTGTTTGTCGCGCTCAAGACGGACAAGCGTGATGGCCATGATTTTCTCGGAGAAGCGCAGGCGAAGGGGGCGGTGGCCGCCCTCGTGGCGCAGGAAGTGGCCGACTCAAGTTTACCGCAACTCGTGGTGGCGAATCCGTTGGCGGCCTGGCAACGGATCGCACGCGAGCATCGGCGGGAATTTCATGGGACCATAATTGGGGTTACTGGTAGTGTGGGGAAGACCTCGACAAAGGATATGCTCTCGGTGTTGCTGGGGGGCTCACCGGGAGCATATTCTACCGAGGGGAATTTGAATAATCATATCGGGGTGCCGCTGACTCTGACCAAGCTCGATCCGGCCATGCATCGGGTCGCCATCATCGAGGCCGGAATCAATATGCCGGGCGAAATGGTGGGGCTCGCCGAGATGATTGAGCCTGATCATAGCTTGGTCACCTTCGTCGGCCCGGCCCATTTGGCGCTGTTGGGTTCATTGGAGGGTGTCGCTTTCGAGAAATCGCGGTTGACCGCTGCCACGCGGAGCGGAGGGCTGAATGTTTTTCCAGTTAGCTGCTGGGCGTATGAATCCTTTCGCGCGCTGGCTAATCCGCTCGTGCTCGTGCCGGCGAACGAAGGTATGGTGAAGGTGACCGGGCGGACGCTCAGCTTCACGGTGTTGCACCGGCCTGAGCGCACCGAGGTCACGTTGGAAGGTAAGAGAAATTTTATCTTACAGCGCGTCTCGGGTGGTATGGCGCAGAATGCCGCACTCGCGCTCGCACTCGCCTCCGCGCTGGGCGTGGAGGATACCACGCTGCAACTGCGGCTGACTCATTGGCAGCCCTCGAAGTGGCGCGGCGAGTTGCAGCGGGTGGGTGGCGCGCTCGTGTACTGTGATTTCTACAATGCGAATCCGGCCTCGATGGCTGATGCAATTTCGGCTTTCACCAGTCTCGTGCGCGTCGAGTTGCCGCGACTTTATGTGCTCGGTTGCATGGAAGAACTGGGGAGCGGTTCGGCGGATTATCACCGGCAGTTGGGTCGCTCGATTTTGCTCCGGCCGGGAGATGCCCTGTTTGTGCTCGGCGTGCAAGCGGTCGCGGTGCGCGAAGGCTTGCTCGAAAATGGCAACGATCCGGCGCAGGTAAGCGTGATTGATAATGTCGCTCCCGTCCGCGAGCGACTCACTGGTTTTCAAGGAGCCGTTTTTCTCAAAGCCAGCCGGCGCTACCAATTGGAAACGGTCTTCGACGAAACCCTCGCCCATGCCCACTAATTTTCATGTCTCCTCCCAGCCAGCGCTGCGCTGGGTGCCCGGTGAATCTTATCGGTTAACTGCGGCTGATCACCCGGCGGGATTTTTCACGCGGCGGCGGCTGACCGAACGGCTGGTCATCCAGAGCGGGGCGCAGCAAGCGATCAACTTGGCCGCGGGTGAGTGGGTCGGTAGCTGCGCTCAACTGGAATTGGCGACGGGTTTCCGTCAGAAAATTTCCCATGCTTAGTTATCTCTCCGAGTACGATCACCTCTTCGGGCCGCTGCGCCTGCTCCAATACATCACGGTGCGGACCGTGGGCGCGGCCACCACGGCGTTGGTGATCGGTTTCATCATCGGGCCGTGGCTCATCGGGCGTTTCCGGGAGCTGAAGTTTGGCCACGGCTACATCGACGAGCGGACGGGGGCGCTGGGTGCGACGTATTTCGACAAGAAGCACACGCCCACCATGGGCGGACTGATCATTTTTTTCTCCGTGTTTATCAGCACGGTCCTCTGGGCGGAGCCGAATATCTATGTGTTCGTCGCGCTCTTCGTGTACACCGCGCTGACGATCCCCGGCTTCCGGGACGACTACCTGAAGGTCGTGCACAAAAACAAAGACGGGATCAAGTCCTGGGAGAAGATTGCGTGGCAATCGCTCGCGACGGTCGTGGCACTGGGGGCGCTGCTCTGGCATCCGCAGAGCTCCGAAAAGATCCGCGAGCTGTGGGTGCCGTTTATCAAGACCGCGATCATCCCACACATGCATTGGGCGCTGCTGCTTTTGTTGATCTATCTCTGGATTGTCGGCTTCAGCAATGCGATCAATCTGACGGATGGTTTAGATGGACTGGCGGTGGGTTGCACAATCACGGTCGCGCTGGTCTTCGGGATCATGGCGTACGTGGCGGGCAACATCATCTATTCAAAATATCTGCTCATCAGTCATGTGCCCGGCACGGGGGAACTGACGGTGATTTGCGGCGCACTCATCGGCGCGTGCATGGCTTTCCTCTGGTATAATTCCCATCCGGCCGAGGTGTTCATGGGCGACACCGGTTCGCTCGCCTTGGGCGGACTGATCGGTGTGATGGCTTTCATGATTCACCAACCAGTCACGCTGGTGATTGTCGGCGGCGTGTTTGTGCTGGAGGCCGTGTCGGTGATTATCCAAGTCGGCTGGTTCAAGTTCACCAAGCGCCGGACGGGGACGGGTCGGAGGGTTTTCCTCATGGCGCCGATCCACCATCATTTTCAGAAGAAGGGCTGGCCGGAAACCAAGGTTGTTCTGCGCTTCTGGGTGCTCTCGCTGGGTTTCGCTTTGCTCGGCCTCGCCACGCTCAAACTCCGCTGAACTCACCAAGCTCAATTTTCAGATATGACTAAGCTGTAGGGCCGGTGCTTGCGCCGGCCACGACGAGGCTGACGCAAGCGACCGCCCTACAAAAAATGCTCAGATCCCCATAAACAAATCCCAACCCCAAACCCAACTCCGCCCATGCCTATCGACTACAGCTCTGAATCGACCCCTAGTTTTCGCGATCTGACCCAGACCGGCATTCTCCTTATTCGTCAGCCATTCATCCGCTCGTTGGAGAAGCTTCAGCAACTGCGGGCCAAGGTGCTGGGCCCCACGCTTGTCCCGATCGTCGTCAAATCCACCAAACGTTTTCGCAGAAGTTCGTAAGCAGGTTCTTTATACCATCCTTACCGGAACCAAAACCAACCCGCTGCTGGCGGACTTCCGCGTTCTTTCATGCTCCGTCCTGATCCCCTTCGATTAAACGCCACGACGCTCAAGCGGCTTTTTGCTTTCGCAGCGGATGCATTTGCGGTGGTGGAACCCGACCTCCGGGCGGGTTTTGCCGCGGGCGACACTGCGCAGCTCGCTCAGAGGTCGCGCTCCACCTCTGATACCGTTTGTCCGGTTTGCGCCGTGCTTAGGCTGCCGCAAGCAGCAGCCCTGCATAATGAGTCTCGTAAAATAGGGCGACGCTTCTGGGTAGGGCGGGCCCGCTGGGCCTGCCGCGATTTACGAGTGAAATTCGCCTTATCGGACGCCCTGGCGATCCGTCTCTATCTGCAACTCAATTATGCGCGACTCAGTAAGTCATGGATTCGACTGATCCCCTGTGGGCACTCCGCCTGCAATTGGATCCAGCACGTCAGCGTATTTTCTCATGCTCCCGCAACCACCCAGTGATATTGCTGCGCGGCTCACGCGACCAGTCGCCGTTTTCGGTGCGGGCGTGAGCGGGCAGGGGGTGCTGGCGTTGCTCGCTGCCCTCGGGGTGCGGGGCGTGCTTTACGATGAGAAGGCGGATGACGCCGGGAAAATATTCGCTCTGGCCGAGACGGCGCTGCATGGGCTCGTGGTCTTTAGTCCGGGTTTTCCCCCTGAGCATCGTTGGTTGGCGGCGGCGCGCGTGGCCGGTTGCACCTGCTTGGGTGAACTCGATTTCGCCTCCCTCTTCTGGCGCGGTGAACTCGTCGCCATCACGGGCACGAATGGTAAGACGACGCTGACCGAGTTTCTCGTCCACGCGCTGAACTCCGTCAGCCGTCACGCTCACGTGACGGGAAATGTCGGTTATTCATTCTGCCGCTTCGTCGTCGAACAAGCTCCGGAAACGGTGGCGGTGTGCGAAGTGAGCTCGTTTCAAGCGGAGACGCTGCGCTACCTGAAACCTACCGCGACGCTTTGGACGAATTTCGCGGAAGATCATCTCGAACGACATCGGGGGATGGAGGCGTACTTCGCGGCGAAGTGGCAGCTCATCGAGCAAACACCGGCCTCAGCCCGCTTTTGCGGCACGTCGGTTCAGTCTTACGCTCAGAAAACCGGCCGAACTTTGCCCTGTTCCTCCACGATCAGTTCGGAAGGGCAAGCACTCGATCCGCGTCTGGACGGTTCCGTGTTTGCCGCGTATCCGCAGTACGAGAATTTCCTTCTCGCCTTGGCTTGGTGGCGGCAAGCCGGTCTCCCGGAGACGGCATTGTTCTCAGCAGCACTCTCGTTTCGGCTCGGGCAGCATCGTTTTACGCGGGTGGGGGAGAAACGCGGTGTGACGTTCTGGAACGACTCGAAGGCGACGAATTTTCACGCGGTTGAAGCGGCCTTGGGCCATTTCAACCAGCCGGTTCTCTGGATCGGTGGCGGTAAGGCGAAGGGTGGTGACCTCGGTGCTTTCGTCCAGCGGATCTCCCGGAAGGTGCGTCAGGCATTTTTGATCGGGGAAACGAAACAAATCCTCGCCACTCACTGTCATACTTGCGGAGTGCCGGCGATTATCTGCGCCACGCTGGAGGAGGCGGTTCACACCGCCATGACTCTCGCGGTGCCGGGTGATCAATTGGTGCTCAGTCCGGGCTTTGCCAGCTTCGATATGTTCTGCGGCTACGATGACCGGGGTCGCCAGTTCGAAGCGATTGTGGAAAGCCTGTGAATAACTCTCATTTTTAGATAGCAAAACTCGAAATCAGCCACTCATATTCCGCCATGAAAATTCTCCAGATATTCGGAGCCGTCGTAGCAGTACATCTGCTCGCGTTCATCTTTATTTTTGCCAGCCCGGGTTGCTCGTCGTCCCCGCGCAATGTGCCGACGCCCGACGCCACGTTACCCAGTGGTTCCAGCACGGACGCAACCGTGAGCAATAATTCCGGTGTCACCGAAATGGTGACGCCGGTCGATCACCCGATTTACCTGCCGGAAGGTACACCCGGTCGCGTCGCGCCGACCCGTCCCGGTTCGCCCAATGCGGCGGCGCTCACGCCCGCGAAATCTTCGGCGGCGAATGTCGCGTCGGTGGTCCCTTACACGATTCAGAAAGGCGACAGCCTCTGGATCATTGCCAAGAAAAATCACATCACCGTTCCGGAACTGACCAAGGCCAACAATCTCAGCAACAATGCCGCGCTGAAACCCGGCGCGAAACTGATGATTCCGGTAAAGACGCCTGTCGCCGCAGCTCCGACTGAGAGCACCTTGTCCTTATCAGCTTCGACCTCCACGCCTCAGCCAGCCGCCGGTGCCCCGGGCCGACCGAGCAATGAAATGGTGAAACACGTCGTCGGCAACGGGGAAAGCCTCGGTGTCATCGCCCGTAAATATGGCGTGACCGTGGGTGAACTCGCCGCCGCCAACAACATCACTGATCCGGCCAAGATTCGCGTCGGGCAGCCCTTGGTAATTCCGAATGGCAAATCCGGTGGCAAAGCCTCGACCAAATCGACGACGAAGCCTGCCGCCCCTGTCACGGGGAAAGCCCCGCCAGTGGCCGCACCGCGGGTTGAGCAACCTGCGATTAAAATTGAGCCCGCGCCCCAGTCGCCGGCAGCCGTACAGGATCTCGATGCCGGTTTGAAGGATAGTGCTTCGGCCGATGTGCCGACGATCAAGATTGAAGAGCCCAAGGCTGAGGAAGCCGCAAAATAATTTTTTAGAATGCCACTCCCATGGTGAGCTCGCCGAGCGTAGTTGCTCCTCCCCGCCGCCAACTCGCGATCACCCCGGCGAGCGTCATTCTCGTCTGTGTCTCGGCTCTACTCGCCATCGGCATGGCGGTATTGTACAGCGCGAGTTCCCGCGCCGTCGGTGGGGCGACGGGTTATCTCTATAAACAATTAATCTTTCTCGCGCTCGCGATTGGCGGAGGCTGGCTGATGGCGCGCATCGATCTGGAGCAGCTCAGGAAATTTGCCTGGGTGATCGGCCTTGTCGCCGGGGTGGGCCTGTTGCTCGTGCTGATTCCGCATATCGGTATTAATGTGAAGGGTAGCCGCCGATGGTTGGGCTTCGGCGGGATTCGCCTCCAAGTATCCGAATTCGCCAAACTCGCCATGGTGTTCTGCGTCTCGCACTACCTCGCGGTGAACCAGAACAAACTCCACGATTTCGTGAAGGGATTCGTCACGCCCTGCGCGATCATCGGTGGTTTTGCCGTCTTGATTCTGGCGGAGCCGGACTTCGGCACTGCGTTGCTCACCGGGGCGATCGGGGTCGGCCTGCTGTTTCTCGCCGGAGGCCGCTTGCTCTTTCTGCTGCCCTCGGTCGCGCTTGCGCTCATGGGGTTCGGCTTACTGGTGTTGAACAATCCCAACCGTATGCGGCGCATCCTGGCGTTTCTCGATCCCGAGGGCAGTCGCGCCGAGGGCGGTTATCAACTCTGGCAATCCTTGCTGGCCTTCGCCGCCGGTGGGATTGATGGCGTCGGCCTGGGCAACGGCCGCCAACAACAGTCATTTCTCCCCGAGGCGCACACGGATTTCATCTTCGCCATTTTGGGAGAGGAAATGGGGCTGATCACCACGCTGCTCGTGGTGGGTTTGTTTGTGGCGATCTTCATCGCCGGCCTCATGCACGTGCGCCGCGCACCGAATCTTTTCCAGTTTCTCGTCGTCACGGGCAGCCTGCTCCTCATCTGCCTCCAGGCGATTATTAACCTGTCCGTGGTGACGGGCATGATGCCGACGAAAGGCATATCGCTTCCGTTCATCAGCGCCGGCGGCTCCAATCTTCTCCTCATGGGATTGCTGGTCGGAATCATTATCAACAGCGCGCGCACGTGGACTCGCCCGCGTCCGCTCGAACGCAAGCGCGCCCTCGCGGAGGTGGTCGCATGAACGCCGGGAATTTTCAGGAAGTAGCCGTGTTTGCGGGCCCAGTCAGAAAACGCGGCTACCGAGGATTGCCGCAGGTGGAGCGCGACCTCCGCGCGCGTTTGTCTTGGCCGCAGGTGGAGCGCATTGATCCCCATGCGCAGTTTGGGAGCTACTGGAGCCGCGCCGCCCTCGGCGCGGAAAAAACGGCACGACGCGGCGAGGGCGCCGCATCCCCAGGAGTCGGCGCGGAAAATCGAAACGCCGTCCCCGCCGCCCGATGAGCTGCAAATTCATCATCGCTTGCGGTGGCACCGGCGGTCATCTCGCCCCGGGCATCGCACTGGCTGAGGCCTTGCAGGCGCGCGGGCACAAGACGACCCTCTTCATCAGCGAAAAGAAAGTGGATGCTCGTCTTTGCCGCAGCTATCCCCATCTCACGGCTTTGCCTGTGCCCGGTGCGCCCTTTGGCTGGAAGCCGACGGTTCTTTGGTCCTTCGCATGGCAATTCGCCCGAGGCCTGCGCTTCAGTTGGTACTATGTTCACCAACACCACCCGCAGGCGATCGTGGGCTTCGGTGGCTTCACGAACACGGGCGTCGTCGTCGCCGGTCGCATTCGCGATGTGCCGGTGGCGTTGCATGAAGCGAACCGGATTCCCGGTCGCGCGATCCGCTTGCTCTCCCGTCTGGCGGCGCGACTTTATTTGCCACCCGGCGTTCGTCTGCCCGGTCGCCTCGGGCTGCTCGTGCGGCACGTGGGTTTACCGGTCCGGACCGAAGTGAAACGCATGGCCCGACTCGAAGCCCGCGCGATTCTCAGGGTGGATCCTCAGCAAAAATTACTCGTGATCATGGGCGGGAGTCAGGGATCTGGCCCGCTGAATAAATGGGTCGAAGCGAATCTCGCGGCACTGACCCGCGAGGGGGTGCAGCTCTGGTGCGTCACCGGTCTGGGCAAGGGGGAGACGGCGGTGCGCGAATTTAAAAGCACGAGCGGCCTGACGGTGCGTGTTTGGTTTGAACCGTTCACTGATCGCGTGGGTGCGTTGTTGTCGGCAGCGGATTTGGTCGTGAGCCGGGCCGGCGCGGGCACTTTGGCCGAGTTGGTGCGCTGTGAAACTCCCGCGATTCTCATCCCTTATCCGTTTGCCGCCGATAATCATCAGCAGGCTAACGCGCAGCATTTCGAGCAGCAAGGCGGTGGCATCGTCGTGGCGGAAACCGCGCTCTCCACCCTGAAACAGGAAGTGATGGATGTGTTGTTCAACGATTGGTTGCTCACTCAATTTCGCGGCAATCTGCGCCGTATGTCCGAGGAAAACACTATCGAAACCATGGTGAACGATCTGGAGTCGCTGGCCCGGCACGAGCTTCCCGGTGATCGCGCCTCCGCCACCGACGCGTTGCTGCCCGCCATATGATCACGCCACCGCCCGTCTTCGGTCGAACCATTCGCCACGTGCATCTGCTCGGGGCGGGCGGCATGGGCATGACTCCGCTCGGACTTTATCTGGTGCAGCGCGGGTTCGTCGTGAGTGCGGAAGATGATCATTGGAATCCGGCGACTCGTGAAGTGCTGGAGCAGGCCGGCGTGAAGCTCACGGGCGTCAACGCCGCCCCGGATATCACGGAGCTCATGGTGTACACCTCTGCGGTGCCTCCGTCGCATCCGGCCCGGCAACGTGCCGTGGCGCGCGGGCTGACTCAGGTGCGCCGCGGGGAAATGCTCGCGATGGTCACACGCGATCGCCGGTTGGTCGCGGTGGTGGGCTCGCACGGCAAGACGACCACGACCGCCATGCTGATCACGATTTTGCAACGCGCCGGCTTCGAGTGCGGCTGGGTGCTCGGCGGACTTTTCCCCGCGAACGCACTGCCCCCGGCGCGTCACGCCGGTGAGTGGGTGATTGCCGAGGTGGATGAGAGTGATGGCACCATTGGAAATTTTTCACCTGAGATCACGCTGGCGGTGAATCTCGACTGGGATCACGCCGATCACTATCCCCAGCTCGCTGATCTCGAAAATGAATTTGCGGCGCTCTTCGCGCGCACGACGGACGCGGTGTTTTCCAGCGATGCGTGCGTCCTGTCGCAACGGCTCGTGGCGCGTTTTTCGAACGCCGTCCGGAGGCCGGCGTCCACCTTTTCTTTCGGACGCACAGGAGATTTTCAATCGACCATCATGCGCGAACAGGGCGGCAGCCAGACGTTGGCGCTCGGCGGGCGCTTCACGATGCCCGAGGCCACGATCCGCGCGCTCGGCGAATTCAATGCCGCCAACGCCACCGCCGCGCTCGCAGTGGCGCAACAGCTCGGTGGGAAAATCGAACCGGCGTCACTCAGTCTTTTCGCCGGTGTCCGCCGTCGGCAAACCTGTCTCTACGCGTCACGGCTCGTGACGGTGATTGAGGATTACGCGCATCACCCGACGGAGATTCGCGCGTTGCTTGGCGGATTGCGCCAGAACGCGCGTCGCCTGCTCGTCGTTTTTCAGCCGCATCGCTACACGCGCACCGCCCAGTTCAAGACGGAGTTCGCCGCCGCACTCGCGAGCGCTGATCACGTTTTCCTGTTGGAGGTCTACGCCGCGAGCGAGGCACCGGTGGTCGGGGGCACCACAGCGGATCTCTATGCGGAGTTTAAAAAATCAGGCAGCACGCAACCGGTCACCTATCTGCCGGGTAATGCTACCGGGCTGTTGGCGGCGCTCAAGATCGCCCTTCGGCCGGAGGATACGGTGGCCTTCGTCGGGGCGGGCGACATCGACCAAGCAGGGCAGGAATTTGTCGCCCGCCTGCGCGCGGAAGAGTTGCGCGAACAAGGTTGGCACGATTTTAGCGAGGCGGTGCGTCCGCAAATTTCCGCAGGAACGAAGTTCACCGAGCGCGAGTTGCTCGGGCCAAAAACCACGATGCGCGTCGGTGGCCCGGCCCGGCTTTATGCGGAGCCGGCGAATGAGGCGGATCTGCAGTTGCTCCTCGCGACGGCGCACGCGCGTCATCTGCCCGTGTTCATGCTCGGGCGCGGTTCCAATCTCCTCGTGCCGGATGAAGGCGTCGATGGCCTCGTGATCAGTCTCGGCCATGAAAATTGGCAGAAGTTCGAGCTGCAGCCTGATGGGCGCGTCTGGGTGGGCGCGGGACTGCGGTTGAAAAATCTCTGTGGCCTCGCCACCAAGGCAGGCCTCGTGGGTTTTGAATTTCTCGAGGGCATTCCCGCCTCCATCGGCGGCGCGTTGCGCATGAATGCCGGCGCGATGGGCGCTTGGATTTTCGATGTGGTGGAGGAAGTTCATCTCCTGACGCTCATCGGGGAAAAACGCGTGATGAAGAAGGCCGAAATGCACGTGGATTACCGACACTGTGGTGAATTGCACGAGGCCGTGGCGTTGGGCGCGTATCTGCAACCGGCCGCGCAATCCGAGGCGGCGGATATCCGCCGCCAGATCGATGTTTATCAAAAGAAGCGGATGGAATCCCAGCCGCGTGAACCGAGCGCGGGTTGCATTTTCAAGAATCCGACCGGGACCTCGGCGGGCCGGCTCATCGATGAAGTCGGCCTGAAGGGCGAACGGGTGGGCGACGCGGAAGTTTCTCTGGTCCACGCGAACTTCATCGTGAACCGCGGACACGCCACCAGCGCGGATATCGTGGGCCTCATCCGGCGCGTGCGCGAGCGGGTGAAGAGCGCGCGCGGCATCGATCTCGAACCGGAAGTCCTTTTATTTGGTCAAAACTGGAAAGATCTCCTTTGAAACCTCCCCTCATCGCCGTCCTCTGTGGCGGTACCTCTGCAGAAAGTGAAGTCTCGATCGGTTCGGGCAAGGCCGTGGCTCAGGCCATGGCACTGGCCTATCCGACCGAAAAAATCATCCTGAAGACGGATGCCGTGCCCGCAGGCCTCGATCCCCGGCGCCACGTCGTGTATTCGACGTTGCACGGGACCTTTGGCGAGGATGGTGGCATGCAGCGGTTGCTCGATGCTGCCGGCATCAGCTACGCGGGTTGCGATGCCAAGGGCAGCGATCTGTGTTTCGATAAATGGCGGACGCGGCAGACCGTTTCAGCAGCGGATGTGCAGGTGGCACCGGGGCGTTGTTTTAATTCTGCGGGGAAACCTTCTGCGGATTCGGTCATCCAGGAATATGGCGAACAGGTGGTGCTCAAGCCCAACCGGCAGGGGAGCAGCTTCGGTTTGCAGATTGTCTCCAATCGCGCCGAACTCGAAAACGCTCTGGTCGGCTTGCGCGCAGGCGAATGGATTCTGGAGAAGCGGATTATTGGCCGCGAATTCACCGTGGGCTTGCTGCGCGGTCGCGCGATGGGCGTGGTGGAAATCGTGCCGGATTCGGGCGTCTTTGATTTCACCAGCAAGTACACGAAGGGCCTCACGCAGTACTTCGCGCCGGCCTCCATCTCCGAAGAGCTCGCGGCGAAAATGCGCGCGGCGGCGGAAAGCGCGTTCGCGGCGTGCGGGTGTCGCGACTACGCGCGGATCGACTTCATGCTTTCTGCGGAAGAAGAACTTTATTTGCTGGAAATAAATACGCTGCCCGGCATGAAAGAAACGAGCCTGCTGCCAATGAGCGCCCGTTGTGTGGGTCTGGATTTTAACGCGCTGTGTCGCGAGATGGTTGGACCTGCCGTGGAGCGTTTTCATTTGGCCCAGTCTACGATGCGATGAGCGAAGTCCCTCCCACTGCAGCACGAAGCGGCCGGTCCTGGCGAGATATCAGCCAGGAGGTGAAACCGCGCGCCATGTCGAAGAAGGGGCGTCGCCGGCAGTACACCGGTTGGCTGAAAGCCGGCGGGATCACGGTGTTGGTTGGCGGGTTGGTGTATGGCGTGTTTCATCTCGTCCACGAGTGGCAGACTGATCGGGTCGCCTTTGCCGACACGGTGAACAGCGAACCGGTGCGCCATCTGGCGGTGAGGACTGATCGTGGCGGCACCTTGACGGAAAAATGGGTCGCGCAAATCCTCGCACTGCCGAAGGGCGCCACCTTGATGGCGTTGGACTTGCCGGCCCTGCGCAACCGGCTCACCGCCCAAGGGCAGGTGCGGATGGCGGTCGTGACCCGGAAATTTCCGAATACGTTGGAGGTGACCTTGCAGGAACGCACGCCGGTCGCCCGGGTGCAGGCGTTGGATGCCCGTGGTCTGGCCAAACAACTCTTCGTCGCGATGGATGGGACCGTTTATGATGGGACCAACTACGATCAACAGATGGTCAGCGGCCTCCCGTGGCTCGATGGCATCCGGTTGGTCCGGCAAGGCCCGGGTTATGCCCCCGTCGTGGGCATGGCGGATGTTTCCGCCTTGTTGACCACGGCGCAGATCGAGGCGCCGCATCTTTATCGTACGTGGTTGGTTGTTTCACTCGCGACACTGGCCGACCGCGACGAGATCACGGTGAAAACCCAGGAGATCGCGGTAATTATTTTTTCCCGCAAAGAAAGTTTTCAGAAACAGATTGCCCGACTCGATTACATCCTGGATCGCGCCCACGAGCGGCCAGAGGTTGGCTTGAGCAGCATCAACCTCGCCCTCGCCGGCCAAGTTCCGGTGAAATTCGAGCGCAGCCCGGAGGAACTGGCGCAGCCGGAATACACTTCTCGGTTCACTCTCCCAAAAACTCTCCAGCGCAAAGCCCAACGTGACTTCTAACAACGGTAGGATCGTCGGCGCCGTCGAAATCGGCACCAGCAAAATCGCAGTACTCGTGGGCGAAATCGCCCACGGGCGCTCGCTCAACATTATCGGCGTCGGCCTCGCGCAGTCGCGTGGCGTCATGAAAGGCGAAGTCGTCGACTATAAGACCGTCTGCGAAGCCACCCACCACGCGCTTGAGATGGCCGAGTCCAAGGCCGGCACGCGCCTCGACGAAGTCTGGCTCGCCCAAACGGGCGGCCACCTCGACGGTTTCTACAACGAGGCCTCGGTCAATGTGCAGTCAGCCGACAACACCGTGACCCAGCTCGATATCGAGCGCGTTTGCACGTTGGCCCAGCAAAAAGAATTACCCGCCGGTCGCTCCCGCATCCATGCCATTCGCCGGCCGTTTTGCCTCGATGGCCGCGCCGTGCCGGACCCCGAGCATCTCACAGGCAGCCGTCTCGATGTCGGCTACTGGATGGTGCACGGGCAGGAAAGCAAGGTGAGTGACAATATCCACGTGGTCGGCGGCTATCATCTCGAAGTGCGCGAACTCGTGCTCGCCGCGCTGGCCAGCGGCTCCTTGTTGACCACCACGGAGGATCGCCTCCGCGGCGCCCTCGTGCTCGATATCGGCAAGGGCGTGACGGATTTTGTGCTTTATCGCGATGGCCACGTGCTCGCGACCGGTGTGTTGCCTGTCGGCGGTGATCATTTGACCAACGATCTCGCGATCGGCCTGCGCGTCACGACCATGCAGGCGGAAGCGCTCAAACTCCGTTGGGGCCGCGGCACCGTACAGACGCGCGACAAGTCTGAAAAAGTCTGGCTAAACGGCGACATGTCTTTTGGCGATCGCCAGCTACCCAAGTCCGCCATCGAGCTGATCACCACGGCGCGCACGCAGGAATTATTGGAGGTTGTATTGCACAAACTCGGAACGAGGTTTTCGCCCGAGCATTGCGGTGCGGGTATTATTCTCACCGGTGGTACGGCCAAGCTCCCCGGAATCGCCGATGCGGCGACGAAGGTGTTCGGTCTGTCGGCCCGCTGTGGGGAATCGCCCGCGTGGGTGAAAGACGAATTGAAGGACCCGATGTTCAGCACCGTGCTCGGCATCTATCAGTTCGGCCTGCGCGCGGCGCACGAGCATCCCTCGCCCATTCCGAGAAAGCCTGGCCTGTTCAGCGGGCTCACTAAAATGTTCTCCTGAGACTACGACCATGGACGACCAATCACCCAACGAACTTCCCCTCGAGGCCCTGACCGATCGCGATATCGGCATCAAGCTGATCGGCATCGGCGGCGGCGGCTCGAACGCCGTTGACCGACTCAAGATGGAGAATCTCGACCGTCTCCAGCTCGCGGTCATCAACACCGATTTCAAGGCGCTCAATGTCTCCCCGGTGCAAGACAAGGTGCTTATCGGCACCACCGTGACACGCGGACTCAGCGCTGGCGGTGATCCCGTGCTCGGTTATGAATCAGCCGATGCGGATCGCGCGAAGATCGCCGAGATCGTGCGCGGTACCGATCTGATTTTCATCGTGGCCGGACTCGGTGGCGGCACCGGTTCGGGCGCGGCCCCGGTCGTCGCCGCAGTGGCGATGGAGGCCGGCGCGCTCGTCATCGCGTTTGTCACCTTGCCTTTTAGTTTCGAGGGTGGACGCCGACGCAAGCAAGCCGAGGATGCACTCGCCGAGTTGCGCGCGGTTTGCCACGCCGTCATTCCGCTTTCGAACGATCTGCTGCTCCAGGAAGGCACGGAGCAGACCAGTGTGCTCGATGCGTTCGCCCGCGCCGATGCGTGGATCGGGCGCGGCGTGAAATCCATTTGGGGCATGCTCTCGCGCACCGGGCTCATCAATCTCGACTTTGCGGCGTTGCGTCAGGCGTTCCAACAACGCGGCGGCAAAACGCTTTTCGGTCTCGGCGTCGGCGAAGGTGAGAATGCCGCCATGGCCGCCTTCGAGGATTTGAAACAGTGCCCGTTGCTGCACACCCCGGAATTCGCCCGCAAGGCCGACCGGCTCATGGTCAACATCACTGGCGGCCCCGATCTCAGCCTGACGAAGGTCAATGAGCTCATGATCGCGGTGACCGAAGAATTCGGCAAGGAAGCCCACGTCATTATGGGTGCGGTGATCGACGAAGAATTACAGGGCAAAGTGGAAGTCTGCGTGCTCGGCACGACGGATCTTGGTAGCCGGAATTTTGTCCGACGTCCGCCTGTTACTACGAAGAAACCCGAAAAGCCCGCCGCTGTTCCGGTAGCGCCGGCAGCCACCGATGAAGTCCGAACGGTGAAGTCGACCGTGGCCGTGGAGAAGGGCACGCGTTCACCCGTCACTGCGACTACCGCGCCGAATCCCGCTGATAAACCGCAGCAGGAAGAATTCGGTTTCGGCGGCAGCGAGCCCGTGGAAAACCGCGGCTCCTTCAACAAGACCGACCGAAACCTCTTCCAAGGCCAAGACCTCGACGTCCCCACCTACCTGCGAAAAGGCATCAAGATCCCGGCGTGAGTTGGCGCGAAGTGTCCAATAATTTTGCCCGCGAATGGAGGCGAATAAACGCCAATGACGATCCAGTGTGATTGAGGGTCAGGTCTGATTCATTCTCGGCGCGCCTAGAGGGAATTCTCGGTTGCACCGCCAGGGACAGATGTTTTGTAGGGCCGGTGTCTTGCACCGGCCGGTTACGCTCCGTCCTCGCTCGCGGCGTCTGCAAGACAGACGCCGTGCCCAGCCGGTCTCGGAGGAAATAGAATGAATCAGCCTTGGATTGAGGGTAGAGCAAGTTCTCCGAACGAGCCGTGTCTAGGGGCTGATGACCCGGCGATTGATGAGCTGATTCCTTAGTCGGCGCGCCGGCCCTCTTTCGAATCGCCCGAGGTTCAAAGATTCTGATCCCGCGGAATGCGGGTGAGCTCAACGCCGCCGCGATTCGGGAAAATCATTTAACGCGGAGAACGCGGAGAACGCGGAGAGTGCGGAGCTTGCGTGTTGCCTCAAGGTGCGGCGTGACCTTCCGAAGAATTCTGAAGGGGTCACGTGTTGAATGTTGACAAATTCCTGGGAAAACTGATTTCCCTCACTGAAGAAGCGAAACGGGTTAAGGAATTCAACGCGGGTTGTTTTTCCATTTCGCCCTCTGCCTTAAAGGCGATCATGTCGGGCTGGGTTTAAGGGAGGTGGAGATAAAAAATATTGCGCGACCAGCTCATCCGGCACTGAGGCTCCCAAGCCACGGCACTGTAGCAGCTAGAGTAAAAACTGCGCACGTCAGTCCGTCGTACCTCCGATGACAGCGGTTCAATATCAGGCCTAATTCGGTCGAAGCACGGCACTTTCTACGATCAGATCGTGGGCGGTAACAAGGTGTCGTCGTAAGAGTCGGTCCTTGCTGCCGGACGGACGGTGATACCGTAAAAGATGGAGCGGTGCGTCGGCGAGCGACGGCCCTACGAAAGGCAGATGGATCATGTCGGCCTTTGCGACCGGAACGTGGGTGATGCGTAATGCGACCGAGCGGTACAGCCATAGAGCCGACTGAGCAGCGCGTCGGCGAGCGATGGCCCTACAGTCCGTGGATCGCACTTTTGCTGACGGCGAGGGCTGCTTCCTTGATGGCTTCGCTCATCGTCGGGTGGGCGTGGATCGTGCGGCCTAAATCTTCGGCGCTGCCGCCGTATTCCATGTGCGTGACGATTTCACTGAGCAACTCACCGGCGCCTTTGCCGAGGATTTGCGCGCCGAGGATTTTGTCGGTCTTCGCGTCGGCGATGATTTTCACAAAACCATCGGTGGCTTCGGCGGCGATGGCGCGGCCGTTGGCGGCGAAATTAAATTTGCCGACGTTGATCGCGCGGCCGGCGGCTTTGGCGGCGTCTTCGCCGAGACCGACGCTGGCAACTTCGGGATCGGTGTAGACGATCGCGGGCATGAGATCCCAATTGATGTGGCCGGCTTTGCCGGCGATCCATTCGGCGACGGCGATGCCGTCTTCTTCGGCTTTGTGGGCGAGCATCGGGCCGGCGACAACATCGCCGATGGCGTAGATGTTCGGGATGTTGGTGCGGAGATGGGCGTCGACTTTGACGCGCTTCTTGTCGTCGAGCTGTACGCCGACTTTATCGAGAGCGAGACCGTCGGTGAAGGGGCGGCGGCCGACGGAGACGAGGACTTTGTCGGCGGGGAAGGAGAGCTTTTCGGTGCCGCGTTCGGCGGTGAGCACGCCGTTAGCGTAGCCGGTGACTTTGGCGCCGACTTCGATCTTGAGGCCTTGTTTTTGGAGGAGACGGGAGAAATGGCGGACGATATCGTCGTCGTAGGTGGCGATGATTTTGGGGAGAAATTCCACAACGGTGACATCAGCGCCGAGGCGGGACCAGACGGAGCCGAGTTCGAGACCGATGGCGCCGCCGCCGACTACGACGAGTTTCTTCGGAACGCTGGTGAAGGCGACGGCGTGATCGCTGGAGACGATGGTTTCGCCGTCGAATTTCATAAAGGGTAACTCGGCGGGAGCGGAACCGGTGGCGATGACGAAGTGTTTGGCGGTGAGACGACGCGGCGAGGGCGCCGCATCTCCAGGGATTTCGATTTCAGTCGGTGAAACGAATGAGGCGGTGCCGGTGTAGGTGGGAATCTTGCGGCCTTTCGCGAGCAGCGCGACACCACCGACGAGTTTCGTGACGACGGCATCCTTGTTTTTGAGGATGGTGGGCAGATCGGCTTCGACGGAACCGAGCTTGATGCCGGATGCGGCGGCATGGTTTTTGGCCCAGGCGTATTGTTCACTGGAATGCAGGAGTGCTTTGCTCGGGATGCAGCCGACGTTAAGGCAGGTGCCGCCGAGCGTGGAGCGTTTCTCCACGAGAGCGACTTTGAGGCCGAGTTGCTGGGCGCGAAACGCGCAGACGTAGCCGCCGGGGCCGGCACCGATGATGATGAGATCGAATTCAGAGGACATGGGGAAAGTCTAGAGTGGGGAGCTGAGAGTGGAGAGCCAGAAATTCCGATTCGGGAGCTGGGTGAATCGTTCTCGTTCTCGTTCACTTACTCCTACTCGTTCTCTCGTTTTTTGTTGGGGCGCACTGAGAGCGATAATGAGTAGGAGAATGAGAACGATTAGATCAGATTCCGATCGCGAGGCGGGCGGGGTCTTCGATGAGTTGCTTGATCTTCACGAGGAAGGTGACGGCTTCCTTGCCGTCGACGAGGCGGTGATCGTAGCTGAGGGCGAGATACATCATCGGGCGGATGACGACTTGGCCGTTGAGCGCGATGGGGCGTTCGTTGATGGCGTGAAGTCCGAGGATGGCGCTTTGCGGGGAATTCAGAATGGGCGTCGAGAGCATCGAGCCGAAGATGCCGCCATTGGTAATCGTGAACACGCCGCCTTCGAGGTCGGCCATCGCGATCTTGCCGTCGCGGGCTTTTTTAGCGGCCTCGGCGATGGACTTCTCGATCTCAGCCATGCCGAGTTGATCACAGTTGCGGATGACCGGAACCATGAGCCCTTTCTCGGTGGAGACGGCCATGCTGATATGGTAGTAATGGTTTTGAATGATCGAATCGCCGTCGATCTGCGCGTTGACGGCGGGGACATCCTTGAGGGCATGCACGACGGCTTTCGTGAAGAAGGACATGAAGCCGAGCTTCACGCCGTGTTTCTTGACGAAGTCGTCCTGGTATTTTGCGCGTAGGGCCATGACGGCGGACATATCGCACTCGTTGAACGTGGTGAGCATCGCGGCTTCGTGCTGGGCGCGGACAAGACGGCCGGCGATGGTTTGCCGGAGCTTCGACATTTTGGTGCGGGTCTGGCGGGTCGTAATATTTTCGATTGGCGATTTTTGATTCTCGATTGGCGAAGGTGCTGGAGCGGGGGCCGCAGACGGCGCGTTAGGGATAATGCGCCCTACCTCGGAGGCAGCGAGCATGTCGCCTTTGGTGACGCGGTTGGCCTTGCCGGTGCCGGCGATGGTGGCGGGGTCAAGGCCGGTTTCGGCGGCGAGGCGGCGGACTGCGGGCGAGGTCACGGCAGTGACCGGAGAGGGAATTTCGGAGATGGGAGCTGGGGATAAGGCCGGGGGCATGACGGCCGTATTGATGGTGGCGACGACTTGGCCGATCTTCACGTCGGTGCCGGCGGCGATGGTGAATGTGATCTGACCGGCGGCTTCGGCGGTGCCTTCGGAGGTGATCTTGTCGGTTTCGAGTTCGAAAAGGGGCTGGTCCTTTTTGACGAGGTCGCCGTTCTTGACGTGCCATTTGGCGAGAATGCCGGAGGTGATGGATTCGCCCATCGGTGGGATTTTAACTTCTAAGGACATAGGAGGAAGGGGAGGGGAGAGTGAAAGTGGTGATCGCCTGCAAGCAGGCTCCTACAAAGTGAAGGCTTGTTTGAGGAATTTGGCGAGTTGGGCGCGGTGGACGGAGAGGAGGCCGACGGCGGGTGAGGCGGCGGCGATGCGGCCGGCGTACACGGGCTTGCTGCCGAAGATATCCTCGAGCTGCGGCATGATCCAGCGGGCGGCACCCATGTTCTCGGGTTCCTCCTGGCTCCAGATGATTTTGGCACCGGCGTATTTTTTGGAAATTTCGGTGAGGCGCTTGCGGTGCAGCGGATATAACTGCTCGACGCGGACGATGGCGGTGCTCTCGGATTTCTGCTTCTCGCGGTAGTCGACGAGGTCGTAATAGACTTTGCCGGAGCACAGGATCACGCGGTCGGTTTTTTGCGGGGCGGCAGGATCGTCGAGGATTTCCGAGAAATTCTTTTCGGTGAAATCGGTGAGCTGCGAAACCGCGCCGGGGTGGCGCAGGAGCGACTTGGGCGACATGATGATGAGCGGCTTTTTGAAATCGCGTTTCACCTGACGGCGCAGGATGTGGAAAATTTGCGCGGGCGTGGTGACGTTGGCGATTTGGATATTGTCCTCCGCGCAGAGCTGGAGGAAGCGTTCGAGACGGGCGGAAGAATGCTCGGGCCCCTGGCCTTCATAGCCGTGGGGCAAAAGAAGCGTGAGGCCGCTGACGCGTTGCCACTTCGATTCGCTGGAGGCGATAAACTGATCGATGACGACTTGGGTGCCGTTGGCAAAATCGCCGAATTGGGCTTCCCAGATGCACAGCATGTCGGGGTAGTCGATCGAGTAGCCGTAGTCGAAACCGAGCACGGCCACCTCGGAGAGCAGGGAATTATAGACGCAGAAGGGTGGTTGTTTTTCTGCGATATGATTAAGCGGTTTATATTTCGCGCCGGTCTCGACGTCGGTGAAGACGGCGTGGCGGTGGGTAAAGGTGCCGCGTTCGCAATCTTGGCCGCTCAAGCGGATGGGTTTGCCCTCGACGAGCAGGCTGCCGAAAGCGAGTGCCTCGCCCATGCCCCAATCGAAGGGGCCGCCGGCTTTGTGGGCGGCGGCGCGCGTGTCGATGAAGCGTTGGATCTTGGAGTGAATTTTGAAACCCGCCGGCACAGTCGTGAGTGCACGGAAAACCTGATCGACGACTTTCGGGCTGATGGTGGTATCGACGGTGGCGTGGGAATAGTTGGGCTGAAAGATCGCGTTCGAGCCCGTGAACTGGCCGGCGATGACGTCGCGCTGGCGTTTTTCGGCCTTGCTGGCTTCGCGCGCTTTCGCGGTGGTGAGATTGGCGTCGAGGGCGGTCGAATATTCGGCCTTGATCTCATCGCCTTGCGCGACGGTGAGGGATTTTTCGTTGATGAGCTGCTGCGTGTAGAGCGCGGAAATCTGCGGCTTGGCGGCGATGATTTTGTACATCAGCGGCTGGGTGAACGACGGTTCGTCGGTCTCGTTGTGGCCGTGTTTGCGGTAGCAATACATGTCGATGAACACGTCGCGTTTGAACTTCACGCGGAATTCCACGGCGAGCTGGGCGACCAGGCAGACGGCCTCAGGATCGTCGCCGTTGACGTGGAAAATCGGGGCTTCGATCGATTTCGCGATATCGGTGCAGTAGCGCGTCGAGCGCGCGTCGGAGGGATCGGTGGTGAAGCCGATCTGATTATTGATGATGAAGTGGATGGTGCCGCCGGTGCGATAGCCGGGCAGTTGGGAGAACTGGAGCGTCTCGGAAACCACGCCCTGGCCAGCGATGGCGGCGTCGCCGTGGATGAGCAGCGGCATGACCTTGCGGCGCTCGACGGTGTCGCCGCGAATGCGTTGGCGCGCGCGGGCTTTGCCTTCGACCACGGGATTCACGATCTCGAGGTGGGAAGGATTAGCGGCGAGGCGCACCTCGACGGTTTTGCCGGTGGTGGTAGTGAGAATGGATTCGTAGCCGAGGTGATATTTCACATCGCCGTCGCCCGCGACGGAATCGGCCACATAGTTTTCGGAAAACTGCTCGAAGAGGACGTCGAAAGATTTTCGCATGACGCTGCAGAGGACGTTGAGACGTCCGCGGTGGGCCATGCCGAGGACGATTTCCTCGACGCCATGTTCCGGGCAGTGCTCGATGATCGCATCCAGCGCGGCGATGATCGTCTCGCCACCTTCGAGGGAGAAACGTTTTTGGCCGACGTATTTGGTATGGAGAAATTTCTCGAACAGCTCGGCCTTGTGGACACGGCGGAGCATGCGAAGTTTCTGGGGTTGGGAAAACGCGGGTTGCAGGCGGGTGTTCTCGAAATGCTCCTGAAGCCAGCGGCGGCAATCCTGATCTTGAATGTGCGTGTACTCGACGCCGACGTGGCCGCAGTAAGTTTCCTGCAACGCGGTGAGGAGGTCGCGGAGTTTTACCTGACCGACGCCGCCTTTGAAATTTCCCGTGTCGAACGAAGTGTCGAGATCGGCGTTGGAAAGCTTAAAGGCTTCGAGGGCGAGTTTGGGGAGAGGGGCGGGGCGGTTCGGATCGAGAGGATTAATGTGCGCCTGGCCGTGACCGATGGAGCGATACGTGCTGAGCAGGTAATAGATCCCGGCCTGCTTCACGCTGTCGACGGTTGAGCCGGTGACGCTGGATGTGGAGCCGGTGTTGCTGGACGCGCCAGTGGGCGATTTGCCATCGGAGCCGAGGGCGAAGCCTTGGAAGAAGGCGCGCCACGTGGCGTCGACCGAGTCGGGTGCGGCGAGCCAGCGTTGGTAATATTCTTCGATCAACGAGGCGTTGGCGCGTTCAGAGAAATTAACGGGATTCATGGATGCGAAATTGGGTGGTGTCGGGCTTGCCAAATGTTATCGGTACGATAACCGGGAGGTGAAATGCAACAGCAGCAAGACTTTGACACAAGACGTTTTAGGCCGGACCTTGATCGGATCGTCCGCCGTCGCATACACCTTACTCGCTGATTTTAATCACTTAACTGACCAACCACAGCCACCGATGATCGAAGCAAAATTGAAAGAGGCGCTTATCCGCCTCACCGCCGGGATTAAGGTCGCTGATGGCGCGGCGATCTCGGTGGCGCTTAATGACGTCGAAGCGCTGCTCGCGGCGTATCGGCCTGAACTGAATCCGCGGCTCGTGCATTTTCTGGAAGGACGCAGTTACGCGAAGGCGCTGGTGTATCTGGGCGGTGACGGCGGTGCGCTGGGGCAGCCGATTTCTCCTCCGGGAGGTTGCGGCGGGGGCAAGGCGTGATGGTCAGGGAAGAATTTTAACCGCGAATGAACGCGAATTGACGCGAATAAAAACCAAGTCACGAAAGCATTATCCCACCAGCGCATGAGTTCTGAAAACAAAATTTCCACGGATGGCGGGCAATCGCTCGGGCAGAATCCATTTGGGGCGTTGAGTGGAGCGGGATTGCCAAGTACAACGATGACTTCAACCGGACGGTCGGGGGCAACCGTCCCTACCAAAGCAGTACCAGCAAAAAATCGCGGCCGCGTGGACATCAAACGCACGACGGCCGGACGCGGCGGCAAGACGGTGACGCTCGTGACCGGATTTATCGGCATCGGGTTGCCGGAGAAAGAGCAGCTCGCGAAGAAAATCCGCAGTGCCTGCGGCTGCGGCGGCACCGTGAAAGACGGCGACATCGAAATCCAAGGCGACCAGCGCGAAACCATCGCGCGAATTTTATCCGAGGCTGGTTTTAGGCCGGTGTTGGCGGGCGGGTGAGGCCGCGGGTTCGTAGAACTACGCCGCCAACACGATCCGCGCTTGCCGCAGCCTGTTCGCTGCGTTCTCCTCCTCAAGTCAACCCATGCCGATCCCCCCAAGTATCCTTGAGCGTATCGAGACTTTCCGCCGCAACCTCGATTCCTACCTCAACCCGGATTACAAGGAAGCACGGGTTCGGCAGGAATTCATCGACCCATTGTTCGCCGCCCTCGGCTGGGATGTTCGCAACGAGCAGGGTTATGCCGAAGCCTACAAGGATGTCGTCCACGAGGACACGCTCCGCATCCCCGGCATCGGCCTCAAGGCTCCCGACTACTCTTTCCGCATCGGGGGCACGCGAAAGTTTTTCGTCGAGGCCAAGAAACCAGCCGTCTACCTCAAGGACGACCCCGAACCTGCCCGTCAACTCCGCGTCTACTCGTGGTCGGCCAAGCTGCAGCTCGGCATCGTGACCGATTTTCAAGAGTTCGCCATCTACGACACCCGCATCCGGCCCCGCGAAGGCGACAAAGCCGCAATTGCCCGCATTTTCTACTGCACCTATGAGCAGTATGCCGAAAAATGGGATGAGATCGTCGGCATTTTCTCCCGCGAGGCCATCCTCAAAGGCTCGTTCGAGAAGTATGCCGCCGCCAACAAAGGCAAACGCGGCACCTCCGAATTCGACGACGCCTTCCTCGAAGACATGGAGCATTGGCGCAGCCTACTCGCCCGCAATCTCGCCCTGCGCAACGCCGGTCTTTCCCAGCGCGAACTCAACTTCGCCGTTCAACGTATCCTCGACCGCATCATTTTCCTGCGGATCGCCGAGGATCGCGGCATCGAACCATACGGCCAGCTCATGGCGCTCACGACCGCTGACTCGAACTGGAGCGTCGAGGAACCCGCCGCCGCCCGGCGCACCCGCCCGACCCTCTACCCACGACTTTGCGAGATTTTCGAGCGGGCCGACTTTCGCTACAACTCCGGTCTCTTCCACTTCGCGACAGAGAAAGGCCGCGAGGAATCACCCGACAAACTCACCCTCGGTCTCGAACTTGACGACGCCGTCCTGAAGGAAATTATCGGCCACCTCTATTACCCAAAGAGCCCCTACGCCTTCGCCGTCATCCCCGCCGACACTCTCGGCCACGTGTACGAACAGTTTCTCGGCAAGGTCATCTATCTCACGCCCGATCACCACGCCAAGGTCGAGGAGAAACCCGAGGTCCGCAAAGCCGGCGGCGTTTACTACACGCCGACCTACATTGTAGATTATATCGTCCGCCAGACCGTGGGTCCGCTCGTCGAGGGCAAGACGCCCAAGCAGGTGGAGAAGATCAAGGTGCTCGATCCCGCCTGCGGCTCCGGTTCATTTCTTCTCGGCGCTTACGACTACCTCCTCGACTGGCATCTCAAGTACTACATCGGGCATGAGCCCGCCAGCTGGGCCAAAAAGAAAAATCCGCCGATCTACGAAACCGCGCCCAACGCGCACGGCCTGGGTTGCAGCTCCGGCAACTGGCAGCTCACCACCACCGAGCGGAAGCGGATTCTCGTCAGCAATCTCCACGGGGTGGACATCGACGCGCAAGCCGTTGAAGTCACCAAGCTCTCGCTCCTGCTCAAGGTACTGGAAGGCGAAGCCCGCGAATTGCGCGGCAAGACCCAGGACTTCTACCGCGTGCTCCCCGATCTCGGGAACAACATCAAGTGCGGCAACAGCCTCATTGGTTCCGATTTCTACGCCCAGCCCGACCTGCCCGCTTTCGATGGCGAAGCGCGGACTAAAATCAACGCCTTCGACTGGCCCATCGAGTTCAAGCCCATCATGGACGCGGGTGGGTTTGATGCGGTGATCGGCAATCCGCCGTATATTCCGCTTGAACTACTCTCAGAAGCCGAACGGAACTACATCAGAAAGCACTACTCGGAACTAAGCCGGAAATTCGATTCTTCCGCTGCATTCATCCTCGCTTTTCTTCCTAAGATTTCGCGGCAAGGCCGCTTGGGTTATATTGCGCCGCAGACTTGGGAGACAGGAGAAAACTATGCGGATTTTCGCCACCTTCTAGTCAAGACCTATGGCATTAGTACGGTCGTCAACCTGCCGTTTAATATTTTCAAAGACGCCTATATTGACACAGGAATGTTCATTTTCACCAAACAACGAGGATTGAGCTATTCGCTCTGCGTAATGCCCAAGAAAGTTGAGATCGTTGATTTCAACGCTGCTGTTTTCACCTCAGTGAAGTTGAGCGAACTCGAAGCGCCAGACTACCGCCTTATACTGAATCCGCTTGCTCGCACACTACTCCAGCGTACTACCGATTCAAAAAAATTCTCAGCTCTTGGGGAGTTCACGATATCGACGCAAGGTCTGGCAGGAAACCGCTTCGAGCAGCGGCCCACCGCGAGCGAACATGCCGACTTTCCATTCCTAACACGGGGACAAGCGCGGCGATATCTCCTCGAAATTAGTGAACAACAGTTCACCTCGATGAACGATAAACCGTCACTTGTGCGTTTCTATGAACGCGGATCAAAATTACTCATCCGACGAGTCATCAGCAGACAGGATCGGCTGCTCGTGGCTTCGACAGATCGGCGCTTGGTTTTCAAGAAAGACATCAATCCATTTCTTATCACGGACCCAAACTGGAGCCTTCAATTTATACTCGGCGTTTTGAATTCAAAATTCATTTCGTGGCTTTATCTCAATTCATCTTCAATCGCGACCAAGGATGATTTTCGCCAAACAACGTTGGCTGAGTTACGACGAATTCCCGTTCCGCGTATCCTGAAAGGCAACAAGCCGCACGACACTATCGTTAGCCACGTTGAGCGGATGCAGAAACTCCACGCCGATCTCGCCGCCGCCAAAACGCCCGAGGCGCAGTCGCACCTCCAACGTGACATCGCCGCCACTGACCGCGCCATCGACCAGCTCGTGTATCAACTCTACGGCCTGACCGCCGAGGAGATCACCCTCGTCGAGCAGGCCACGGCTCCTGCGTCCGCAATAGTTTCAGTCGCCGTAGAGTGAGGAACGCTTGTCATGGGCACACGCATCCAAAACGAACGTCAGTTCACCGATTGGCAGGAACTTGCGGATGGTGGGCGCCGCTACTGGCTGGATGTCCCCGGCCGGCTCGGCTGGCGCGCCCGCTACGTCAAGTAAGTCGATGCCAGAGAGCGCACCTTGCGATTCCGGCAGGAAATCTATGATGCCCGAAACCGTTTGGTCGAAGTGCATGAAAAATACCCGGTGGACAGAGGCCACCGTAAGACGTAATATTCCCTCATGAAAATCACCCGGCAATCCACCGCGCGAAAACCGCACGCCTACCTGAAGGGCCGGCTCACGTTGACGGCGCTCGTCGACTGGGCGGAGCAGGCGATGCTGGAGGGCGATTTCGCCCCGGCCGATGCCGCCGTGTTGAGAAAAGTAGTGCCGCGGATTGGCGTCGCCGATGTGCGCAGCTTCGGACTCGAGTGGGAGGATTGCTCCCGCATGCTCCGGCTCCTCGGTTTCCGCGCCAAGATTGATGTGGTCGCCGCCTGACGCACGGCCAGACGCGATTAAAGAAGGAATCCAGCCATGGCCCAAACCGTAAAAGTCTGGTTCGACCGGGAAGGCGACTTTCTCGAAGTCCGCTTCTCCGACAAGTCCCGGCTACCTGCGTGAGACCGATCAGGAAGCTGTGATGGAGCGCGTTGTTGAGCAGGGCAACGTGCTCGGTTTCACCGTCATGGCAGTCAGCACGCTCGACAAGGATCATCCTTTGGTCGCGCACTTAGCTTCTGCCATCTGATTATTCTCAAATGAAGATGCCCGCCCATCGTTGCACGCACCGCGCCCGCCGCCCGCAGATCGAGGAGCTCTTTGCCCTCGTGCCGATTGCCGCCGCCCGGCAAGTGGTCGATGGAGCCTCGCACTGGCTCTGCGTGCCGCTGCCCGAGCGCTATGCTACCCGCCTCGCCTTCCAAGCCCGCCGCTGTTACGCGCACTCCGACCTGTTTCGCGCGAAAATCCGCCGGCCCGGCGACAAAGGGCGCGACCTGCTCTACGTTTTCATGCGCCACTGGCTGGCCGCCCGCTTGAAAATCGATCGCCCCAAGCTCTACGCCCGTTTGCCCGTGAGCTATGCCTCCGGTGCGCCGCTCCTTTGAGCTATCGAGAGCAGATTGTTGGTTCGTCACGCCGCCAGGGACCGATGTTTTTGTAGGGCCTGTGTCTTGCACAGGCCGGGTACGCGCGCCTCCGTCCTCGCTTGCGGCGTCTGCAAGACAGACGCCCTACCCAGGAGGGCTCGGAGGAATTAGAATGAATCAGCCATGAGAGCTTGCTTGGTGTGTCGTGCAGCGATGCTGACCACGCCCGCTTGATGAACGTTTCTGGCCACCTTGACATCACACTATTTGATGCCTTGATGCGGTCATGCGCACGACGCTCACGCTCGATCCTGATGTGGCGGCCCGGTTGAATGCCGAGGTGGCGCGTTCTGACCAAGCTCTGAAGAGCGTGGTCAACGAGGCCTTGCGCCGGGGATTGAAAATGCCGGCCAAGACGGCGCGGCGCTCTGCGTATTCGGTCAAGCCGCAGAAGATGACCTTCCGACCGGGTGTCGATCCCGACAAGCTGAACGAACTTGCGGATGAACTCGAAAACGAGGTGTTGGTGAAAAAACTCCGCGCGTGATTATCCCCGATCTCAATCTGCTGATTTATGCCCATCATGCTTCCGACCTGCGCCACGCGGCGGCACGGGCTTGGTGGGAGGATTGCTTGAATGGAAATGAGCCAGTCGGGCTGGCGTGGGTTACCTTGCTGGGATTTGTCCGGTTGACCACGCACCGGCAAGTGCTCGTGGCTCCGCTGCCTGTTGCGACCGCGACTGCCTTGGTGGAGGAATGGCTGGATCAGCCGGTCGTGCGGGTGTTGGTGCCAGGGCGGGAACATGCGCGGCATTGTTTCGGGTTTCTGCGCAAACTCGGAGTGGGTGGAAATCTCACGACCGACGCCCATCTCGCTGCGCTCGCGGTGGAATATCAAGCCGAGTTGCAGAGTACCGATTTGGATTTCGCCCGTTTCCCCGGTCTGCGCTGGCGCAATCCTCTGGAAAAGAAAGGACGAAAATGAAAACGGAGTACTCTATTACCAAGCCAATCGTAGCTGATTTTCGGGATAAAAGACATTTAACGCGGAGACCGCGGTGGCCGCGGAGCCTGATGTGAGTGGGAAGTGGCACGGCTCTCCCGACCCGTGAGGATGGTTTTGCATTGTGCGGGTAGCCTCGTTTGAGGGCGCAGCCCGAAAACGGGGCCGTAAGCCACCGCGCTTTCGCCTGCGGCTTAAACGCGGCTACACTCCTGCACCCAGCGCGCTCGGCTTGTCCGTCGTAGCCTTGACGAAGTCGGAAGGTCGCGCTCCACCTTCGATACAGTTCATCCGGTTTGCGCCGTGGCATGCTCAGCTCGTTTCCTTGTCCCTCCTTTCTCCACGGGCTGAGGTCAGGATGTCTGAGCCTTGATCATAATCGGTGCGGCTGTGGCTAAATCGGCTGATGCTACTCGTAGATTCGGCCGAGTGGGAGTCATTCGATCATCACGCCGCCAATCCTGCGGCCATCGCGAGGGCGCTTTTCGCGCGGTTCATGATGTAGAGGTGGTAGCCGGGCGCGCCGTGCGCGAGGAGGTCGCGGATTTGCGTGAGCGCCCACTCGATGCCGATCAGCTCGACGACGTCGGTGTTCTCGGCGGCGACTTCGAGGCGCGTGGCCAATTGCTGGGGCAACGCGGCGCCGCACATCGTGGCGAGGCGTTGCACTTGCTTGAGCGAGAGCACGGGCATGATGCCGGGCACGATGGGCACCGTGATTCCTCGCGCTCGGCAGCGATCCACGTAGCGATAATACGCCGCGTTGTCGAAGAAGAGCTGCGTGGTGATGAACGCGCCACCGGCGTCGATCTTGCGCTTGAGATTATCCAAATCGGTTTCGAGTGAGACGGCTTCCGGATGTTTCTCCGGGTAACCGGCGACGCCGAGACAGAAATCGTCATGGCGCGCCTTGAGCAGTGCAGCGAGTTCGCTGGCGTAACGGAGACCATCAGGCGCGGGCGTGAAGGTGGCGTCGCCTTTGGGCGGATCGCCGCGCAGCGTCATGATATTCCGAAATCCATTTCCGTGGATGCGATCCGCGAGATCATTCAACTCGGCGCGGGAGTGGCCGACGCAGGTGAGGTGGGGCATCACCGTGAAACCAAATTCGTTCTTCAGCATCGCGCTGGCCTGGGCGGTGCGATCGCGGGTGGTGCCGCCAGCGCCGTAGGTGACCGAGACGAAATCGGGCTCGATCCGCTTGAGCGCGGCGGCAGCGTGGCGCAGATTTTCCATGCCGACGTCGTCCTTGGGTGGAAAAAATTCCAGTGAGCGCAACGGACGTTGTTGGGCGAAGAGCTCGGAGATGGGACGGTCGGGTGTCATTACGTATCAAAAGATGCAGATATGATGATTCAGGTAAAGAATGGATTTTCAACCGGAGCATTCGGCCACGATTTCGCGGGTTTTCTCGGTCTTGAGGCGGAGTTGGCCGCAGGCGGCGTTGATGTCGTGGCCTTTTTCGCGGCGGAGCGTGACAGAGATGCCGGCGGCGCGGAGGACATCGGCGAAGCGTTCGCAGCGGTTGTTGCTGGGGCGTTTCCAAGGCAGGCCTTCGACGGTGTTGTACGGAATCAGATTCACGTGCGCGTGGAGATCGTACGCGATGTCGCGGAGTTTTTCGGCCTGCGCGATGGCGTCGTTGATGTCCTCGATGAGAATAAACTCCAGCGTGACCATGCGGCCCTGTTTTTCGGAGAAGGCTTTCACGGCGGGCAACAGCTCGGCGAGCGGGTAGGTTTTGTTGATCGGCATGATCTGCTCGCGGACTTCGTCGGTGGCACCGTGCAGCGAGATCGCGAGACGGATGCCGAGTTCTTCCTCGGCGAGCTGGAGAATTTTCGGCACGAGCCCGGAGGTCGAGAGGGTGATGCGGCGCGCACCGAAGCCGAGGCCCCAACTGGCGTTGACGATGGTGAGCGCGCGGATGATCGCGTCGTAATTATGGAGCGGCTCGCCCATGCCCATGACGACGATGTTGTCGAAAGAGGCGAGTTCAGCGCGGGCGCGTGGGGTGTGGGCGTCTTCCTGCCGGCAGACTTGGATGAGTTGATGGACGATTTCGCCGGCGGAGAGATTGCGTTTGAGGCCCTCGAGGCCGGAGGCGCAGAACTTGCAGCCCATGGCGCAACCGACTTGGGTCGAGATGCAGATCGTCTTGCGGGATTTATCGACGCCCACGCCGAGCATGGGGGCGCGGATGATGACGGTTTCGATGAGGGATTTGTCGCCGAGTTCGAGAAGGAGCTTGTCGGTTTCGTCGCCGGATTGGCGGTCGAGGACGAAGCCCGTGGGCTCGAGTTCGAAGTGTTCGGCCATCCAGGTGCGGAAATCTTTGGGGAGATTGGTCATCTCGTCCCAAGTGCGGACACGCTTTTTATAGAGCCATTCGAGGATTTGTTTGGCGCGGAAGGCCGGTTGGCCCGCTTCCTTGAGGGCGGCGGTGAGCGAGTCGAGGGTCTCGCCGTAGATGGCCGGTTTAATGGGAGTGAACTTCATGCGCGTGGAAATGTCTTGGAAAGGATTACGTTAAAACCACAGTCTTCAAGCCCAGCATGAAATTACTCCACCGGCATATTTTTGCCCAAGTCGCGCTGACGAGCCTCGCCGCCGTGGGAGTGCTGACCTTTATCGTCGCGCTGGGGAGTGTGCTGAAGGATTTGATCACTCCCGTCCTCGCCGGACAACTGCCGTTCACGACCTTTGTGTATTTGATTTGGCTGACGGTGTTGTATTCCCTCTGTCACACGCTGCCGGCTGGTATTCTCACCGGGGTGCTGCTCGTGCTCGGGCGGATGTCATCCGATCGCGAAATTACGGCCATCCGTTCGGCCGGGGTGAGTGTCGCCGGTATTTCCGCGCCGATATTTTTCTTCGCGCTGCTGGGCACGGGAATGAGTTTGGTGGTGAATTTTTATTATATGCCGAATGCGAAGGTGACTTATGAGAAGGATTTGGCCGATGCCGTTCGGAATAATCCACTCAGTTTCATTGTGCCCAAGACTTTCATCCGGCAATTTCCGGGCCGGATTATTTATGTGAGCGAGAAAACGGGCGAAGTGATGAAAGATTTCTGGATTTGGGAACTGGATAGTCAGAATCGCGTGCGGCGTTTTGCCCGGGCGCAATCCGCCCGGGTGACTTTTGATGAGCCCAACAACAAACTCGTGCTGACGATGAATCAGGCGCAGATCGAGGAACGTGATGGGAAAGATCCGGAAAATTTCTCTCTGCTGCGCGGGGCTTTGTCTTCGGAGCGGGTTCCGTTTGAGCTGTCGCTTGACCAGTTGACGGGCCGCAAGCTCAGAGTGAAACCGGAGTGGCTGACGTTGAACCAGCTCCTGAGTCAGTGGCGGAAATTGGGCCAACCTGATCCAGCCGTCCCACTGGCGGAACGTCAAAAGCAACGGATTAAGTTGCAGACCGTGATCCAAGAAAAGACCGCGAAGGCTTTTTCCGTGTTATCGTTCGCCTTGTTTGCGATTCCGCTCGGCATCAAAGTTTCTCGCAAGGAAACGTCGGCCAATCTCGGCATCGCCGTCGCGTTGGCCATGGCCTATTATATTTCGACGTTCGGGGTGAATCTATTGAGCAACAAACCGGAATTCCGGCCCGACCTCCTGATGTGGCTGCCCAATTTGGGTTTTCAGGTGCTGGGGATTTGGATGTTCTACAAGGCTGATCGGAGTTAAATCCCACGTGGGCGACGGTGCAACGAGAGCAACACTGGCAGCACGATCAGCACGAGCGGAAGTTGCAGCGTCAGCCCGGAGATGATGGCGATGGCGAGCGGTTGCTGCATCGCGGAGCCGGCACCGATGCCCAACGCCAGCGGCAGCAGCGCGAGGATGGCGGCGAAGGTGGTCATGGCCGATCAGTCGCATGCGGTTGATGCCGGCCAGTGGCGGCGGTTGCAACGCGGCGTCGAGTGTGGCGGAATTGAGCGCAGCAGAGTCCGCGCTCTGATGCGCGCAACCCGCGGCAAGGAGCAGGGTGAGTGCAGACAAGCCGGCACGTCCGTGCGCCAGGATCAGGTGCAACGGAGTGCGGGAATGGACGACCGGCAAGGGCATGTCACGAAGTCGCGGAATTATTTCGCCACGGTTTTGGGCGCGGGTGTTTCCACGTCGGTGCCAAGCACCTTGCCATTCTCCGCGTCGATCTCGACCTCGGTGATCGATTTGTCGGCCCCGACGATCTCGAAGGAATACAGCAGGCTGCCGTCTTCAACTTCGAGTTCGGCCTTGATGACCTTGCCGGGCACGGCGGCGAGGGCGGCTTTCAGCGCGGTCTCGAAAGAAATTTTGGCGAGGTCGGGCAGGTCGGCCGGTTTTACTCCCTTAGCGGGTTGAATGGAGCCGGCGGCTGAGGATTTTTCTTCCTTGGCGAAGATCGGGTTCGTCAAGGTGGTCAGGGCGAGGAGGGCGGTGCAGGCGAGCGCAAATGGTTTAGGGCATTTCATGGGATGATTGGATCGATACTTGTTATGATGGGGGAGAACCTGCCAAGACGACAGATTGATTTCCGCCGTCATCCTAGCGAGTTGAATATGATGCCAGCATTACCGCCGGGTGAGTTTTAGTGAAACGGCGTCACGATGCTGCGGGTCTCAAAATATCGCGATTTTGCCCGCGTGATGATGAGGGCTCACGGCGGTTCTCTGTTGGCGATTGTCCTTTCCATCCTGATTCCGGATTCACGAAATTTGTCCTCCGAGGAAATAATCGTTTGGCGGCTCCGCCACTCCTTAGACTCACGGGGCTCAGGAGAGAGGCTCACAGTCGAGGCTCACAGCAGGGTAGGCTTGGTTGTTTGGTTTAGTTGATTGATTTCGCTCTGGCGCGGCGTGCGGGTCAACTGGTGGGCCTAACGGAGCAAACAACCAAGCCAGCTCCCCTTTCAGCCCTTCGGGGTGTTTGTCAAGATTCAACACATGACCCCTTTAGCATTTCCTCTGACCCCTTTTGAATTTCCCTCAACCCCGTCAATTATAATACTTACCACCTGACCCCTTTTGAATTTCTCCTTTTGAATTCTCCGCACGATCCGTGACAGACATGATCGTTGTGCTGTATCGCCTGATTCGGCTCCGTCTCGTTTTTCATAATAATTTTTTTTCCACAAGCCGACGAACAAGTGCATCCAGCTTCCGATGAACTTCCTTCTTTCCGTCGCGAGCAGCTGTCACCGCAATAATGGGAGCATAAATCATCAAAACGAGAGCGTCGTACTTCGTGCCCGAGTACTGGCTAAAATAGTAGGCCACGCACATTCCTGTAACGGCGTAAGTCGTCCAATAATCTAAAAACTGCTCGGCGGGATTCTTCAACACGCGTCGGTCAGTGACTTCCTGCATAATCTTACGAACTTCGCTTTTCATAGAGGTGATTTTTTTGCCGAACGTTACCAGGCAGCCGACGACCGGCGAGCGCAAACATGACTCTTTCGAACTGAAACTGAGTGGTGAGCGTGGAGCGCCATGGGCGATTTAGTCCGCATGAAGGTCGTTGGCTGTGGTGGTCTGGTTTATCGGTAAAAACGCCCGGTCACGGCACGGCGCGCTCATGGATTCTTTCGGTCGCTTACCTCGGGCTGCTTTCTTTTCGCCACGTCCGAAGTCCCAGTGCCTCGCCGCCACGACATCTTGCCCTCGAAAATATCGGACCACTTCTTCACGGCTGCATCGACTCCCGGACGCTGGAAAAAAGACTTCTCACAAAATCACTTTCTGTGCTGATCGTTACCGATGAGACACGCGCGGGCGAGCGTGGAGTGAGCCCTTTTGAAAAACAGAAAATGCTGAGTGGTGAAGGTGCATACGATTTAGGCACATTCCGCGCGTTGTTCTCTGGCGGTCTTGTTAGCCTCTGGTTTCAAGGCCGCGCTTTTTTCTCTCCTCGCGCATTTTACC